>Ga0126336_10000525_pt1 | contig 16110 bp, 9 predicted proteins | sample SidCmetagenome_FD_92530 | JGI IMG/M metagenome (GOLD analysis project Ga0126336, IMG submission 92530) | Coral microbial communities from El Islote,Puerto Morelos, Mexico - Siderastrea C C metagenome | ecosystem: Host-associated > Invertebrates > Cnidaria > Coral | place: El Islote,Puerto...
ACTATTACTAGGCAAAAACTAAGGTTGAAAATGTTTTTGCGATTTACTTCAAAACAAACATACAGAATTTTTTTGTTCTTGAATATTTTGTTTGCCATACACCACAGTTTACGATGTTGGTATCTGCTTTTCAAAGCGAAATCTGGATCGTGCAAAATTTCAATTTTACTGTTTTCGAGGATTTTTGTTTATCGTTGTCATGGAAATATCGATTTTTACAAAATGTAAACACGCTAAAGTTTAATCCAAAACCAACAAGTATTGCAAATTTCACGTTGATCTGACAAGGAGAAGACTGTCTAGGAGCCGATTTAAAAAGTACAAAACAAGTAAGACATTGAAAGTTACAAGGTTGTCGCCGCCGCTTGTCAGCCGACAGAAAGACTCTTGCACCGAGTTTGAAATCTAAATAGTCTTTGTGTTCCTTTTAAGAACTCAAATTAACAGGATAAAGCAAGGGATGAATGAAAGTATCGAGATTTATACTAGAAAAGAAACGCGTTAGGCAAATATTTCGCATTTGTTCCGTGACTCACTTCAGAGTGACGTCACTCGCAAATCCACCTGATATAATATGCTGTCTTTTGTTTGTTTCTTGTTTAGATTGTTTTCAAATTATGTTTAGTACTGTTGTGAATCTGGCTTTTGCTAGCTTTTCATCAAAAATTTCTCCTACTGGAGATATGACACGTAATTGTTTGCGTTTCGACACTTGACATGCCGACACGGTTCATTTCCTATCTGTGACACAACTGATAACAAACGAAGCTCCCAACTCTACTTAAGAGCCCATTCCACAAGAACTTTGAAGCCAAAAATATAAAAGGAAAAAAAGAAAAAATACAAGGACATACCAGGAACGTACGCAGCACTTAAATTTAGCTATTAACTATATTTTTCTCCCATTTTTTAGAAGACGTTTATACTCTGGGCAGAGCCTTGACCGGAATGGGACACCGCGCAAGATAAGCCTCCGCCAAGGGTCTCCCATCATAAGAGTAAAGGGGGTGCTCGTCATACCTTCTGCAACTGTTTAGGATGATAAAATATAGAAAAATCACCCTTAGAATTATTCTAACACCTTCCAGTGTATAATCTAGGCAATGTGACAGGAAACATTAACTGCCTTGTCGGCGGGTACCTTATAGGGGTGACAAATGACGGGCTTAATGCCCATAAAACGATATTCGGGTACCTCTTAGAAGTTCCCGTCACCTTTTTGGGGGGCCTCTCCAAACCCTCTCCTCCCTCCTATCCCACGCGTAATCTCCTTCCATATTCACGAGGAATGAGGTGGTGAAGAGCGCGCTGAAAATTTCTTTTCTTACCTGAAAATGTTTTCAAACTTGATACGAAGGATTTCAAAAGCAAATTAATGCCTTTTCGAGAACCACGTTAGGCCTTGAATGTATGATTCAGCTTCAACTACCATCTGCTGGTCTTCACTGTCACTACTAGATTCGAAATGTGTACTGCATTGTGAAGCCTTTTTTCGCCAATAGTAAAAGAAAAAAGCCTGCCAACTAACTTTTGTGGTGAAAAACACCTCAAAACTGGCAATACCATTCGTAAGTGTTCCATATGAACCTATCTAAGGGAGTTTCCCTTTAATTCTTTTTTACTGAAAATGTCCCTGTGGAGTACCCCTTTACCTTCTTTATTTGTAATAATTAATTTTACCGTTCACAGTCGCTACAAAAACCGGTGTACTTTTAAACCATCACATATAATTAGTTTAGTCAGTCCCGTGGCTTCCAATTCCGACTAGCTCCGTTTGGCGTTTTTCTTGTACTCTTGCAGCTGCCCCGAAAGTTTATTTTGCACACATGTTCGTAAACTGGATGACCTCCGCCGGCCGATTTCCAAATTTGAATGGTGCAGGGGACATTATATGATCAAAGGGGTATGATTGTTTCCTGAATGTCTGTTCAGGCACCTCACCCTCCTTTCCATTGGACTCAAACCTTTTGCACTTCCGAATAAACCCCCCACTTAATTATTCTTTTCAAATTATCCCGTATACATAAACAGTGAAACAAGACATCGCTTGCCTAATTGGTGCAATTTTTTCTTGCATCAGTATTGCACCAAATTCTACTTCGGCGAACGTCAAGTCGCCAGCACGCATTACCATCTCAATTCTCTCTTTCAGTGTGAACGTAGGCAAAGGCGCATACCAAAAAGTATGCGTGGTGTGGATAGGTGGAAACGATACGAAACCGCTTGTAATTTGTGTGGACTGAAATATTTGCCACCCTTTAGGCAAAATGAAGCTCAGATACTTTTAAAACGCAATAAATTATTGTTGAACAGGCCTAGTCCCATAGCATTTTTTTGCGTCTTGATATTTTGCTGCCGCATGCATAAAGCAAAAGGCGCTACCTGACATGACGGATTCTTTGATGTTACGACTGAACTATGGCCACTTTCCTCAAGAACCCGAAAACTGAGAATGTGTAAACACATCTTAAAAGCATTCGAATTCCAAGTGAATGTGTACATCTGATTTCCATGACCAAAAATGTATTAGGGATCAGGAGGGACCATTGACTTTTGAGACTTGGTGGTGGTGGGGATATGAAAAAAGAGTATCCTTTAAGCATATTTGTACAATGACAAAATTCCTGCGGAACACCAATGCCGAAAAAAATACCATACCGCATCCAGTGGGCCAGAAATAAAAGCCTGCTGCGGGACGTTCCCATGGCCAGCTGACACAAGTGCAATAACTTCATATGCATTTACTACAGACTGTTAAAAGATTTGTTTTAATGTTTGCACAGTTAGAGAAAAATAATTATCTGCAATTAGAACACTTTCGCATGCTCCGCAGAAAGCTGAAAATCGTGCATTTCCAACGGCAAAAATTTTTTCAGATTCCTCGTGGGAGCATGCTACCGGACCTCTCTAGATACCTCCGCCACCGGCGGTCCTTCGTTCACTAACCTCCTTCCCTAATTACCCCAGTGTTGCGGGTCTCGTCTCTCAACTTATTTTCAATTGCCCATGTAGAGGCCTGATTCCATTCCTTAGTAGCAAGGGATCAATATCTCACACTACACCCCAACGAAACACTTCTTTACGACTGATCGATATTTCATGCCTGCACCAAAACGTTCCTTCCCGCCCTCTCCCCCCTCCCCCCCACCGGACAAAAGTCAAATGGTTCGCCCCTTACAGTGTCAGTTTTAGCACGGATAAGCAAAATAATCCTTTCTTTGAAAGAAATCTATAAAACCAAATTTAGAGTTGATTTTCAAGCGACATTTTGCACTCTGTTACCCTTACTTGTTTCACAGTATTTCTTTTTCGTCACTAAACCCATATTTTGAAACTGTATTTTTCCGTGACATAAATTATTCGGCACTTCAGTGGTGTCACGCAAGCCGATCGCGCCGATCACAAGCATGAAATGCCGTTTCGTAGCAAGATACAGTTACTTGCAGGTAAAGCAAATCGATGTCGGCAAGGTTGTGCACGCGACATTGAATTTTGCGAGATAGTTGGACAATAGTTTCCAAAGGTGATTTCAAAGGTGAGTTATATCCATTTGTTGTGTAATTATCTGTGAATTTCGTCCTCAAATAGGTTTTATTTAACTGTATCATCTAAAACTGACAAAAATAAGATACCTGAACCGAGAGGTTATAGAGCTGGAGAAATCAGCGAAACAGAACTTCATGCATCACCAAAATTCTCAAGGTCGGTTCAATGTTTGTTTCTCGGCTCGCATGCTAACCAGCAAAAATTTACGACCCCTTTCGCTCTTATCTGAATGTTTTTGAAGATTAGGTGGGAGAATATTTTCTACTGAATTCAGTTATGTGTAATTTTATTTTTGAAAATAGCACTGTTGACAGAACATAAAACCTATTTGGTGAGCTTCGTTTCAGATTCAATATGGCGGCTCTTGACAAATCATTGAAATTGGTAAATTTCAACGAAGTTTACTCGCAAGCCTTTTAACCGGTCCCAAAAAAATACAAGCATAATTGTTAACATCTATCCTTAAACTGTATGCAAAGTACATTCTGCGGGTTTATCTTGGCGTACCGACAGGTTTTTTCGGGAGTTGTTTTAGGCTACCTCACAGCTATTCGAAAAAGGCTGGCAAGTGTCTTCAAGTAAGGGACCATAACATAAATATGACTAAAGAGTAATTGCTTCTTTCTATCATAAACGAATTGAATAAGGGCCAAAGTACAAAGTTATCGCACAGAAAGTTTTACAGTTGATTCTCAACTCACGCGACAACGCTATGAACATGATTAAATTTCGACCCTTCGCATTTCAAATTTGGCTCTATTCGGGACCCAACGGTTTTTATTTAATTTCTGTCAAACGAGCGAATATTTGATCAAACAAACCCCGTTTTGTTTAGTTTGGTACTAAAGGCTATCAATATAAAAAGTGTGGGCAGAATCGAATTTTAAGCCAAAAAACTCTTTTCACTTCTCTGTGAAAGTCAGTCAGAGCTACCTTTCGAATCTTAAAGTCTAAACAAGTCGAAAGAAAGAAAGAAAGAAAGAAAGAAAGATAGAAAGAAAATAGAAAAGCGTAGAAACACCTCCCCGAAACACCCGTTTTGACAAACTTCTCACCCCACTCCAACAGACTCAGTTTTACGTAATCATTTTGGAATCCCATCATGCAAGCCGAGGAAGCTTTTGTTGAAAACTGAAAAAAGAGAAGAAAAAAAAAACATGGCGGAAGGGGGTCGATTTTCCGGGAAGCAGCTCTGCCATGACGATCCAGAAAACGTATCAACAAATGGTGCAGTAGTCTGCAGCCATAGGTGAAGCTTCACTCCTAAAGCCCCCAACTTTACAAACTACGTAAAAGGTATGCATGTGAATAGATCGCTGTGAAGTTCTGATATTTGTAGTTGATACAGTCGATAAATTGGCTAATCATAAATCAGAGATTTTTCGATTGTGATATGTGATTTTAACTGTGTTGGTTGTTTGTTTTATTAATTACACTTGGTAGTTTTTGAGTGGGCTGGAAGGGGAAAAAGACGAGAAAATTAGCTTTTAATCGATAGCACTGGTGGTGCGCGCCTCGCGATCAATAATACCTGTCACAATGTATACTTTACTTTCTGTTCATGTATTGGAATTTTTTGCCCACAACTATGCTGTGGCCGTTTTGTGAAAAATCCATTAAGACATTAGATTTAAAAAAAGTGGGATTGAAAAACGTGCCTCACCTAGCTACGTAGATTAGAATAAATACTACGCTACATGGATGATAATCCGTCAGAAGTTTTTCCTCAGAGATGAAACTCTGTGAAAGAAGGAATTAATGTTAGGACGACGAGGAATTTATAAATACAGTTGGGCGCGCGGGTGCAACTGATACTATGATTGGCTGTTATCTGCCTTGGGAATCTGCCATCGCGTTATTAAATAAGTGCGAAGGCTTTCCATTCGACTGCTAGGTCTCATCTAGTAGCGGAGCTCCCCTGCGCGAAGCACGCCAGCGGAGCACATGGGTCAGAAAATCTTGTAACCTATTCATGCGAGAAATTTTGGTTCTGACGTCAGTGTACGTCGGTACGTAAGTCCATCCGTACAGACTCGGGGGTAGGGAAAGGGGAGTCCCAAGACCACCCGACGGGGGGAAAGGAGAATGCCTTCTTTTCTTGGCGGGAAATCGCGCTGTGCTTTTGGAAAACCAGCGTTTTTTTTGGCGCTAAACTGCCTGACCATCGTCGCTTTTGAAAAAGAGGTTTCTTTAAAAGCTTAAGCTCATTTAGCAAAACGATTGTTTGAGAATTCTGAAGTCTTATAGTTGAGAAAAAACCTCTAATATCTATACATAGAAAGAAAAAAGGTCAAAAGAATATTCAGTTGTCTTTTTGATGGAAGGAGAAAAGTTCAAGTTACGAAATTTGCCTTCGAGGACTTCATCTTTGTTGTGTTCTGCTACAAAGCAGAAACACTTTGCAAACCGAAAAGTTGTGAACCATAACTGTAACATTCGAAAAATCGAAACCAATCAATGCGAAGAGCTGACATCGGAACTGGTTACGGAACTCGAGAGCTAATCGCCTCCAGCGAACTCGGTGGGAATACCGCTTGAGTTCGCAGTATTTGGCAGCGGTCCCGAAGCCAAAGCTAGTGTCTTTTGTTCTTTTCTGTCCACAACCATGTTTTTGTGGGGATCCGAACACATTTTTCTAGGAATAACACCCGTGTTTATCTGTGTTCAAGTCTCGATCAATAATTATAAACAGCAAAAATTAACATAAACTTCGCATGCGTTGCTATTGTAGCACAATTGACATGACTGATCTCTACGGAGAGGGTGTTGCGAGGTTCGATTCCCAGTGGGGGACATGAATTTTGTCTTTTTTTAATGCCTTTCACGACCATATAAGCCACCTTTAATGACTTCAATGAGAGTGTTTTCAGCGGAAAAAGATCAACATTTTCATGTAGCTTGTAGCGCGACAAATGTGGCGTTTGCAAGTTGAGATCGGTTTCTTGCGCATGCAGTTCTCCCTAGCTCCGTGCATAACAAATTTTTATGGGGCAAAAAGTAGAAGCAACGTCTTCTCTCTGCAACACGAAAATTTGCTGCGCGAGGAGGTTGTTGTTGGTGCGCACAACAAACGATCTCAACCTACAACGCCACGTTTTTTGCGCCATAAGTTGCACGAAAATGCTGCCCGTATTACTTGGCCTTTATAGTCTTTATAGTTCAGTGAAAAGCTTTTCGTGAGTTAATGGTTTCTGTCAAACTCCCTTTAAGGTGATTCCCTTGAAATAAAAGTTGACAAACGATCTGGTTAGTCCTTACAAGTCATTAATTCGAAACGTGTTTTGAGAAAACATACGTCACAATGTTCGCAAAAGAGCTATAGCTCATCAAAGTTGTCCCATAAATCTATGCAATGCCACCTATCAAGTACGTTTTATTTTTTCTGTTGGGCTTATGTTTCGTGGTGACAGGAGATGCGCACATAAATTTGCCGTTGAAAAATTGTAGTAGGTATAATATAGCGTCGAAAAGAGACAATTTAGTGTGTTCTTCATGGCAAATATACACAACTTGAAACGGTGTTGACAGAAAAGTCTTTCTCGCGTGCGTTATCCTGGGTTAGTATTTTTGTGTCCACGAGTACATGGGAAGTTACCCTGCAAGCAGAGGTTTCTTGGTCGCCCTATGTTCCGGCGGGCGAATAAGTAAGTAATGGGAAGTATCCTTTTTGGCAATTACTTTTTTACTGTCGCTAAAATGTTTTGGAACTCTTTCATTGCAAAGGGGATGACTGCAGTGTTCGTGCTAGGTCAGCGGTTACTCATTTAGTCATCCGGGCATTCGGATTAGAAAGACCTTTGCTACGAACCACGTGTAAAAAGTTAGTTTTCGTGTTTACCGAGAATTAAGCTGTTTTGTTGGATAACTCTGGTCTGTTTTCTGCTGTGGACACTTTACTTGGCGACGAAGACGTGTGACTCCCAGGAAGGAACGCCAACGGTTCCAACTTCGCAAGATTCTACGGCACCTACGGCAGTATCGCCAACAAAAGCTGTTCAACATTCCACGTCCGGACCGAAGGACATCAGAATGCAAGCATTTATCGCTGATTCGGACCCCGATGAAACTGGCCGTCGATGGAAGAAATGGAAAAACGAGCTTATCACTAGATTTCCATATATTCGCATCTCAAGCACTCAGGATCGTGTCGACGCTCTTCACATTTACGGAGGAGAACAAATACGGGAACTGATCGAATCACTTCTCAGGCAATTTAAGGCATGGTTTGGAGGCGTTGAAAGACCCCCCCCCCCCCAGAGAATATATATTCTTTTAAAGACGCAAATAGAATCCAAATTTAAAGTTCCATAGAGGTATCATCAGTTGTATCTGACTAGATGGTTTTTGTAAACGTGACCATAAGTATCACGTGACATTCCCACATCCCTGACGTCACAAAACGTGTTTTCTGAAATGGGGCAAGGTTGTTAAGCATAAGCTTAGAAATATTCGTCGCCAAATTGTCAGCTAAACCGTCTGGATTGTCACTTTGCCATGTGATGTGGGCAAAGCAGTATTTTCATCAAAAGTTATTAAGCTGTTTTATAAGTCACGTGACCTGTTTCCCTTAATTACGTGATCCCTATTCCACATAGTCACACATGCAGGGCTAATTCATAATATCCACCTTAACAGTAAAAGAATTTTACCCAAGAATATGCTTTACCCTTTCATTTTCTTTGCCCCGTTTTAATTTGAATATTTTGATCGTTAATAATCCTTTGCAGGTCACGTGACTGAAATCTGAACGTCCAGTATGTCTCATATTGTTAGGGCCTCCGAGAAAAAGTCACTTTTCATAAACATTGATGGAAACAATCCGTTTTAAACGCCACCTAGCCAAATAAGCAGGTGACCCATGCCTTAACTTGCTTGAGTTGAAGACGTTCCTACACCTTCATCCGCCGAGAATCTAAACGAGTACGAGAAAATCATCGCCAAACTCGACAACCGTTCCAATGCCATGGTTATCCCAGACTGTGCACGTAGCAAATTGGAGAAAATGCGGCAAAGCGAAGGCGAATCGGTCGCTCAATATCACGTTCGTTTACGGCTTCAAGGCGCAAAGTGTGGTTTCACGGACCCTGATGACGTCATCCGATGCAAAATCCTGCAAACCACGCGCGACAAAAAACTCCGCCGGGAAGCAACGTTGAAATGGTGTACCCTACAGCACTTGGGACATGCTGCAAGAAGATATTGACCGCCAAGCCCAAAAAATGGAGGAAACACTCTCCTCTGTACCTTCTGCACGAAATCAGGTCAACAGAGTGCATCAGAAGACATCAGAAACCCAATGACAAAGTAAAGCCTAAACCGGCTTATGATGACAAGAAAAACATTACCTGCCAATTCTGTGGGTTGGACCACAAAGGTCCTCGATCACAGTCTCCAGCCTCTGGGAAAACGTGCGGCGCCTGCTCAAAGAAGGGTCATTTCGCTCGCATGTGTAGAGGCAAAAAGAAACCAAAGGATTTACAACATAAACAGCAATCATCAGCCAAGTATGTTCAGCAAAGGAATAAGAAGACACATGAGACTCTGGATTTTGCATTTCAGCCCCGAGCAGACGAGTCAAACACATTCAGCAGTGCTACTGTTCAGGTTCGTATTAAAGGGGTGGAAGGAAAGATGGAAGCAGACTCCTGCTCCACAGCAAACATTATGGATGCATGAGCACAAATTCGAGAGACTCCAGTCCCCACTCGAGAAGAGGATAACTCTGCAACCTACAGATACCCAGTTGTATGCATTCGTTCAAAATGAACCTGTACCTCTCGGGTGCCACTGTCTTTAGTGTTCATGAAAGCAGCAGGCATATAACCACCTAATATGGAACTGAGTGCAAGATAAGGAATACAAGGGTGAATTATGGAACAATTGCCGCACAAGACATTTTTGGCAAAGCAATGGACGACACCATCGCACGGCTAGACGGTATGCTCCACATCCGAGATGGTTTCATGGTCACTGGTAAGGACAACACCCACCATGACAGAGCCCTTGAAAACCTCCTTCAACGATTCCGAGAATGCGGTCTCACCTTCAACCCAAAGAAACGCAAGTTTCGTCTGCCTCAGATTGAATTCTTCGGTTTTGTGTTCTCAACAGATGGAATGAAGCCATCGCCGACCAACGTTAAAGCTATGAAACAAATGGACTCACCGAAGAATGTATCAGAAGGGCTCTCTCTCTCTCTTGGGTATGGCCCAGTACTCCACAAGATCTATCCCCAACTTCGCAGAGATGAACACGCCCCTGCGCAAAGCTCACCAACCAAGGAGCAAAATGAAGTTGGTCCGGCTCAGAGCAAGCAGCATTTGACAAACTCAAGGACACACTATCTAGTGACACTGTCCCCGGGTACTTTGAAGCAGGACTGGAAACAAAGCTCCTTGTGGATGCTGGCCCCAATGGTCTTGGACCAATTCTCCTGCAAAGGAAACCAGAAGGTGGAAAGCAGTTGAGTGCGCTAACCGAAGCCGGATAGAGGTTGAGAAACGGTATCCGCAAATCGACCTCGAAGCCCTTGCCATCCGTTGGGCCTGCAATCACTGCTACCTGGGCTCAGCTGCATAAAGCAACTTAAGATTAAGTGGGAATTTCTCCAACCGTTCCCTGTGTTCCGGAGGATTTTCTTGCACGGTATTAGTGCAGACGAAGGCGGATTAAAGAATTTGAAGAGTGTAGGAAACACAATGACGGTGCGAAAAAATCCTCCGGAAAACAGGGAGCAGTTGCAGAAATTCCCACTTAATCGTAAGTTTCTTTATGCAACTGAGCCCTGTACCTAATTGGAAGTTCATTTGTCATTGAAACTGATCACCAGCCCCTGCTACCGCTCTTTAACAATCCCCACTACAGACCTCCCATGGGAATTGAACGCTGGCTCTTATACCTGCAGCAGTTTGTCTTTCAACTGAAAAACTGGCCCCGAAGCAAGAATGCAGCTGACTACCTTTCAAGACACAGGATTCCTTACTGAGAGTGACATTAAAACCTGTAATGCCAGGACACAGGTCGTGCACAGTATAATGACGGACAAAACACCCCAAGCCATCACACTAGTTGAAGATCAAGATGCAACAAAGAAGGACCGGGAGCTCAGCAAGCTCATTCCACTCATCCTGGCTGGCAATCGTAATGCTTGCAAGGCTGATCCAGACCTACCTGGGATGTGTTGTAACATGTGGCCATCAGACTGTCATTCCTAAAAGTTTGCAGGAGCGAGTCATTAGCATATGCCATTATGGGCACCTTGGAATTTTGTTGAAAGTGAACAGCTTTTCTACGCTCAAAGTGTGGCTCTCAGGGATTTATATGAGCGTGGAAAGGAGAATCGCTAGTTGCATACCCTGTCAAGCTAGCATCAACACTTCGCAGCGGGAACCTCTAAAGATGTCACCCACCCCTAATGGCCAATGGCAGGAAGCATCAGCAGAGTTCTGTGGACCATTTCCCACCGGGGAAATGGTCCTGGTTGTCCTACACGCCTACTTAAAGTATCCCGAGGTAGAGATTGTTTCTAGCACCGCAGCAGGGAATGCCCTTCCAGCACTGGAACGAATCTTTGCAACCGGGAAAGATTGGAGGAGAGAGTTACAAGTGTTTTTCGCCAACTATAAGGCCACGCTACACCCAAGCACAGGGAAAAGCCCTTACCAGTTACGCATGAACTGAACTGTAAGGACCAACCTCCCCACCGTCCCACAAGTTAATCCCGATGCGGAAGTCATGCACAAGGATCAAGAAGCGAAGGCGCATATGAACGCCCACGCCGACCTCAAATGACGGACAAAGCCTCCTCAGCCTGAACATCGGAGATCACGCTCTCGTAAAGCAGAGACCTCAAAATAAGGCAAGCCCTCGTTTCGAGCCCGTCCCCTACACAATCCAAGATGTTAAAGGATCTATGATCACCGCTGAGAGAGCAGCTGATTAGAAGCTAGTCACCTGCAACAGCTCTTTCTTCAAGAAACTGACAAATCCACCAGAGGAAGTCATCCAAGAAGCTGGTCCAGTACCTCAGATGGAGCTACAAGCCCCGGTTGATTTTGATGGCCCGAAAACCAGTGAACACACTCAATTGTCATGCAGCTACCCAAGAGGAGTTTAATCAAGCTACCCCAACTGAAACCAGTCTAGTCAAAGACAACCCCCAACCTACCACTGTGGATCAACCAGTCCCATCATCACCTGCCCGCTTCTCTTGCAGCGGAAGGCAAATTAGGAAACCGGAATGAACCAAGGACTATGTCATGGACGAAGGACTTTGGTATGACAATTAGTTGAACTTTGACAACCCAGTTGTTCTTGGGTCTTTTTTCAATCCGAACTGTCAGCTATGCAAAGAACTGAACATTGTCGGTTGTTTGCTGTTATTTTGTTTCATTTCGTTTATGCAAAATTTTTGTTTATTTTATTTCCTTTTTCTCAACCATCTGGTTTGTATCTGCCCGGGGAGAAATGCTGTGTTCATACTAGGTCAGCGGTTACTCATTTAGTCATCCGGGCATTCGGATTAGGGAGACCTTAACTACGAACTGCGTGTGAAAATTTAGTCTTCGTTTTTCCCGAGACTAAATCTGTTTTGTTGGATAACTCTGGTCTGTTTTCTGCCGTGGACACTTGAGATGACTTACAGTTAAAACTGATGCATAAAAAAGATACCTTAAGGATACCTTACTCTCTTGCAGACCAGTTCCTGTCTCCTTCGAAGCGTTTATTGATAGTCTGATTACAATTTTTCGATTAGCGGAGACAACTTAATTTCTTGCACTTACTCATTCTTTTAAATTTAAATAATAATTACTTAAACCTAGCACTTCAAAGTGGCAAAAGAAAACAATTATTCCACCAAAGCGCATGGTATAAGATGTGATACGCGTCGAGTCTGTTATAATCACCTCACATCTAACAAGGCACCTGATGGATATAAGATGAACATAGCCAGCACTGTGCGTTATTTAATCGGAGGGGGGGAATACTCCCATCAATTTAGGATACTTGTGTGTCGCAGAGGTTCTTAAAGCCTGACTCTATTTAAGGATAGGAAATCGAAAATTGATACCCTTTTCAAGGCCGAAACCCGAAAAATAACACCCATTTCAAGAGAAAAAACGATCACTAATAATTGTGTGAACAAGTCGTTTCTTTTCTGTAACATGGGGACTTTAGCATCAAGCATAAAATACGTCACTACATCTAGTGAAGTATTACGCCATTATAACCATGGTTTTAATACGTGCTACAATTTTAGTCAATACAAAAAAGGAACCCTATCTAAAGGGGCAAAATCGATATCCTATTTAAGGACTGAGAACTTCAAAAACCATACCCTGTTCCGCGGCAGATACCTATATAGCTTATATGTGGTAGTACCCCCTTCCGGGGGGGATTTATCACCTCATATTCAACATGCACTTGTGGTATAACTGATAATCGAACACTACTGCTTGTGCGATTTTCGCCAATTCTGAACTCCTTTAAAATGTAAGGCTTTAGGGTAATGACATTAAAAACATTTTCAACTATAGCAAAATGATTAGAACAGACATTTGGTACAAATATTACACTCTTCGCAAAATTTTGCAATCGTCCTTGACATTATAAACTCAAAAGGCAACCAGCGACTGTCAATGTGAAATATATGGTCTGCGTTTGAAGTTGTACAACGGTAAAGAAAAAAAAAGCGACTTTATTCTTACACGGTTGTGTTTTAGCTACAAGATTGTGTGGCTGTGTAACAACTAAGTAATAAATGCAACCCGCGAGTCGATCAAAATTTCCAACTAAAAACTAATTTAAACAACTTAAAACACTACGTACACTATCCTAAGAGTAACTAGCTACGATAAATTCCTAATGGCTAAAAGTATTAAATACAGTAAAAAACTCGCATAAAAGAACCTACTTTTTTCAAGGTCAGCCTGAATAAGTCTTCATGTAGTTATTGTAAGGTTCTTATATAACAGGTGTCTAAAATGACGAATTTCAGCCTGGAGGTTCTTAATCCACTTGTTCTTTTATGCGGGTTTTTACTGCACTGCGAACGAATACCTTAAAGAGCCCTTCAAAACACTAAAACTCCTCATAAAAACACTTCATACACACGTACGTTTTTTTTTTTCAAAGTAAAGCAAACTCCTTCAGTACCCTCATAACGGGTTTCCCTCAGACTCGTACCCAGTCGCCACTTATTTATTCCTCATTGGAAGATGGGAAGGCGGTCAACGCGCGCAAAGCCTTTTGGGAAGGAGCGAGAAAAAAGTGGCTTCGCAATTTTCTTCCGTCCTTCCCTTGATGCACCGTGAACTCATCAAATCCTACACATAAAGCACAGCGCGGACAAGAGAAGCGACAGGGTAAGAGTTTAATTAGGCCTCGGTCAAGCGGATTCATGAATACAACTTTGCCATACGATATTGAGCGAGATGGCCAAACAAATTCAGCATTACGATTTAACATCGCTCAACACTGTAGAATTAATCTTGTTGAACGTGTTTTAGCACCTTGATGAATGACATTGAATGTCGTTAAATCATTGAAATTGGTGTTTCCTGCACGTAGACTGTTGCACGTGCCGAACCAAATGAACTCAACACCGTTATTTGCACCTAACAACGAAAGCACCTTTGAATGATGTTGAATCAAAAGTTTGATGACAATTAAATTTCGCTGAACACCATCCAGCATCACTTAAGTTACCTTATTCGGACCGGGCTTTTTTTTTTGGGGGGGGGGGTCCTGCTGGGACCGGGAAAGGAGGGGAGGGAGGCTCATTCGGCTCCCATCTCTTTAAGTCCAAGAATATTAAAGCTATGACAACGAAACTTGGAGGGCAAATAGCACGTCCACAAAGGTTTCCTTTAAAGCTGGCGACGTCATATGACGTAACAATTAGGTCGGGTTTTCAAACGGACGCCATCTTGGATCCGCATCTTGGTTTTTTAATTTTTCCAGAACCTTTGAAAATGCCAAAAGTGACCAAAAAGCAACTAAGATCAATAAAAGAACACGAAAATGATAGTAAAATGTGAAACTTACTTCAGAAAAGTTATAAATTTTTCAATGAAAAGTTGAAAATTTAAAATTCTGAAAAAAAAAGCCTGTCGAAAAGCGTTTGTTATGGTAACGTCACACTTGATGGACAAGCACTTGCTATGCCAAATTGTTCCCAGATAAATTTTAGAAAAAGATGTTAAGTTTGGTGGGTTTAGCTTGCTTATTAAAAAAAAGTTATAAACGTCCAAAGTCAGGGCGGGCAGAATCGCTCCCCCCCCCCCACCCCGCGCCGATCTGAATAGGGTTAATAGAACAGCCAAAGGCGTTGAACATGTTCAATTTGGTGTTGAAAAGAACACTTGGACCTGTTTCTCTCAAGCCTTAAAGAAACCTTGAATTGTGTTGGATGAAAGGTTTGATGGCAATCAAAACTTCGTTCATAGTCATTCAACATCATTCAACAAGGAGGCCAAACGCGTTCAACACTGAATTTAACAAAGTTGAACGGTGTTGAATGGACAAGTTGAATACGTTTCGCCGAGACCTAAAGCCATATCTGTACTACTAGTTCCTCCTGCACTTTAGCCCTTATTTCTATGCCCTTCTAAAAAGAACACCTCTCTAAGAAAGGAACTTCCGTAGAGCGTACATGAAGTGTCGGTTCCAGCCGAACTTCAGTCTTTTAGCAAAGAGACTTCGAACTACAAAACTACTTAACCGTTAATTTTCAAATCACGCCCAACAGAAATAAAATAGAAATATGGACGGAGGTTATGCCTCTTTGTTAAAAGGTAAAAACAAAGTGAAGAAAACTCATCCTCACTGTTAAAATAAAAATAAAAATATAGTAGACCCACTTCATGCCTGTCTTTCTTCGAATCCCTGATAAAGGCATTTTCATGAAACTCAAACTCAAACTTTTTTCTACAGATTCAACAGACGTAGTGGGACAAAGAAGGCTAGCAACTGCAGGGGAAAAACTCGAAAGAAACAACGAAAGAAGAAAAAGGCACCGAGCAATCACTGACCGCGACCTAAAAATTTTGACTTTTTTACTCTATCCTTCCTAAAGTCAACCACGAGAACGTGGTTCTCACTTTGATTCTGTGGGTGAAATCCTAAAGTGTGACCATTCAAATGAAAGCTATTGAGCAGTACTTTCCTGTGGTGCTGATTATTATGCTGTACAAGGTGGTTCCAACTTATCAGTATGGGGATGAAATCCTAAAGTGTGGTCATTCAAATTAGAGCAACTTAGCACCATTTCCTGCGGTGGTGTTTGTTTTTCAGTTTATAAAGGTGATCGTTTACAGTGTAAGGGAGTAAATGGGTTAGAATCACGTGCACTGCTTGTATGACGAAAACTCTTGAAAGAAAGCGAGCCACATAACCTACGCTACCTTGCCTGCTACTCACCTTTAACTTGTATGTGGCTTTAGGAACTTTATAGACAAAGATCTCTAGTTAAACAAAAATGGGGCTACATTTTTATGAAGAGTCAAGCAAAAAAATCTATTCTATCTTCCCTGCTACTCTACTTTAACTTGCAAACTCTCTTCT
>Ga0126336_10000526_pt1 | contig 16090 bp, 11 predicted proteins | sample SidCmetagenome_FD_92530 | JGI IMG/M metagenome (GOLD analysis project Ga0126336, IMG submission 92530) | Coral microbial communities from El Islote,Puerto Morelos, Mexico - Siderastrea C C metagenome | ecosystem: Host-associated > Invertebrates > Cnidaria > Coral | place: El Islote,Puerto...
AAAGGGGTAAAGGGGCTCTGTCACCTATTTTTAGCTTCACTTTAGATAGCCAAAAGACATATTGCAATCAGCGGAAACCCAAAAATACTGATTCAGTTGAGTTTAAAATCACTCTTCCGGTTCTTTGGAACTATAATTGGGTTTGACTGCGGATCGCGAGAATGAAAATGGATTGCAAATTGAAAACATCAGGGTAACGTTTTTGAGTTTTTCCTTTGTTTCTTAGAAAAAAATCGTTTGTTCTCCCTCTGAGAAAATCATTCGGTCTCTTACTCTTCATTTTCTAGGAGCATTTCGAGGTATAAGAAAAAGGTCTGAACTTGAGCTTCAGCACATATTTGATTCCAATCTGAGAAAATACCTGTGACCTAGCCCCCTTAACTTTTATCTTCCTGGCACTGATCAAAACCTTGAGCCATTCCTATATGGTTTGTAGTCTGCAGATGAAATCCTGCTCTCTGGCTGTTCTTTTGAAAGTTCCTGATCAGCACTTTCCTGACTGACACTATTTTGATATGCTAAACTGGCTAACTTCTGAGTGTGTGGACAACATTCTGATGTGTACAGCTGTATGCTCTACTGAGAAGTGAGGGCTTCCTTCCTTCCTGTGGTATATATTGCTTATTATGCTCGCTGTATAAAGTGATTCTAACTTTTGACTGTGTGAACGAAAACCTGCAGTGCGAGCAATGAAATGAAAGTTATCGAGTAACATTTTTTTCTTTAGCATTAAAGCGATTTTCGTTTGACCTTGAAATAATTACGTGCAAACAAAACCAAAACAACAAAGGAATAAGACAATGGCAGTTTAATTGGTTTAGTCCAAACAGACACAAACGCGCACGGCTTTTGGTTGGTTCAGCGAACATCAAACATTTTAGCTTTGATGTCACTCTGTATTCAGCAATACGATTGGACAATCAAACAATGCTTTGTCCATATTAGGGTATTCTTCAACGGGAAACGAATGAGGTCCTGTTTTGACTTTTTAACTAGTGGCAGATGAAACAAACAACGAACACTAACGGAAACCGTTTTTCAAGGTCAAACGAAAATCGCTCGTACCAAGTGATTCTATCTGTTGAGTCTATGGATGAAATCCTAAAGTGTGACAGTCAAAATGAAAGATATATTTGTCATTTAAGCACGGCTTTGGCATCTTGCTGTTGTCAAGAAGGGTGGACTTTACTCATGAGTCCAGGGATGTAATCCTTAAGTGTGACCATTTAATTGAAAGCTATTGATCAACGATTTCCTGTGTCAATAAGGTGTTTTTGTCTTATCTACTGAGGAACTGCTTGACACACCGAGCAAGGTGGTTTCAACTTCCAAGTGTGCAAAAAAATTTTCCGAGTGACACCATTTAAAGAAAGCTGTTGAGCAGTACTTTCCTACGGTGCTGTTGATAATGAGGTACAAAGTGGTTCTAACTTCTGACTGTGTGGATTCTTTCAGTATGACCATTGAAATGAAACCTTCTACGCAGTAACTTTCAGAAATGCTCTTTCTTTTATTATTAAAACTTACCTTGACCCTCAGGCGGTTCAGTGTCGTATGCCACATTATTATCACGTAACAGTTTCTGAAGTTCTTCTGGACTACGATCTCGCAGGTAAAAGTAACAATCTCGAGGATGGTGTGCATGCAAACCTCTGACAGTGCAACGTTCTGATACACGGCAGTTCTGAAAAGCAAACGCTCTGTCACTTCAAACACATCCCACTTACTTATCAATAATCTTACTGTAACCAACTGATGAATTCCTAGCTAAATTAGTTAGGTAACTTAGCAGGCATCGCAACAATAAAAACAAAAAAGTTTTGATCGACAAGTTATGAAGGTCATGGTTGTGAGTAATGATGAGAGGGTTTTGAAATGGTAATAGGAGTAACTTTGAGAAGATGAGTGCCAAAGATTTAAGAGCATATATTATTGAATACAAGTGCATCAATATTGTTACGTACCTGTGCATTGGTGTTGATGAATGGGTTGTAGCAGCCACTGCAGAATTCATGCGGACACATTGCACATTTGAAGTGCATACACCCTCCCTTGGAAAGGTCATAACGAAACTTGCAGCTTGGGCACACTGGAAAAACAAAGAAGAGGAAGAAGAAGAAGAAAAAGAAGAAAGAAACAAGTGTAAATACATTGCGATCTTAGTACAGCCGAGTGGTTCTATCAGTGTTTAGGGTTCTTATTAAAATAATAACCCTAAAAACAATGTGTGGTAGCTGGTTTTTCATCCCCTAGTGCCAACATGGGGGCGAAAAACCAGCTGCTACACGTTCCCTACCTTCGGACAAAAAGACTTCCACTCTCGTAAAGCACTTACAAAGTCAGCCAGCTGCACTATGCATGTATTCAGAATGGACGTAGAACGCTACGTTTTACGGTCAAAATTTTTTTTGCTCTTGTTTAATAACCAGAGATCACATGTGAGTTCAGATACCTTACCTATTCCATTCATTCTGAGGTGGGCTGCCAGCCCAGCCGCTTGGAATTCTGGATCATTGGCTTCCTTCCAGGCTGCAAACTGCTCACACGTGATGCCTTCATGTTGATCCTCCCACTGTGCAAGTGAAGAACATGAAAGTTAACACCTTCCTAAAAATTTCATGTAAATTACTTGAATGCAGGAGTATGAAGATGTAGTTTATGCCTGACCACTTTAATTTAGTTTAAGATAATTCATTTTTGTAGATAAGTAAATGGCATGTAATTAACTACTATGCTAAGTTTAAAGAGAAAAAGGACAGGTAACAAGCATAAAAATCAAATTCTTTATGAATCATACTCTACGTTACACGGTTGTTACCTGTCGTTTGCACTTGAAACATGTATATTGCTGACAATGAGGACACATCATTCTGATCTGGTTAGGCCGTTCATTAATAAACCCTGACGAGCACTAGAGCAAAAAAAGAGGTATTATTTCCATTTCAAGTAAAGAGCTATAAACATGCAATTTCTTATCAGAGATACGGTGAGAATTACTGTTACAAGAGAAGTTGCCCTGAAATTGAGAATAATAAGTTAAATTTTTAGCATCTTTTATATTCAAATTTCTTTATTTCAATCGTGTATTGTATAAGTTATAGTGCGGTATTTCCTATTTTTCCTGTTAATGTATTTTTGTTTTACTTTCAGGGAACTAGTCAACAGGGATGACCTCAGACATTTCCTTTTATGCTATTTTGACATAGTGAACTCGTTGTTTACATGACGTACAAATTCTGCAAAAGTTCTATTAAGCCCCTCTCTCCTTTCTTTGCACATCAGATTCTGTTAGATCCCCCCTTCTTTTGTGTCCCCTCCCTCCATTTTAAGCAGAACAGAATACAGGAAAACAGGGTCTTCAATGTCGATATTTAATCTGTGAAACAGTGATACATGACCAGTTACATTTAGTCTGTAATAGTTAAAGTGGTACTACGATAAAAAAAATTCACTTTTATTTTTTCTTTGGATTTCGAAACTATGTTTACTAAACACTCCCCAAGCGAAATTTTAAGCCTTAATTTTGAAATTATGCAAAACACGAGTTTGAGAGTCTGAAAGCTCATAAGTCCCGTGCTGCATACTAAATAAGGCACTTTCACACGCGCTGCATTCTAAAGCTCTTGAGTGAATGACGTCATTGTATCCTTTCTAGTGTAATAATGACGGACTTTTAAATCGGAAAATTGCAGTTCAAATAAACAGTCTTCTTGTCAAAATTAAGGCTTAAAATTTCGCTTGGGGAGTGTTTAGTAAACAAAGTTTTGAAATCCGAAGAAAAATAAATTTAAAGTGATTTTTTGTTCGTAGTACCACTTTAATGGTAACCACTGTAATAAGATTTCCGAAAAGTTCGCTATCTTGAGTCTTCTCAAAAAGGCATGTTCTAGAACAAGACCTACACGGTAACATGCAAACCTTGAGGGTGTAAACAACTTTTGATGTATTTGTCTACGCTAACCAAGCTAATTGGCTACCTGGCGGCTACTTAGAGTCAACTAAATCAACATCAAAAACTGTTACCTTCTACTGGAACCACTGCAAACCCTAATTGAGGCCTGAAATAAAACAAGCCTCCCTAGGGGCCTGATAGAGTCTCAAACTGAAAGGCATGTTTCAGAACAGGACCTAGACTATAATGAGGGCCCTCCTTTTTTGGTCTGAAATTAAACAGATCATCCTTAGGACTTAATAGCGCTTTTAAGGCAATCAAATTTCACTTACATGTGAGCACCATCTAAAGTTGGGTTCCTTCATAAGTGTTCTATCACGAAGTTTCCTTTGAAATAAGTCATGGGTCTCTTTGTCAACCAGACCACGAATCTATGAAGGAAAGACAAAAGGATACAATGACTTACCAGGCTGTAACATTGATAGTTAAGAATGTAAAATTCTGTCTTAAAAGTGCACCTAACCCCAAAATATTTTTTACGCTAATATAAACCTTTGCACCTACTTTAAAAACATTTAGCCATTATTTGCAGTTTTTGACTTTTTTACGGGCTTCAAAACTTACGAAAAATTAAGCATCATCTGTCGCACGACCGAGTTAGAAGGGGCATGGGTCTATTCCTGATTTGAGGTCACGAACTGCTTTGCATGCATGTTTACAAAGACTTAAGGAGATGCAAATTAAACCAGTTTGTAATGTCAAATCAGCAATAGACCCATGCCCCTCACTAGCTCGGTCGTGTAACAGATGATGGCTAGATTTCGTAACTTTTACAGCTTATAAAAAGTCAAGACTGCGGGAGCTTTCCAAAAAAGGCGCGATGCTTTTCGAACAGATGCAAAGAGTTATTTTAACAAAAAAAATATTTTGGGTTAGGTGCACTTTAAAGAAAATCGACCCAGTTAACCATTTCATACCATTTCACCGGCATTGAATTGTAACTAAATTGTGAGAATTAACTAAGCCATCATTCCAAACCATGATGAATAGCACCTTTCACGACGTTGTCAATCGTAGTCTCAATGAACAGACTCCTGAAAAATATATCCTAGCAAAATGGATCAAAACTGACCAAACACAAACCACGATGATAACGTTTTGACCTCACTGAACTAATTAGTCTTTACTTTCTGAGAGCTCCACTGAGATAACTGACAACAATGTAAGTTGGTTTGTTCCGCCTTAAACTTCACAGCTTGCATCTTACTGAATGGCACAGTAAAAGCTCTTTACCATAATATCAAAGTTGTTAAAGTATTCTGTTGCTACTGCTTCATCATCCAGATTTTCTGGTTTTCCGCAGCACGGGCATACAAGGTGCAAGATATTTTTGTCTTTTATAGTTATGGTGATGTAGCTCGACACACAATCCCGGCAAACGCGATCTTGACAGTGAAGGAATGTGACCATCTGTGGAGAAAAATAACCATTGTTTTGTTTGGTCTTTTTTTCCTGGCAATCCTAAAATCTATGTGAATATACAGCACAATGAAGAAGGGAGGGGACTACAATGTCAAGAAATATTAGTAAGGGTATTGTAAGTTATTTTACAAAAATAATAACTTTTATTCAACATGCACTCTTCTTGAAAGCTGTTTCTATAACTAGATTTTATGTCCATAGCAAAGGTGGGTGAATCAAATATGGCTTCAAGCTAAACATAAATTTATATCCACATGGAGCGATGCTTCTACATTCAAGGTATCATTAACCTTAATAAACATAACTAAAAGTCAAAAGGTGCCCAGGGGTTAATTGATGAAAATTGATCACAGAAGTCAATTGTGATTATGGATTACTAGTCGATGAAATATCACACAAATGTCGGTCATCCATTACTCATCAATCACCTAAATTAATCGATTAATTAATATCAATTATTTAATCAATTAACTTCGATTTCCATTGATTATTGGTTTCATTGATTAATTACCCCGGGAAAGGTGGGAAATATATACATTAATGATTTGAATTTGGGTTTTCGCAAAATAATAGTATGGAAACTGTTATTTTAATCATACAACTGACAAAAAAGGGCGCCTTTATCAGTGCACTTAATTGTTAGGCTCAAACCTGGCTCATAGGTTTTGCTTCACAGCACACTGGGCACTCTTGTTGGAGATAGCGCAAAGAGCGTTGGAGATCCCCGCAGCTACAAGCAGCTTCAATTGAATCCTCCACAGAGAAATTCATGTCTATTAACTTGATGGCAGTTTCTGCCCTTCCCCAGAATGAAACATCTGTTTCAGCCAAAACTGCTCGAATACGCCGCTGGAAGATGCAAGAAAATGATTTACAAAAATGATTTACACCTACACTTATTTATTCATTTATTTTTTTTTATTTTTTATTTTTTGCTTCTTGTTAGTTTATTGTTTTTTCTTGTACTGTAAGCACTAACACCAATAAAGCTTTTTATTGCAAAAAAAAAATTGATTTACACCTACACTGTACTGGGATTTATAAACTTCGTAACAATATATAATTGGTTTTGAGAGGGCTTTTCAGTTGTAACACGTTCTGAAATATGCCGACATAAAACAACTTTTCAGCAGTTTTATGTCAGCATATTTATGTAGTTAAAACTATGGCTTCACCTTCACACACTCTCTCTCTCTCTGAAGTAATATGCACTTATTGACTGAGCAGGAGGGCTGGAGAGGAAATATTTGGCTAGAGGTAAAGGCGTACAGACTAAGCGCAGCGAGGTACATGCATGGCCACGACCGAGAGCCAAACATTTTCCTGTCCGGCCTGACCTTACTCAGTCAAAAGGTATTTTATTGTTCCACCATCTTACATGCTTAACCTTCTTGGAAAATGTCCAAAAAATGCTGGTAAAAACTCACTGAATGTTAAAGAGTGTGCGTGCTGAACAAACAAATGATGTGTTGCCATGCGTGCAGGGCTGGACAGCTTTTTCTGGACCGGCTCAGATCAAAACCTGTCCGGCGCTACACACATCAACTCGCCAATACATTTTCTATAGAATTGCGTCAGCGGGGCCATACAGTGGTATAATAACACTTGTTAGACTCATTAATTCTTTTACAGATATTTGTTCTAAACTCAACTAGTCAAGAGCACAATCATTCTGATAGTAAACTGTTCTTTCAGGCAGTTCAGTATAATATTTTATGGCGTGAGGTTACAAAAGGGTGAAATGAAGTCTGTGAGATGAAGGATCAAAGGCTAGGAATAAGGAAACAAAGCGGTGTCATCAGGGATTGCAAGGCATGGGATCTGGATCGGCAGTGTTTTTCAAGTGCTATTTTTGTGAGATAAGGATCAAATGTCTTCATGGTTTTGGGATCAGGAACAGAAGTGATGAAAAAACGATATGACTTGTCTTTTATATGACCCTGTTATTTGGAGAATGGTAGGCTTACGTACAGGAGGGCTGCTAACCAGAGGAGTATGGGGGTGGCTTTTGGCCAGGATTTACCTTATGGACTGGTATGCTGTTTTTGCAATTTTTTTTGTCTCCACAGAGCTGTAAACTTAAATTGTGTACCAAATGTTAAGGATACACAAAACAAGCCAGGGCTGTCACTAAGGGCTGCATTCCACAACAGCCGAATTGGCTTGATGGGACATAATGATTTACAGGTGAACACTTGCCTCATGTTAGTACAATTTGCTCACAAAGCAACAAGTTTGTCACAGGTGTGAAGATGAAAGCAACAGGTGACTCAAAACTTAATGATAGCCCTGCAAGTATAAACTCACATCTAAATTCTGGTTTTTGTCAGTCACAATTGCCTCAAAGTTGGCTTTATCTTGAGGGGTTTCAGTGTTTGTTTGTCTTGTTAAAGCCATGAACATGTCTTCCTGAGTTGCATGATCTGGAAGACAACTGTTCAGCACTCTTTGAAGTATTGGACGCATTGCCATTTTCTCAAGTGCCAGAATTGCCTTTTCTGTCTCTCCTTCTGATGAATCCAGTGCAGAAATGCAATCTGTTTTGGCATAAACACCTGCTTGTTGTAATTCTTTCACCTAAACAAATAAATAAGGTCAAGAATTTACTGTTTGTTGACTATCCCACACTGTTTATCTGTGCATGCTAAATAAATGGATCTGTTAATAGGTTATTTTTTTATTACACTCAAATTTAAGTGACAATAAGTAATAAGCTTGACAGAAGGATACTACTTACCGTAAAGAAAAATATATATCAAGTAATGAAAACAATTGTTCTGATTTGATTGATAAAAATTACATTAAACAGACAATAACTGTAAAACATGATAATCACGTCTCCAAAGGGGTTCAGCTGTGTAGCAACAGAGAAACACCTAAAATTACCTTGTTCTTGCGGATCTCCATGCATTTGGCAGTTGCTCTTGACACTTCCCCAGTGCATTCAATCAAAGCTTCTCGCACCTCCTCAGGGCTGACATTTCCAATTTCCTGAGAGTTTTCTGGTACGGCCAGCTCTACCATAACTTTGTGAATTAAATCATACCAAGCAGTCTTCAGCCAGTGAATTGGGCCATGAACATCATCAATCCCAAGCACAGATGCAATGTTCAGCTCCTCTGCTGTAAATCCTTCTTTTTCTGCTTTCTGAAGTTCAAAAGTAAAAGAGTTAAAAATGAAGTGTTGAACATACTGCGGCTCCTCTTGGATGGGAGGAGCTGCAGTATACCTATTTTTCTTTCACCAGGACCAGTTAATACACTTGATTGAAGACAGACACAATGGAGTATTGTCTCTCAGTATTGTCTCACAAAATTGTCTCTCAGAACACTGTCCATACCTGCCAAGTTAGCCTGAGAAAACAGCAGATGTTTCGCGAGGTCACCACTTGAGCCCTCGCAAAACAATGTCTGAGTAACGAGTGCAGAAATTCCATACTGATGACATGCACTACGCAGATCTTGGTAGTGCTTCTGATTGGTTGTGCTGCAAGGGAATTCTCTTTCAACCAATCAGAAGCACTACCAAGATCTGGGTAGTGCACATCATCAGTATGGAATTTCTGTGCTCGTTACTCAGAAGTCGTTTTGTGAGGGCTCAAGTGGCGACCTCGCAAAACATTGGCTGTTTTCTCAGGCTACTGCCAAGTCTGAAACTACAGGTATCCCACACAAGACTGTGATTCTCCCGGATAAACCCCTGTCTTAAGGCCAACAGACACAAATATTTCATCCATTTTCCCACAATCAAAAACTTCATGTTTTGGATATTACAGACTGAAGCTACCTGTAGAAACTGAGGTTGTTTTTCACAAAGGCGAACAAACTTCAATTGGTGAAAATCTTGAATGAGCACAAAACAAACCACAAGATAATTGAGGGGGAGGAGGGGTTGGGGGGGGCTTGCTAGCTTCTTCCATGGCAAGGGCAGTTGGCCACAAAAGTAAAATTCTCTGGATTTCAGATCTCTACAGGTTGGGATCTCTGATTGACTCAAACACACTCAAATGTCTTGTCACAAAAACTATGACAAGGGCAAGAGCTACCATCCTCTACATCAAAAATTTGATACAAATTGTTCTTGACCATTGTTCCTTTTCAGTAAATAAGTAATTTGTCAATAAATCATCGGATCACACTTACCCTTAGCCACTCTACATAGCGTGACCCAGAAATGTAAATTTCCTCTTGCTGCCTTCGGACAGCTTCCTCTGCCATCCATGCTGCAAAAGGGGGTGCTGGTGGGAAGACTGGACTGGCATGTTGCTGGAGATAAGAGCTGTTGATGGGGGGAGGAAATGACCCTTGGACAGGTATCTGAAAACAAGTTAAACAATGCATCACAAATTTCAATACATCCAAGAGAGGCAACCTTCATAAATGCACCCATTAAAGTTTCCAAAGAATCCTGCTGCTCATGTTCATCACTTCGTTTTTGATCATCATTAGACATGCTTATAAATCTTGCACCTGCCGAGCACCTGCAGGTCATAAGTGTAACACCCAGGATCCACCAGAATTGACTGAAAACCCATGCTGCCTTTTCTTTTTGTTTTATTTTTTTGGGGGGTGCGAGGGCTCCCACCCCGCTCAAGCAAAAATGTCTAATGCTGTTTTCCCTCATCAGCGAACTAAAGGAAGCCATCTGGGGGAATTACAGTCAGTCTATGTCATGTGTGTCCAGTATTTTGAAGATTTGATTTATGCATTAGTTTGAATGAATAATTACACAATAAATTACATTAAATATTTCAATTTTCAATGTCAACTAGAGGAATTTCCATACCAATCTGGAATCTCACTATGCATTTTCAATTCTTCTTTGCAATTTTGAATTATTCATTGCCAGCCAAGGCATAATTTTGGAGAATCGATTCAAATCCTCTAAATACTGGGCACACATGACATAGACTGAATGGTCTCACCTCTGGGCTCATTGGTCCTGCAGGATGCGTTGAGAGTGGAGGAGGAAAACCATGTAGATCATACGATAGAACAGCTCCTGGAGGAGACATTACTCCTTGGTTATAACCTGCCATATCTGGAAAGGAACTTCTCCCAGACAATACTGGATTTACCACTCCCGAAGTGTTCATTATCCCCACCTGGCCAGGACCGCCCACTGCTGGCAAAGCACTTGTTAAAGGTGGCATTGCTGGATTTGTTTGTGATGCTCTAACTGAGCCCTCCCACATCCTTGCTTGTTGGTTAACCTGTGCAGGAAAGGCATTTCTCACAGCTGGTTCTGCTGCTGATCTTGTTGGGGTCACTGCTGGTGCTGCTTGCATGATTTTTGGATCTGGTTTTTTGGTCTGCTCAGTTTTAGTCTGTATCTGTTGGCTGTTTATTTGCATTGCCATGTTTGTCATGCTTTGAGATGGAGCAACTCGCTGTTCACGATTCTAAGAAAGCAATAAAATTTTTCTGTCAAAAGGTTACACTGATATTTATTGATAACAAATCAATTGATATCTATTTTCATGACCAATATTATTGAAGTTAATTACCACATAACAAGCAAGATGTGTCTGTGTGTTTATGTCTGTCTGTCTTTGTGTTTATTAAATTAACCCCTTGGTTATCAAGTTGCGTGAGCTTAGTTGACCCTGTGGCCCCAAATTAATTTACCTTCACCAGTAGAAGAATAGCATGGCCATCATTTTTTTCTTGAAATATCTCATTTGCAGTTAGTTTAATGAGCAAAAATTTAAGGCAAAAGTCAGTTACACAAGAATAATGCAGCATACCTGGTTTTCGCTAGGTGTGGCTTGCTGGGAACTAGGGCCTGTTGTTGGATACCCTACATTTCTCGCAGGTGGTGGTAAATTACTGCTTGTTTTACAGCACATCTCACAGATCCTGCGTGTCCTTGGGTTGTGATAAGTGCAATGTTCACACTCCCACATATCAGGGGCTGCTGTCACTTGACCTGCCAATAACAATTCATAAAAAATTCGATTTTAGGGCTGAAAACTGCATGATGGTAAAATTACCAGCAAACATGCCTCAAATAATAAATTGACTGCAGGCAGCAAAATTGTATGCTACCAGGAGAGTGATTTGTTAGTAATTAAAAATGCTTTCTATGATACAGACCTGTACCAGATGAAGGAGTGACCTTTGTACTTCCTTGAGACTGCTGCATTTGGCTACTGCCTCCCCTTTGCTCTGGAGACAATGCCCAGAGGGGTGGTGGAAAATTTCTTGTTTCTGAAAATTCACTCTGTCTTGTTGGCACTGTCTGAGGTGAAGGTTCTGGCTGCGTCTTTACAGGAAGTGGTTTGTTGCAGAACGAGCATGTCTTTGCATTTCCAGGATTTAAGCAATAACAGTTTGGACAAGACAATGCTGTGCCCTTCTCTGGACTAATAGGTCCCTCGCTGGCAGACTTTGACTCAACTGGGATTTTGGGTTGCGAAGGTTTTGACAGTTTTGGTGGCAAAGGGGGTGGACCTGTAAAAAAAGAAACAATTATTTAAAAAAGTTGAGAGGGGTTCAGAAAGTCATGGACTGATAGCCAGGTTCCAGTAAAGGACTCCAGTTATTAAAGCAACACTTATATTTAAACTTGTCTGGTAGGCACCTCACCATAGATTAACAGATAAAAACAGGTTAGCTCTTCAGTTTTTTATTAAACGTTTTAGACATTGCTCAATTTGCCTAGTCAACACTGCTTATTTTCTGAGTTTCCCAAGCTGAAGTCTGCAAAATCCAGCATTCCTGTCTGGTGAGTTATTTTTAAGTTCAGCTTGGTCTCATACCTTATTTTCATGTTACACTCAATACAATTAAACAACTGCCTCACATAACATAATGGCAATTGGATGCCCGGGATATCCAGGGGCCTTACTGTAGTCAGCTGGCCCCCAGATGGACTAATAAAATTCCTGCAACCCCGATATAAGCCTCACAAGCCCTGGAACCTATCACACTGACTTGGTCGGTTGAGACAGAACAAGATTGGGCAAAGAAAAGGAATGGAATGGGAGGACGGAGGCATGGAAAACCCTGCAGAAAGCCCACAAAATACCTCGAAGATACAAACAGTCCACACTATGCCATTTGCAACAACGTTACAGCCAACCATGAATGCTTGAAGATCACATGCTCGGTTTTGGTTAACTTGATTAAATTGATTAAATTTCATTTGACCTCATTAATAACACATAAATTATATTTAAAATAATTATGTTAGAAAAGCTGTGATTTTTATTTAGCAAATTGGCTTTACATGTAAAACTTACCTCTTTTTATATTGTCCTAGTGAGCACATTGAGTTTTTAAATGCACAAACAAAAATTTCTCATGTAATTGTAATTGACTCTCAGAACTTCCTGGTTTTGGGTGGAAGTTCTCTCAGTTCTTGACTACAAACAGCTCAATAAGCCAAAATGTAGAACAGAGCTAATTCAGCCTAAAGGTATCTTTATTAGCACTTTGTAACAAAAGAAATCTGCATCAACAAGTACAGCATAGTGCTGGGATCACGTACCAAACTGGGTTAGAGATTAAATTTTATACATTACATACCTTTTCCTTTAAAAACATAAAACAATCAGATACAATCTGCTTCTTTTTCCTTAATGCTTGAATTATTCATGAGTAAACTCAGTCGTTGAATTCGACATACATCTTGAATTTGCCATCTCTACACTCTTTATATGTCACAAAATTTTAATCAGCTCTTAATGCACATTTTGATCATATATGTCTTTGACAAGGTTTTCATTTTCCATGAAGCTGAGTTTATGTTCACTTTCTAAAAATAATGTTCAATATGTTTTCAGATCTCCCCAGTGAAGTCAAAAATGATTTCAAAAATCCAAAGTACAGTTTTACTCAACCCATTATATATGATGCTTCCACTGAACATTCAAACACTGGCTGGGTTGACGTCCAAACAGTGACACTTACAAAGTACTAAGCATTTTTGAGTAAGTTTTACTCTGTAGGCCAAAAGTTTAATTTCTAATAATATGTAGTTGCCTCCTCGAAAAACACAGAAATTAGAGCTCTGGAATATCTTAAAATTTCACAGTGGCTGAATAGATCCTTGCTGAGTCTTGTAGGATTTAACTTTCTGAATTCTCAATGATGATGATAACATTGATAATATGACTTGTACTACTGCATTCACACCATTATAGTAACATTTTGGTCATGCATTCTGGCAAGAAAACACGTCACAAGGCCCCTTTCTGGTTCGAAAAAAGCAGTGAAGTGACACTGGACTGTGCAAAGACAGCTTGGAGACCTAGCTTTTAGGCTACTTAGGTCCTTGGTACTGAAACATCTGTGATCCTGTTGTAGGTGGGTCGCAGGCAGTTATGCCTTGTGCTAAGTTTACTACAACTCCCCTTAGTTACTTACTTTTGATTACTGGTTTGTTATCTCTTTCATCTGTTGCTCCAAGAGTGCTCTGTTGAGCTGGGGCATTAAATTGAGGAAAGGGTGGTGGCCTTAATATTCCTCTTCTTTGACTCTGACCTTGACCTGTTGCTGCTGGAGTGTCAAGAAAGCAGGAGATGTAAATTCAAAGTCACATGTTTGGCTCATCTATAAGTACAGCCAGGAAGGGTAGTGGGTATTATAGGTATACTTTATAATTGTAAAACACCCAGTAACTGAGGCCTGTTGCCTTACACCAGCTTGGTAACCCAGGGCAACAGGAATTAACACAGCTGCCAGATTTTGGACTGGCACTTAAATCACTTCATAGTCAACTGGGATCCTATTGCAAGATCCTGCACAAGACGCTTTTTAAGATCCTATAGAATTTTTCAAGAACCTAAATAGGATCCTTTTGGATCTTAAAGAGGATCCTGTATTATAGGATCCTATAAAATAGGATCTTATCTCCTGTTAGGAGATCTACTGAGAACCTTAATTTGTAGGATTTCTACCACGGTATCCATTGGGGCTGGCCAATCATTTCTTTACTTTGTCATAGGGCAAGTCACAATAATTAATACTAAGGCCATAATAAAGGAAGGAACTCCTTTACTGCTACACTGAAGAAATAATGTACTGCAGGAGAGACTTACTTGATACAGTAGGCTGTGAGACTGCAGTATGAGTTCCAACTACAGAAGGAGGCATCATGACAGGAGCTGAAGTCACAACAGGAGGACTTGTTGGCACAGTAAATTGTGAGAGACCAGGGGACCTAGGGGAGGCTGACTGCTGAATTGGAGGGTAAGTGGGTCTGGTCTGCTGTCTCTGAGGGGCACCATATGGAGCTCTTGTAGGGATTGGGGGTGGTTGGTCTTCCTTATTAGGTTCAGGTGCTTTAGCACCCTGGGCTACACCTTGATGGGGGGAAGGGGGTGCCCTGTTTCTTCTTGGAGCAGGTACTGGTCTTGGTCTAGAACATATGGCAAACCACAACAAAAAGTTAAAATTCATTCAATGTGGTAAGCTTCTTTGTGTGAACGATGAAAGAATATTCCAGTTCAGATTGTAACCTAAATTTACGATAATCATGTTAACAACAACAACAAAAAAACATGTTTGAATCTAGAATTTACTGTTCGCTGGATCACCGAGTGTTGGTTTTAACATAAAGCTTGCGGTAGATTGCACATGTCATGGTGTAAGATACTGGAACCATCAACAATCCCTTTCTTCTCAAGTCTGATTTGCTTATTTCACTCTCATAAACCATCAAAAGTTATATTGCACATGTCATGGTATGAGACATTAAAACCATCAATGATCCCTTTCATCTCAAGTCTGATTCATTTATATTATTAGTTACATAAAAAGGTTGATTGCTCATGTCAAGATTTACATGTAAGACATTAGAACCATCAAGGATCCCTTTCACCTCAACATCAGTCTAATAAACTATCAAAAGCAAGATTACAGACCCCATATATAAAATAATGCAAGAAATACACATAAAAGCTACTAAAAACTCCAAACATTTCTTGTTAGTGACAATAAAGCCAAAATGTCAATCATACCTTGAGTCTTCACCACCAGGAGCTAAAGTTGCCTTAGAAGAAGCAACTTTGTGAGTCTGCTGTTCTGCTCCTGAAGCAGCAGAAGCACCAGTACTAGCAACAGTGGTGGCAGCAGCTGCAATAGCAGCAACAGCAACAGCTGCAGCAGCAGCAGTGCCCATTACTGGCTGTTCTGTAGAAGGACTGGATGTGGGCATCACCAGATCAGTTGTAACATGACGCTGTCGAGAGGGGTGCCTGTGGTATAAACCATTGCATGGTGCGCAAAATGTATCCTTGCAGTCTTTGCAGAACTTTGTTGCTATTGATTCGCCACAAACACGACACTCAAAGTTAGTTTGAGCTGGTATTTGAGTGCTGCCTGATGAAAGTATGCCATCTTCAGCATCTTCATATTCTGAATCCTCTTCACTCTCAGGAGTTCTTTCAGCAGCAGGTTGTTCTTCTTGGGTTAATTCAACTGTAAGCTTACTTTCCTGTGTATTAAATTAAAGAGAATCAGTCAGTCACCATTCTAGCCACTACGTATATGTGTATGTGGATGTCAAACAGGTGACCACTTTTAATTAATTGTTGGGGTAAAGGTTTAAAAATTCATGGTTCATTAAAAGATCCCATTTTACAGGTAACATTCAACTTTTTATAAATTCATTGACATTTTATAATACAGTTCAATCTAAAGGCAATGTAATTTGTGGCACTTAACCCTTTAACCCCAAAAGTGATCAGCATCAAATTTCACCTCATCATAT
>Ga0126336_10000527_pt1 | contig 16073 bp, 3 predicted proteins | sample SidCmetagenome_FD_92530 | JGI IMG/M metagenome (GOLD analysis project Ga0126336, IMG submission 92530) | Coral microbial communities from El Islote,Puerto Morelos, Mexico - Siderastrea C C metagenome | ecosystem: Host-associated > Invertebrates > Cnidaria > Coral | place: El Islote,Puerto...
TAATAATAATAATAATAATAATAATAATAAACCCCTTACCGACTTGCTGGTATATTGAAGTAAAATGTGTTTGGCTATTTCCTAACTGAAATTTGAACAGTTCGTACATGTCTCATGGGACATCACCAGACTGAAATGGCCAATTACTTCTGTCAAAGAAGGCTTCTACAATTCAGCTTTAAAGTTTTTGTGAGCTACATTTCTAGTAATCAGAAACCAGGGCCTTTCATAACTGACAAAATGTTGAGGAGGTTGCTCAAAGAAAATTCCACAGAGAAGGCTTCTGAGAAGGGCTCATTGTAAGGAGACATTATTCATTGGGGGCAGGGTGAGTTTAGAGAGAGGGTCTTATTAGAGGAAGCTCATGAGAGGAAGGAGCTCATCACACTGAAGCTCAGTACAAGGCAAATGAAAAAAGAGGCTTTTTTGGCAAAGGGACTCTATAGAAGATAAGCTTATCAGAAAAGATGGGGTGAGGGTATTAGCTAGCACAGAATGCTACCACAGTTGAATGGAAGGACTGTTCAGAAAGGCCACTGATGTCTGAGGACACCAATTCATATTTTATCTTGCTTTTGTCTTGCAGCTGTGCACCATACAGTATTCCCCTAAGCTAAGAATGAGGATAACCTGTGAGACAGTTTTTCCTGTCTTTTTGCTGGCAAGTAGAAACACTATTAGTCTCTTAACTACCTTGAGCTGATAAGTCAATCTCCTATTTGAATTTGAAAACTTAATGTTTTGAGCCTTGCACCCAGGGAAGGGGGGGGGGGTACTGGCCAGAATTCTCCAAACCCAGACCCTATTTGCAGACCCAGCTTATTTAATTTCACAGTTCACCTTTTCAGACGTCAGTTCTAAATTCCATTCCCAGTTTTGGACTTTTAAGACCAAAATGATTAAGGTCCACACCCATTTTGAGACCAAAACGGCTCAAATACGCTATTTTTAAGAGCTTTATAGCCCTTGTTAGTTCAAATTACATTCAAATGGATAGATGACAACCAATCTCTTCATAATTATACAAGACAACAATACAAGATGACAAATCCATTCATCATGAAACATTTTATTTACAAAATGAAATAAACTACATCCTTCACCACAGCATGACATCTTTTGACAAAAAGAGTATAACACCTATATTTTGACAAAAATCTAGTCACAAAATAAATAATTTTTCGCTAGTATAAAACTCTGTCACACTAGTTTTATAAAAATAGTTTCCTGAAGAATAACCACCTCCTATTTTTGTAGTTAGGTAAAGAATATTAATAATATTTACATCTCTTTCTGTTATATCAAATACAAAATAATATTCCTTGCAAAAACCAGTGCAATGATGAGCTTTCACTACCTTGTATTTCTCGGATACCTAATACATAAACTATTTTTGTTTTCACGTAAATTGTTACCAAACCATTTCCAGAAAATTTCTTTTAAGTGTGAAGTCAATGCAAATATGGAATTAAGGGAATATTCTAACTTTAAAATATACAGTAGTTCCACTAGCCCTATCTCACAAAGCAAGGTAGTCCTACTTAGATATGATTTATATTGAGTGGAAAAATTCACAAAATCTACACGGAAAATGAACTGTAACAGTAATAAATACCTTTAAGAAATCTACTTGTATAGACAACTTGTATTTCAGAAGTTAAATTAAACAATAAATAACTTATGCTTGGATAGATTCACTTGTATTATTTTCCTGTAATCTGAAACCTGGCTGATTTTCAACAGCTCCCTCAGGTTTTGCTTGGGGAGCATGAAGCTTACTAATATGACGGGACAAGTGACTAGGGTTGTTAAAAGCTTTTGGACACTTGGAACACCTATATGGCCGTTCCCCTGTGTGAATAAGAATGTGCCGCTGCAAATTGCCAGAAATTGAAAAGCACTTAGAACAGTGACTGCACTTATAAGGCTTTTCCCCAGTGTGAACTCTTGTGTGAATGACAAGGGCACTTTGCTTGCTGAATGCCATTTGGCAGTGCTGGCACTTAAAGGGTTTCTCGCCAGTATGGCTGCGAATGTGCCTCACTAACATTTGAGAATCGTTAAAGGACCTAACGCAATACTGGCATTTATACGGCTTTGTGCCTGTATGAACTAACAAATGTTTCTCAATTGACTGAGAGTCACTAAATGCACGTCCACAATATTCACATTTGAAAGGCTTCACTCCTGTGTGGCTATAGGTGTGCTTCTCCAGGCTTGTGTTGTCGTTGAATCCCTTGTTGCAGTACTGACACTTGAACGGTCTCTTTTTGTTGTGCACGAGCATGTGACATTGCAGTCCATCAGCACGTGTGAATGCACGTGCGCATTCAGGGCACTTGAATGGTTTCTCTCCAGTGTGGGTACGCTCGTGAGAAGTCAGGTGAGAATGCCACTGAAATCCCTTGCCACAAAATTTGCAGGTGTACTTTGCATTTCTCTTCCTGGCTTTTCTAGCAATGTGATTTCCATTTTCATCAACTTCAGGGAAACTTCCTGGTGAAAGGTTTTCCTTCTGAGCTGGACTGTAGGTTTCAACACCATCCATTTCACTGCACTCTTCTTCTTCCTCTTCCTCCTCCTCCTCCTCTTCTTCATCTGACATAGTCTCACTGTATTCATGCGCCAGAGCTTCTTCCTCAGATATGTACACCCGTGGAGCAGCAGACTCCACCTTGACAGTCCATGTGTTCTGCTCAGGTTGCGGCCCGGCCTGGATGCCATAATCTCTCATTACAACAGTGTAGGAACCCTGTTCATCATCTTGGGGTGAACCAGGTGGAGTTATGACACAGCTGGATTTGTTCAGAGCAGGGTTGTGGCCAGGAGACTTGGAAATCCTCTCACTACCCTGCAACTGTGCCCCTGGGCTGGAATTCTGTTCTGGATAGCTGCTTTCAGGTGGTGCTGTCATGATTTCACGATGTGGCATGGCTGTTTTCCTTCTCTTAGCACCCTTTGGTGGCTGAACTGAAGGCTGGACCTGTGGCTGGACTGGCATCTGAACTGCTGGCTGAGCAGGGGGTTGGCTTGTTGGGGCCATTACAGGTGCCTCCGTCACTGGAACCCTGTACACAGGACTGCGCAAGAAGTCTGGCGGAGGTGGTGCATAAACAAATTTCTTTCCTTCTTTACCGTCAGGAGTGTACTGAGGTGTTGGTGGTTGGTTGGCATTCTCGACAGGATAAGGCAGAGCTGGTAAAACAACTGGCTTTTGTTCTGGGTATGGCTGAACCATGCCCTCTGCTGGTTTACTGCCTGGATAGTAGTGGACTGGCACTTGAGCACTGTTTTCAGGCTGGTAGTGGACTGCGGTAGTACTGTGCGGTGGGTAGTAAGGCTGAGGCTGCGGCTGCGGCTGAGGTGGTCTCTCGTTTGGATACTGATGTGGAACTGCTGGCGCTGGAGGAGCAGGGTGGCTGGTGGGAACCTGTTGTGCAGGTGGCGGGTACGGCAGTGCAACAGGCACAACATGAACTTGATAGGGGTGCTGGTTTGGTACTGCTTGGTACTGCGGTGGGTACACAGGTGGTCTTGTTGGTTTCTGCTCTTGTGTTGGATATGGAGGCTGCACTGGAACAACTTGATTCTGTGGTGGGTAGTGCTGGGGTGGCGGAGGTCCTGCTGCTTGCACAGGTATGGGATATGGCTGCGACGTGGCCACTGGCTGACTGGGTGGCGAGAGTTGTTGTGGGGAAGCTGGATCTGTCTTTGTCACAACATATGGTGGAACTGACACAGGCTGAGCTGTTGTTTGTGGTGGGTAGGCGTGTGGTGGCATAACCCTTGGATTAGCTGGAGGGTACGGCAAAGGATTAACTGGAGGATTACTTGGCTGTGGTGGATAAGCTGGCTGTGGCATGGGATGAGTAGCTCCAGGATTAGACATCATTCTTGGTTGATACACAACAGGACCCTGAGGCTGTGGCATTGGGGGCTGGCTGTGTGGTGGTGCCTGTACTTGAGGTTGGGGTGGCATGGCTGGGGGAGCCTGTGGTGGTGGTTGCTGTGGTACTGTGGAAGGAGCTTGTTGCTGGTATCCAGGTTTGGGCTTGGTTTCGCCATTTTTACCCACTGGTGAGAACAAATTTGAAGAGCCAGGAACTTTTTCAAGGATAGCGGCTCCAGGAACAGTCTGGTACTGCACTCCACCAGCGGTTGGAATTGCATACACTGGGAGATAATGGACAACTGGAGTCGCAGAGGGGGCAGAAGCTGAAGCTGAAGGCGTCTCTTGAGGCCGAGGCTCATTTCTTTGAATGTAATGAGCAGGTGGAACAGAAGTTGGTTCACTTGAAGCTGATGTATTACAACGATAATCTTCATTTGGGCGATGTGCGGACGGTGGGCCATTTCTTTTTCCATCAGGATAAACAACGTCCATCGTTTGACCGATCGAGTGAACTTCCACGATCTTCACGTGGTCGAGGCCAAGATTGCTCGAAGTTGGCGCGACTTCGCGTTCCCCGCGCGCGAATTTTCCGCGAGCCTCTGCATCATTAAACTGCGTGGAGTTTTCTTGACGGACGCTCCTTTCATATTCAAATCGTGCGGTCTTGTCTTGACAGTTCACTGAATGCGCGGGTGGATTATAATAATAGGCGCCATTGGGGTTCCCCTGAGATTTGACCCGCTTGAAGTCCTCCGCTGCATAATTATGACTGTTTCGTTGAGGCGTTGAAATGGTCTTATTAGGAGGCACTTGTCTCTCAAGCGGAACATCCGTGAAAGAACTTTTTTCGTTGTTAGCCCCTCGCGGTGTTTCCGTGCCTTCCTGTGCGACTTTGTAGTAATAAACAACAGTTTTCTTCGGGCTTCGCTTGCGCGTTTTTCGTTGTACCTTTGTAGCGGTGCGTGGAATTTCTGCGACGGTATTTTGGGCTGTCGCGAGTACGTTCACTTGGCTCAGACGCTCGCTCGGAACAGAAGATATTTCCCTTCTTTCGTCTGATGCGCTCTGTGAATGTTTTCGCTTCGCGTGAAGACATGCGGGCGACGTGTTTGAGTCTCCAGGCGTTGAAATTTGATCCGCGGGTTTTAGTGCGGGAGCGCTCTTGTTGCTGTGGGGATCTGTGGGGATAAAAATAAAATCGCAATATGAGACGGGACTAGCGTTTGTGAAAATAGCCAGCGAGACCGCACGTTGCAGCGTAATCATGGAAGTTTTAGAGTTTCTTATTCGTAGCACTAAAAAGCTTTTTTATTTTCTCGTACAAACTAGCGATTTTTAACTGTTTATCGAGTTAACACAAGAGGAATAAATCACTGCATGGGCGCGCTTAATTAACTATTCAAAATCTGAACAGTAAACAGCAAGCGCGCTAATTTAGTTAGAGAGCTAGTAAGCTCCGTTGAGAAATTATAGTACTTGGAAACCGTTTGGAATATAATAGAGAACTTAGTTTCGCGTAATTTTCACCACATTGACTTTCTTGGAAGATGAAAGACTGAGATCATGGTGTTTGCCCTTGTTCAAATCCCGTCAAGAAAAGCGCGGGTATTAAACAAAACCAAAACTTCGACGAGTTTGCAAAGTTTAAAAAACCGCAACAAGTAAACTTATTCAAACTAAACCCGCATCCCCCGACTTTCGAAACTGCCGAAAGAAAGTGATAAGTCTTCGAACGGAGGACAAACCATAGACGGAACTTGCCCGATAAATTTACGCAACATCGAAGGTGCTTAAATTAAACTCACCAGAAACAGAAACTCCGTTGGAAAATTGAGCGCTTTCTTTTGAAAGTTGTGTTGCCTGTTCTTCCTCCTTCTTCTTCTCTTTCTTGGCTTTGATCAAGAATGCTCGCGGCATGGCGATAGCTTCGACGTTGGAGAAAATCCAACAATACGATTTCTAACGTTGTGCCGCACTTGAAGGATGCTGACAAATGCTGCCGTTAACTGCTCGACACAGCATTAAGGATATTAGCATGCGGGTATGTTATTAGTGTTCAATGCTCATTCGACAGGAGAATTCCGCTGGGTGACGTCACATGGTTGAAATATCACAATGAAACTCCCCCGCCATTTTCACCCGGGGTGCCTTGTGCGACGAAAATCTGACATTTAAAACGTTTCCTTTAGGGATGGTTCATTCCAGTCATTGAAGTTGATAACATTTCAGGTAACAAAACAGCGTTAAGTGCGAGTGATTTGGAAAGGGTGGTTGTCACAAAGCGAGAAATTCCGGCGCTTGAAACGCGAGTCAATATTAGTTCACTGGCGCTACCCCTATCGGGTTTATTTTCCACCGGAAGTGAACGATCTCGCTACGGTTCGCCGATCTGCATTCCGACACTTCAATCCTCGCACGAAACTTTCCCCCGCACGTGCAAACACGTTTTTCCTTCGAAATTCCTACATTTGAGAAACTCGGAAGCAAACTTTTGCTGCGATAGAGTGATTTGAGAAAACGAAAATGTGTTTTTTACGTTTAGTATGCGCTTGAATTCCCCAGTGTCCCAGTTAAAATTTGCATTTTTGTTCTTCAAATTCTGACACGTGTTGAAGTATTGACCTTCGCTGAACCGTGCCTAATCAGTTGACGTCAGTGGAGCTCTTGCTTGTATCAAAATAAAGTAGAAAATAGGGAAAGTACGTGTGCCACAAATCCATCTTTCCTGCGCAATAACTTGAAATAACTCCGGTAGTAATCTGGAACGAGCTGTGAAAATAAAACGAACCGTGTCCATTCCAAATTTTACAAAATTCCGGGGCCGATAACAACCATTGTTCTCATTTGAAGAGTAAATTAGCATAACTAGTTTTTCGAGATTACTGTAGAATAAACAACTTTGACTTTTTTCACCACAAGTAAAACCTAAAAATAGCAATACACACAAACATTTTATCGGCCGTTTTATCAGGAATCACAGTCTCGATATCCGTTATTTAATATCAGGGCCTAAGTCTGCACCCGCTTCAAACATATTTTTGCGTTTTCAGTTCTTGAGGGTTTTATTCACAATAATTGCATCAAAATATCCCGTGTTATTTGTTTTCCAGTGTTATGGAAACCTTTTGAAAACCGAAAGCCCGCCCCTTGGAAAACAAACCCTGCACTTTTGGTCGCAAGGCGCGCAATACCTCTTTAGTAGCAACTATCTGAAGTAGTTTTCTATGCCACCAGGGTATAGAACTGCCGTTTTCCTATCAGAAACAATACGTCTCTTCAATATCGAACCCAGATAACATTTTTTCCCGGTAAATTATGCATTTTTTAGTGGCGTCCAAGTGCTTTGAAAGTTCCTGGTTGTATTCAAATGAAGTTTCCCACACGCTACAGGAATGCACTATAATTAAACTTATGTTTAAAGATGAGGTTGTTTAAAAGCTTTTCTTTGCCTTTTGTCATTTAGACCCTTTTCTGGGTAGTTTAAATGTCAAGCCCTTTTGATGCGAAAGAAATTTTGACTTCCTTAGCTTTGAGGTGGCTTTTTCCTAGCAGGTTACACTTTGTTTAAAAGGGGATTACATCATGCCAAAAGAGGATAGCAAAGCTTTCTTTTGATAAATCGCAAAATCAATGCAGACGTAAAAATGAGAGTAAGAGTGGAACCAAATAATCCCAATTTCACCGTGGTGGTGAAGAGTTGAGCACTAGCACGTTTATGCGGCTAAGGATCAGGCATTTTATCTAAACAGCGGAAAACAATACTCGATTGTTATCCGTTGGACTTTTCCGATACAATATTATTAAAATGCAAAATAGGAAGAGTTTTAAGTCAACCGTGAACGGGGCGGAGAAGTGAACCAGAAAAAGCTCATAAAAACACTTTCCTTACGAAAACAACAACCCGAATTCACTTTGCTCGAAAACGGGTGAGCCGGTTTGAAATGCGATTGAGAACCTCGGAGATGATTTTTGTCAATTTTGAAGCGTTGTTCTTACGCGTTCCACAGTTTGAAAGTGGATTGCTAAGGAACAAACATACCACCAGTCTAATCAACAATCAATGAATTATTGTCCTAAACTGAGGTGCGGTCTCCTATTGTTATCAAAATCAAACATGGAGGCCAATATAATACCCACTGATGGAGTCACTACCAAGATACGGTGTAAACAACTAACGGGGATGGAAAAATCGCCGGCTTTTATAACGCGAATGGTTGAACTATCTGCTCAATGTCGTTATTTTGTAGGAATTGCTTAACGTCTTGTGTTTATAAGACACCCTGCAAGCGCATTTCTTTCGCGTTGCGTAGCATGACAAAAAAGTAATGCATTTTGTGGAAACAATACAAATCTAATAACCTCGGTCCTATTGACCTAAACCCTCCCACACTTTAATATATTCGTGCGAAGGAAAGTTCCGCTTTGAAACAAGTCCTGCTGAACGTGATAATTCTGTTAAGAGAACAATTGTGAGCATGAGTCACCCTTAAAAAGACTATCGCCCCTTGAAATGGAGCGCGCGCGTCGAAGACTTTCGTTCTCGATGTTGTTTTCGACACTACGCGTCCCTAATTTTCAAAAAGTCGCAAAACTACTGAAGCGAACAATTTCTTGAAGCAGTTATATTGCCTTTGATTTGCATATGAATCACTACGTGTTCTCGCAAACTTAATCAAAAGTTATGCCGTTTTGCACTGTTAAATAGCTGTGTACCACGAGAAGTCGCTCAAACGAGTGAGGCCGGAGAAGTTTTAAAACAATCCTGAACACGCTCTTGAAGAAGCTCTATGGTGAAATAAAAATATGTTAATCTTACGACAGCAGTTTAGGACTTGACTTCACTTCAGGTGCAAAGTTCATTTTCAGCTTAGTTGTTGATTATTAAAAACCTATTAAATAGTCGGAATCCTTTCAAAGACACTCACGCGCGAACTCTAACTGTTATTAAACACCTATTCAAACAACTTCAGACTTTGCTTTTGTAGAACGGCTTTCGTTCTCGCTAAACAATACGCCGCTATACGCTGATATGAACTGTCTAAAACGGTTCTTCCACCTCGGCCAATATTCGCAGTGAGAAATCTATTATTTGCTTGCTTTATACGCTGAAGTTAATTGAATTCCTTCAGAGACTTTATGGAAAGGAATTTAACTGTTTAAAAGGCTAACAAAGAGTACAATTTTTTTCTTCACGGTTCAAAAGTTCTTTGCGTCAGAAATTACCGCACAATACTCTGACACTGTGGCAAACATCACGTTTATATTTTTTCGAAAACCGATTCCCAAACTTTCTCCAACTCTGCTGTTACATGATTGTTCCGTGGATAGCTTTAGTTGTTTTTGTTTGTACATAATGCGGTAACAGTATTCGATGTCTGAAATGTAGAAGACTGAGTTTCCTGAAATAAACCTTCCCGTGAAATTAAGACCGACTGTATGATATTGACTGGCTAAAGTAGAGGTCTTGGTTTCGGTAGGTCAACCGGCCGCTTACTTCGACCTATTTTAGCCCACGCTTGAAAACCAATGCCCATATCGAAACATGCAGCTTTAATTAAACGTTTTGAGTTACAAAATTGGAAAAAACAGAACTTTTTGTTGGTTAAAAGTGGAACAAATTCCTATTATTTTAGTTACGGTGAGAACCTTACTGAAATTTCAAAGAGTGTGGTCCAAAATTCTTTATGCATGACTGTTCAAGTGAACTCATTTTTCCGGAATTCAGCGAATTTCGTTTAGTGTTTAATGTTGCCAGGTTTTGTCTAGTTAGATTCACGTTTTTTTAACTGAAATATCGTCTATTTTAACTGTGAAATTTCCAATTTAGACGAATTGCTGTTATTAGAAGCTGTAATAGCTTTCTGTAAATCACATCTTATATCAACATTCCTCCCGCCTGTATTAGAAGCAACTATTTATGTTTTGTTATATGTCATCGTACAATTATATCAAGTTTTTGTGGCAATTTAAATTCCCAATTAGTAGTTTTTTTGCCTCTTTTAAGTTATCCGTGTTCTCAAAGTTTAGAAATTAATGACACTTTTCCGCTGATAAATTTCCGTGCAGACATTGTGGCGTGGCTTATAAAATGTCTTTGGCCTTTAACAACTCTAATTCAATATATGTGTAAATTATGCCATTGCGGTTAAAAAATCTTAATTTCCAATAAATGAGATTCTAATCCTAAAGCCTTAACCTAGCGTTAATTTGCCGTGTGTGTGGTGTCAGTGATTAAAAAGATGACGGTTCTTTCGATACCCCAGTTTTAAGGTCTCTACCGGTAATTTGTCATTTCAAATTCTGAAGATTTCAAGTGATTTTGATATACTAAATCAAGAGGCCAGTTCCAGTCGATTGCACCTGGCAGACTGTTAAAAATCAAGAAATTTCAGCCAAAGCTAGCTATTTAATCGGTAAATTTTGTTCGAAGATATGCCGTGCCGAGAAAAGCACATCTTTTTGAAAACACTCGCGTTTTGAAAAGGCTATCATACTATGCAAACGTTTGGTCGATATATCTGACCTCCTTTAGAGGGCAGGTCAAGTGGAACTAAAAAAGAGTAAATGAGTTTTCTTTTCATATGCAAAATGCCGACGCGTCCTCTGAAATTTCGTGAGCCGTGAAAAAGTTGAATATGTTGTTATTGTGTACTTTAGTACTTCGGTACAAACTTGTATTTTTTTCGTTCTTTTGTTGTGTTTTGTTCATCCCGTTTTGCTGTATGCCTATATTTAGATGCAGTGTCTAATATGTTACGTGAACAAACAACAACGAATGTTTGAAGATCTCGCCCGTCGCGTGCTGGAACCTACCAGAGAAATTTACCGAACCGTAGAATTTTTGTTCTTCTCTCGAACCGTTTGAATAAATTATTTTCACTCAGTGCAGTTGTTCGCGAGCATTTGGTTTGACTTTGCGCGTTCAATCCTAGTTCTTTAAACGTGGTAACCATGAGCTCTGAAATCATAACAAGCTGTACAACAAGTAGCCATCGACTGGGGAAAAAAGAAAACGCGTTTTCAAGAGATATTTTTGTGTTTCTCCTCTCCTTTCGGTCGGTTTGATATTTTTTCCTGTTTGCGTTGCGACAGGGACTGCCCTAAGGCAATCCACGTTAATTGTTCTTTCAGTGCGGTTAAGGTTATTAGTTCTGATTTATTTTTACAAACAAAGAGGTTTTAGCTTTCTTTGTTAGAACCTCAGAGAAATTTTCTTGTCGGCGAGCTGTAGAACTGTTCCCCCACTGAGCTTACATGTCGGTACGAGGAAATTTTCCCGCGTGGCATCATGAGTGTTTTCACTGACCGATCGCCAATTTTAACACACTTGAGCTCTAATGCAGAACGAGTTCACTAAATTTTTCGACCAAAATTAATGCTCATCAATAGGAGATTAAAAGATTATAGGCGGATTTGTTTTATTAGGCAATTACGAATTCTTAACTAAATTTTGTACATTTTTTATTAGATCCATTCTTCTAGAAATCTAACTTTTTTCGCGACACACGCAAGACATCTCGCGCGTGTTCGCGAGTTTAAATTTTTTCAGTCAGGTCTTTCTGGTAGTTAGCAAGCAGATCGCCAGACACGTCAACGTTTAATCCTTGTAGCGTCCTTGATCATCAGTTTAACTACCTTAATTTAGTTATCGGCACTTCTTAGCATTTTGCAAAGTACCTGTTCATTTTCGTGTATTCAGTGTGTTTTCTCACCGGGAGCCCATAACATGGGCCCCTGTTTGTCTATTCACTTCAGTAAAGGATGAAGGAAGGCTTACTAAGGTTTGCTCATAAAATGGAACGATCATCGACGTAACGCCCAAAAAGTACTATGCTAAGTAAACTGGATAGACTGTGTCTTTCGTCAGTAATATTTTGATATGTTAACATTCTTCTAGCTGACCCAACCCGAGCTGAAAGTGAACAAACATCCCTAAGAGTTTGACTACCCCTCTTTGACACCCTTTCTATCGTTTGTTCCCTAATCTCAGATACAATTATTTTGCAACGAAACTTATGGCATACGGAGTAAATCAAGTCATTCGATTCAACCTCAGTAGCCGTCCTCCTCAAAGAGTTCCAACTTTTGAGGCTGTGGATGAAACTCTTAAACACTGTAACCATTTCAGTACTTTCCAGACTTTGCTTTGGTGCTGTAAATTTTTCATGATCTGGCGAAATGATGTTATAATTTTTCCCTCTGTTTTGAAGTTGAAGAGTGAAGAGTTAATACGAATAACGAGGAAAAGAACGGAAAAAACCTGGAGACCTTACGTTACAGCCACAAAACGCAGTTCATCTTTTGCACAACCTCTCTGTCCTCTCTACGAGTCAGCAGATCGTTCATACGAGAACATTTTCATACAAACGTGAACATCGACAGTGGTTGCAGAAACGTATGCTCAGCAAAATATTGCTTGCATTTATATGAGGCTAGCCTACGTTTATATGTAATTTTGGTCTCACCGCGTCCATAATTACAAATTATCCAGAGATAAGTTTGCGCACAGAATTGCATTTGGCGAACAAGCAGCATGTGTCAGATCACTGATGGGAAAAAAGAATTCGTAACGACAACGTTTTGTAAATCTTGGGGAATAAAAGCTTTAGCTTGTTTTTTGGCAGAAAACAAGGTAAACAAGTGAGATGCATATCTTAAAAATGTAGTTCTGCATGTTTACAGATGTGTTTATAAGCTGTAGATTGCCTTGTTTTTCGCAATGCTTCACTGATTGCACGGCAGCTGGGGTAAGTCAGCCATGACTCGCGGCTGCCAAGACATCTGCTTTCGTAGGTTACCGGTTTCATACTCAATGCTAAGCGAATGCAGTAAGCAATTCATGGAGTTGGCTTCTTCCAGACTTTTTGTGCAAGCACAATTCGTAAAAACAGTGAGATTTTGCGTGGATCCAATGACAATGCCTACCAGCTCTGCAGACGGTATTTCAACACGCGAGTGTAAAATTCGCGCGCGTTTATCACGCAAGTTATGGATGAGTTGTTGTTACAAGCGAGGGAAAAACCCGCTCTTAATGCGCGAAAGGAGATAGTGAGTGGAGGAGAATTTTCATCGAGGTACAGGAATAACAGGAGAAATGTCACAATGAAGAAGTAATTTGTAGTATTTTTTTTTTTAATTTATATGTCCGGTCGCTACAAAACACCGGAAAACTAAGTCTCTATGTCAAGGGCGCCCAAATAACTGAGTCGTGTTGCCAAACCGAGTCACATTTCCAGTTCTTTCTGCCGAACAGCTGTTACTTTAATGGTCACACATCAAAACTCAGGAAGCTTAACAATAAAATTAATGTTTGCAGGTTTTGGAGTTGGGGAGCGGAGTGGGGCTTAATGAAAACGTTGTACTGAATAAATTCAAACAAACAAACTGAAGGAGCTCGCAATTTTTGCTAAACTAGGAGTAATTAAGTAAAGTTCGAGCAATACACTTCACTTAAATCCAACTGAAGTTGGCTACATTTGAAATTTGCAGGTCACTATTTTTGAGATTTTTGGTTCTAGCTGAATTTACGTACGTGATTCACTTGGCGAAATTTTATTTTCTGTCGACGTCAGCGAAGTCAGTACCCTGCAAGCAGAGGTTTCTTGGTCGCCCTATGTTCCGGAGGTTACTTATTCGCCCGCCAGAACATAGGGCAACCAAGAAACCTCTGCTTGCAAGGTAGGAAGTTAGGAGCAGATGGGGATGTAAGTAATATGAACTGGATTGAACTAACACGGCACTCTCATTAAAACTCGGAGTCGTTAATTAATTCATGAGACGATTTTCTGTTTGCATGGAAGATTTATCAGGGAGGCATACCCGCCGAATGTGGAGATTTTTTTTGCAAAATTATGCCTCGTGGCTATAATTAATTACTTTCGCTCCATTTTACAGCCAGAGCTTTTCTCACCTCGAGGTTTAGCAGTCATGTTATTGTAAGGAATTTCGCTCTTTTTTAACACACATTTCACGTTGTATTCTCTGAGTAGGTGAAGGTGTTTGTGGGAACCATTTTTAGGTTAATTGCCCCATTTTAGGGGATAAATTCAACTACAGGTATCTCATCTATTATTTAAATGGACAACAAAGGCAAATTGTTCTTATTACAAGGCCATCACGGTGCGCGAGACCTTTTCCCGCCGTTTGCAACTTCGCAATAAGCATATTATTTTTATAATTATTTTAATTATGTAATTATTTACATTAACTAGTTACAGCACTCTACTTCTTAACCACAGCCATTAGAGTGGATTATTCAGGTTGTAGGCTAAGAAATAGGAGCATAATTCGTGTGTCCACAAGTGGAAAGTTACAACTAGCGTATTAAGACTTAAAAGTGACTTTGCAAAGCAGCAAAGTTTAGCGCCAAAAAGTTGGCGCGCGCGCGAAAACTGTCTTGCTCGAATAAACATGTTCTTTTGTTCACGCTGTTTACTTTGACCGGCGTGATTTAAATGTCAAAGGCTTTTCAATTACTGCTCATAGAAAGTGAAAAAACGCTTTTATTTCCCGTGTCGTATCTTTTCTATTGAATCACATTCAAAGGGGATTAGGGGAGTAACCACTCGCGAATGTTCTTCTCGCGTGGTCGGCTAGTTGATGGCTCTCTGAAGTTTGAAAAAACAGCTAGTAAATAAGGATAAGTTTTTACGATTTCTTGCCCACAATGACTTTATGAATGCTCTAAAAATGTTGCGCATTTGACAACAGCAGATGTGTTTTTGTCAGAAGAACTGATAAGCCAATATTATATTTAACCGACAAACAACAAGACTCTAACCATTGTAGAATAAATCCATTGTAGAATAAATCCTACTGAAACGCATTTGTCTTTCTCCTTAATAAAAAAATCACTTTAGTTAGGTGTCAACGGTATTTAGCACAGTCTATGCGTAAACAGAGGGTCTAGACTACTGGTGTATAGTAATTATGAGACATATCCTCGTTAAATTGGTCAACGTTAACTAAGATTTTGTGAAACTATTTGCACCGGCTTCAATCGATTCTTGCGGCAGGTTTCGTAAGCTATTTTGAAACAGTGTAAAATACTCTCTTGTGATGGAAAAAACTGACAGCGGTATCGCTTGGATGAACTTGCGCTTTGACCATGAGTTTGAGACAATCTTTCCAATGGTCTAGGTGATCCGTACTTCCCAAGGAAATTGAAGTTTTTGTTGAATTTTGAGTGGAATACTGTCTTACTTTAAAACAATGCAAATGTAAATTAAAAATACCGTTTATGTTTACAGATGTCGGCAGTGCAGTAAAGGAAAAGTTAATAAAAAGAAGACAGTAACTTAGATAGTGAAATCTGGTTATAAGCCCTTGGCTTCTACAGCTTCGTAAGGGGTTTTGTGTGGGTTTGTAAACGAAGAGGCTTTTAATGGGGTGGAGATATTATAATATCCGAGGCGAGCATATAACCGGGATTCTTTTTCATTGCGGAAAGATGGGCCTTGGCCTACTGGCGGGAGCTTAATTGTGAGCCGGGGATCATGTTTATGGTATTATCTCGTTTTACTCATTTTATCAAGAAAACGTCTTGTTGGTGCAGCTGATATCAACTTTTCGATGTTGCACTTTTTGTAGCAAAGGAACGTCTGTTGGCACCTTTCCCTCCGTATCGAAAGCATTAACTCGAGTCGCATAAAAGGGTTCTAATCTATCGTTAGCGCAATTAAGCCTTCTCACTTCCTTTACCTAGTCTCAATTTCCTCCGTTTTTTCGTCCGGTATTCGTTCCTGATAAATTCGTCTCGAATTAGTGCCTACTTCTTTCGATTTTACATTTAGTATACCAGTTTTTTTTTTATGTAGCCAGGTCGATATAGCTGAGTTGAGTGAAAGTCACCCTTCTTTCAGTCAGTCTATTTCCTGCTTTGGCCTAGACTTGCCCACAAGTCTTCGCTCTGTAAAACTCGTGCCATTTCCTCAACCAATCAGAAGTGATTAGTGGGTTTGATAAATTCGTGTTTGTTGTGATTGGCTAGGGAAATTACTTTGGTTTTGGCTTTTAGGAATGTCATTTAAAAAGCATAACCATTTGAAATAGCGCAACCGTTCGACCGTTCCATTTCAGGAATATGAATGCCATGTTTTAATTGGCCTTTCGTATTAAATGCACAATATTTCACTTCTTTAGTCGCTTTCATTTTAACAAGTGTTCTGTCTTGTAAGACACA
>Ga0126336_10000528_pt1 | contig 16073 bp, 9 predicted proteins | sample SidCmetagenome_FD_92530 | JGI IMG/M metagenome (GOLD analysis project Ga0126336, IMG submission 92530) | Coral microbial communities from El Islote,Puerto Morelos, Mexico - Siderastrea C C metagenome | ecosystem: Host-associated > Invertebrates > Cnidaria > Coral | place: El Islote,Puerto...
AAGATTTGACTTGACTCTCTATTCTTCCTCTGAAATAACCACGATCGAACACCTTCTTAGCTAGCAAAGCTTAGTGCTTAGCTTTGTAACTCTAACTAACAGAAGTTTGGCAATTTTTTTTCTAAAGCTATAATTATTGCATGCGCATGCTGTCAAATAAAATAATTACGCTTCACGTCTAAATAAAATGAGGAATCACACTCACCTAGCTTTATTTTGCGTCTGGTGCCTTCACACTGCACTTAGCCTAATGCTCCAGTCATAAAGAAAACGACGAATTCTCTTTCCAAGCGACAGTTTTCACGGCTGATGGACAAAAACCTTGGTAAATTAATTTCTCAGTGCCAGCCATGTCTTGTTTACTGAAACCCGAGTAGCGAAAGTTAATAAAGTTAACCATTTGGTAATGGCTAACCTTAAACGATGCTGGGGGTCTCTCTCTGTCTTTGGACCCATTTGCAAATGAATTTTTCGATTTTTTTTTTCCGCATGCAGGTTGCGTTAAAACTAAAGCTCGCTTATATGCAGTATGGTTTGTTTAAGTTATGGTGCTTGTACCATTTCTAGTTAGTCTGATCAAGTCAGTACAGATTACATTAACGGAAATTGGAAAAGTTTAGAAGGACACCCACGACATTGTCGACGACAAGTCAACATTTCTCCGTAAACATGGACACTGATTTGATCTCTGTTCTTGGCTTCCTCATCCTCATGAAATGCATTTCTGGAAGCGAGATTTATCCGTCCATACACTGGTTTCCTCAGAATCCTATGTAAGTACAAACTTGCTTTGTGGGATGAGTGCAAACTCAGCCCTGGCATAGCGGGTCGGCTGCTGTCACACGATATTGCGGGTGTAAATTTGCATTGACTTCAATACCAGGGCTATATTTAAAAAAGTCGTTTTTCACTGGAAACAGAAGGGTCACCAAACATAGTCACAAATACACCGTTATTTTACTGAATTTCACATCCTGAAACAAATAAGTGCTCTCATTGACTTTCCTCCCTGAACATAAAGATTGCGACACAAATATTAACAATAGCGACACGGTAGAAAGGTAAAATTACATATTAATACAAGTACTTGCCAAATTATTTTATTTTAAAGTTTTTAATTAACTACTAGTGAGCAAGAAACAGTACTAGTCATGAAATCTTGTTGAACCAAGTTTTATTCTCCTACCGGCTTCATCTGACAACAACAGCATCATCAGAGAGTTCGATGACACTATGACACGTTCGTTGTTATTAATGTTAATTAAATACTAGTCTGATTGTGGGGTACAAACTTCGTTTACCATACTTGCAACTTGCAGTTGACGTGGTTAAGTGAAAGCCACGCACTAGGGTGGGTTTAAAAATATGAAGTTTCACCACGAGTTTTCAACGTGGGCTAAACCATTCTCTCTTTCAAAGCCCAATGTAGGAATCGTCGGGTTTCTTTACAAATTCCACTCTGCTTATTTAGCATCGCGTCGCTGCTTTGCTTTAATTACAACTTGTTGCCATCCTGATATAGCAGCTGTAAATCGGCATTGACTACAATGCCATGAGGGCAATATTGAAGCGTTGGCAATTTCACTGGAAACAGCAGAGAGTCACCAAATATAGTTTCAATGATTTTACATAGAAATTTAAAAAGAAGGGAAAAAATTCTTGTCTATGAAAGTTGCTAGTGACATTTACACTTTTATTGACGGCACGGAGGAATGACCAAATTACTTATTTAATAAGTAGCCGCTTACTCTTAACCATGTTGATATTGGTCTCGTTTTATCCTTGCAAACGAAGAATGTGGCCAATATTCTCCAAATAAGAACCCAAAAAACAAACAGCAGATGTATTTATAAGCGGCCAGCAAACGCCGGCAACATTTCGCTCATGAAGGCAGACATCACTGACAAAGCCTCCTATTAAAAGAAAAGGAATTTTCCTTTACACAAGTTTTCTGAATTAGTTCGGTGAAGCTATTCGTGCGCAGTTCTCGAAAGCCCCACAAGCTTTTCGTCGAAAAACCATTTGTAATAGAATACCCACTCGTTCAGTTGCCAAAAATTGTCATGGTGATCGTATAAAAACGAACTGCTGCGATCGCTTACGTTCGTATTATATGGGATTAATAAATTTATTATATTTCGGAAAGAAAAATTTGATTTTTTCCCTGCAACCATGTGTCATTATCTGTTTTTTCTCTGTGCACACGTTGAGATGATCGGGAAACTTCGAGTAATAAAATACAAATTGCTCCTCTTTTCCCTATTGCTTACCTATTTTGTGATCAGCTTTTCTCACATATCTGTTTTATTTGGAAAGTAAATTAAGGAGGCTCGCAACAGCTTTTTTTTTACCTTGGAGTGTATCTTTTGAAATCAAAATTTCGCATAGAAGATAAACTTCGATTTCTTTGATACAACACCACCTTTTCGACATATGACCACAGTGACAGTTTATTTTCTCCTTGGTTTTCTAGCAACAGCTGTCACCATAGCAACGGTAATGGACAACCCCTCATTTTAAATGATGTAGAATATCTCGAAAACTAGTCAGACACACAAGCACCACCACCTTTTCAAGGAAATCTACGCGAAATTTTGATTTCAAAAGATACACTCCAAGGCCAAAAAAATTGTATACATTAACCGGCATTTACAAAATCTTATTTTGGAATATTGCTGATTCAAGTGATGACAAATTCGCATTTCACAGACCAATATTGTAAGCTGTCCTTTTCATTGTTTTCAGATTTGAAGCCGATGGAGCCAGCTGCGGCCCAGGTCCCAGGCAACTCAAAGTCCAACTGCAATCGAAAGTCAATTTTATTTGTCCAAATACTGCTACTGTGCTACAGAAAAGTTTAGTCGGGATTCAACCAGCAGATATGTATGAAAATCTTTGGCTGTTGTACAACAAAACAGCCTTTGATAAATGTGATGCGTCATTGGATCCGACAAGAAGACTACTGTTAAGCTGCAATACTCCGATGAAGTTAGCGTTTTTTCCTGTCCTTTTTGCACAGTTTTCAGCAGAACCAAATGGTATGGTATTTGAAGGAGGTCGATCATATTATTTTATTGGTGAGTAAGGACACAAAGATTTTAAGGGTAAACCCTTTCTCAGCTCTCTGAGAGTGAAAACATTGCCGGATTCCATATCTGCTTACCGAACAAACTCAAAATTGCAGTAGATGCGTCATTGGATCCAATAAGGAGACTACTGTTGAGCTGCAATACTCCTATGCGGTTAAGGTTTTTACCTGTCCTTTTTAGACAGTACACAGCAGAACCAAATGGGTTGACGTTTGAACCAGGTCGAACATATTATTTTATTGGTAAGTAAGGACATAAAGATTGCAAGGGTAAACCCTTTCTCTTTCTCAGAGTGAAAACATTGCCGGATTCCATATCTCCTTGCCGAACAAACTCAAGGATTACGATAGATAAAGTAAGAGATTTTTAAAATATAGTTATCGTCATTTTTACTCCAATTTTCAATGCTATTAGCTAAAACGTTTTGGCCGAAAAAGGTTTTGAATAAATGTATAGTTCTATTTTTACATTTAATTGCCTACATTCGCCAAAATATCGCTCTGCAAAAAAATACTAAGGAAATGTGCACACAAATTTGGACTGGAGTGGTACAAATATCACATAAGACACGTAGCCATGTCTTTTCAAATTTACAGTTATCGGAGTAATTGAACAGAAAATCGATTTGGCTGATGGAACGTTCCCGATACATTTGCTTGATGACCAGGGCGCTCGTCCGGTTAGGTACCAGTCTCCCCCCCCCCCCATAAAAAATCTGGCATTCTTTATGTGCTGGACCCTTCAAATAAATGAACTTGAACAGTACTTTCACAGTTTTTGATGGCTTACAGTACGGTATCTAGAGCAACTAACTTCGTTATTAACTTCGTTATTCGTTCTACTGTATTTGGAATCACTGTACAAAATCTTTGCAGTTGTTGAAGGTGTAAACATTCCCCGTTGTCGTGGCTCTGCCTTCTTTTGATTGCAACTACTGAACTTTTGGAGTTATTATTTGTGGTAAATACATTAGCAAGGGAACAACTACAATATTTTTTACTTCTTTATTTTCCCTTTAAACAGCAACCTCAAATGGAACAGAATCACACCTCAATGATTTAAGCGGAGGCCACTGTGAAGATACCAGCAATAATGTTTACATGAAAATCGGAGTTTACGTCTGCAAGAAGAGTAATCAAACGTATCAAGGTAGTTATAAAAGGAAACATTACTTTTGGCATTCATGCAGAACCTACTTTATTTTTCCATTGTAACTCTGGTGACCGTTGCCATTTGCTGCTCCTTTGAATAACACCTGAGCCTTTAACCTCAAAACTCAAAGAAGGTTGCGTTTACGTAACCTACACGCAGACAGGAAAAAAATTAGTCCACCATGGCCAATGGTCGACTTCTCTCCCTTCCTAGTTTTGCCAAGTTCGAAAGTATTGATAGCTAAAATCCTGCTAGGCTGGAAGGAATTCACCAAAATCCCTTTAAAACTGAATGGCACACAATTTCAAGTTTTCGTTATATTAATCCTGCTTTGAGCAGCCGAGCCGTGAGTGTTCGTTCATATTTAAGATTACTTTCCAACGTTTTGTGTTGCAGATCCTAAATGTGCAAGTGGCGTGGGGGAACTGGGCTGTCCTAGTTTACCAATTAACACACCATCCTCAAGCATTGCCATATCTACTGTGACCCCCACAGCCACATCGTCAGAGGAAATCTCCATAAAAGGATCGATGCGCGCATCAACGAATGTCACAACCTCTAAGGCTGTTTGTGGTCAAATGGATACTACTAAAACGGTATCTCCTGAAGTCATTTCTACTAAACCCATGTCTTGTGCAGACATATGCAGCACAACCGTCTTCTCTACAGGTACAGAATCTTCTACAGTTGTACCTACAACTGCTTACACTTAGGAAATGGTAAAACCAATTGCAAGGCTGATCGGACAGCTAAAAAGGTAACTTTATTGCCCAATATTTCGGTGAGACAAAAATCACCTTCACCGGGGGCTGCAAAAACGCTAAGTAAAGATGGAATGAAACAGTTACAAGTTTTAAAATGATACAAATGAAAAGATTAAATATGATTGGTTGACAATATAATGTAGAACTGCCGTCTCAAAATCGCAATTAGTTTATAATGTACCTGCTAAAATAGTTTAGGCTTCGGATTTAATCGCTACATAACAGTATCTGTTACTTCAGTCACGCCTACTAAAAAACTGAAAGCTTCGGACGGAGAACCCAGCACTTCGACGACTGCAGCAGCCTTCTCTTCCAAAACGATGCATCCTATGACTATATTTACCAAAAATGTGTCTTTTGCAGTAATACATACACTAACTAAAACCGTATTTTCTACAGTCACGTCTACACTGGCTTGTGAGCGGTGTATCTCCTTATCTACACAGACTACAGTATCATCAATATCTCCCAATAAGGAGAACAACGAAGGTAAGAAGCTCACTGTAAAACATTTTTTACTCACTCTAACAAGTGGAGGATTTTATATTGAAGTTTTCCAAACCCCAAGAAACTTTTTACTTCTATTTTAACAATTTAAGCACCTCCTCAATAGCACGCACTCCTCGTACTTATGAGGAAAAAATACCAACCTCACCCACCCCTATGCAACCACTTCAAAAAAAAAACATAATAAAGAATGAAGAAGAAACTCAATTTTTCTTTTACTGTAATTGTTTCGAACCAGGAGTCATAAGTCACTGAAGTATGATCGTCAGGGTGAGTGTAGTTCTGAGAAGGGCTGTTTGTTGTGACATTGACTGACGTTTTGACAACCTGAGCATAGGAGTCGATCAAGTGACTCTGATGGTGACTTCCTAGACTCTGATGATGACTTCCGTTCAGGTCGTCGAAACGTCAGTCAATGTCACCGCAATTAATCCTTCCCAGGACTACATTCACCCGCACGATCATACTACACCAACTTACAGACTTTTCTTTAAAAGAAGCATTTTTCACCATCTGTTTCCACAGCACCTGTTCCCATATGCGCTAATAGCCTGATAGAAGCAATCAGAGCGCCCGCCGATTTACGCACGTCCAAGGGTTGTCGATATAATAAACACCCATAGCCAATATTCTATGCGTGGAAAAATAAACTAATTTTGTAAGTTATTTCCTTCCTATTTTTATAACAGAAACGTGGATGTATGTTGCAATATTCTTTTTTGCATTTTTTGGCCTTCTGATCTTTATTGGTTTGGCAGTTTGCATTAAATATCGGTAAGTTAATTGTTAACACATAAACTACAGATGTTTAAAGCAGATATTTTAAAGAAATCATCTTTTAAGAGTCTTCACACTATATGTTTTCTTTTAATCTTTCCCTTATAGCCAGCAAGTCGTAGTGAGGTCATAATAATGTGATCCACGAGTCACTGTTGACCTCACGGTCCAATCCTTCTCCAAGTAGTTCAGTCAGTAGTTGAAAATAATTAGCAATTATTGGCAATAGAATAATTGTTTTGGCAATCGTGGCTAAATTTTTTTGCCACATCTGATCTGCAGACAAAAATTTTGATTGGTGGAGAAAACTTTTGAACGTTACTGAAATTGAAGTGGCATCCACTTCCCCTGTAAGGCAAAAAGCAGGGCCATTCGCTTGTAAAACAAAATGTGGAGGGACGTCACAAACCATATCTCCCTGGTTCGGCCGTGACCTCAAGCATGCCCACAGCCATATCAAACGGGCAGATCGAGGGAGCCATGGCTGCTGTTTCATCCTTGTTAGGACTCATCAACTTGGCATAGCCATCACAAAGGCAGGCCCTGTGTGAATCGGAAGCCGTGTTAAGGTGCCCTTTACTGCCAAGGCGGCTATACCAGGGCCACACCTTGGAAATGTGTTATGTGACTTCCCTTCACATTTTGTTTCTATTCGCTGATAAACCAATGAGAAACTCGAAATAAAAGGCAAACGTGAGAATTTAGTAAGATCCATTGAGCGGGAACGGATCGCATTATGTCTTTCCAAATTGAATCGATTAATAAAAGCTGTAAAAGAGTAGGGCAAATTCATGTCTATGTCTTGCAAAAGGTCATCCTGAACACTGTCAAGTCTCCCAAATACCTCGGTAGCCATTTGTTTCAAGTCCTCAAATGGAACGCACACCTCAGTACCATCATGACCAAGAGAGCTGAGCATTTGGGTTTCGTAAAGAAACATCAAAGTCAGGTCACCTAACCCTAAGAGAGAAGGCCTACAAAGCAACAAAAACAATTCCTAGGCCCAGGGTGTTGAGAAAAATGGCTCAATACCAGGTAAAGATGGTGTAGCGGCGCCCGCCCCCTTCTTCGAAGTAGCCCCCCCTAGCAAGGATTACAGATATTCTCAATAGCTCGGGTGGACATGCACATTTCTCGAGCATCAAAGCACATGTTGCACGCCTTGTCCTACTCTATAAGGTTGTACAGGGCCTTGCAGCAGTAAATCCACCTCTGCATGCAATCGCGACACAGGAAAGAACACTCTCTTGTACTTAACAAACTGTCCTTTTATCTTATAGCTATTAGTAACTGGAACGCTTTTCCCAAATGGAGGTTTTCTCAGGCCTCGTTTCAAACGTATACTAGCAATGTCCTGTCCGCCCGGCTCTCAATAAGGGGTGCCCATACAGGGAAAAATTGGACAAAACAAAATAAAACGATTTCTGGAACACTTGGAGTAATTACGTGACATATTTGACTTGTTTCCTTATAGAAGGAAGATTTGCCATCGATCTGCTCGACGAATTGCTCCTCATGAAGAAAGGAATGAACAAGACAACCCTGCGGGATCCAATGCGGAACATGCTGCCTGGGACGGATGACGATAGCTAGTGTCGCCTGAAATGGGATACAATTGCCAAAGTACAGATATTGATCATTGTGATCAGGTCGCTCCGAGGAACAAATGGCGCCGTTAATGTTAAACAAAGCGAATAAGCAATATAATGTGTCCTCATTTCTAGGGACATGGTATGAAATTTGCGGAATCTAATGTAAGTGGACAATCCTGTCTGGGACGGATGACGTTAGCTAGTGACCAGTGAAATGGGGTTGTGATAGGGTTGTCTAAGGAACAAATGCTGTCGTTCATGTTAATTAGAAATTAAACTGATAAGTGCTCTTTTCTAGAGATTTTGCGAGCCACAGACACTCGGCTGGTGAATCTAGGGGAGGAAACTGGGTCCAGAGAGTCAGATCCCTTCTTCCATCTTTTGAAGTAACCCCTCCCACGAAAATTGGGCCTATTTTGAGTAAATGGTACTCCGTTCATCCCGCCAATTTAGCCGTCGGAAGCTTAATGAATCGAAAATCATTCCTCTCCTCCAAACCGTAAAACGCAGGATCGGTATTACTCTCTGTTTCAAGCATTCCAAAAACGGGCCCAGTTGGACTCCACTTGTTGAATTCCAAGTTACAAACTTGAAGAATGGAAATGATTAATTACTTTAAAAGGTCCATACCCTTTCAAAATAAAAGTTATGGTATAAAAGTGATCACAGTTTGAACAAACAAAATCCACATGTTGCCGTGTAGGCAATTTCACTATTCCATGCCGGGTTCGATGGCAAGGAATAAAAAGTAGCCACCTGGATTTGCAGTATTAACTTTTAAGCCACCATGGTGACAAGTATCTAAATTCTCCTTACAATATCACCACTTGATCAAACATATAGGTCATGAGAATAAAGGAAGTCATCACAAAAGATGAAATGTCTTGATGGTCAAGCAAATTCTCCCAACTAGTAACACAAGAAATGTTGACATCAGTGTTAGCATTGGAATAGAGAGTTATAGGGACACTGTCACGGGGATTTTTACATTTTGGGGTAAAAAATGTGTGAAATTTAATTATACTCTCAGAGCTTTTTCAAAGTTATCCTAAAAATTGGTGACAGTGTCCCCTTAACAACATATCCCATATTCTGACATCGCCTGTTCTCTGTAATGTGTTTTAATCGTTCGTAAATACTAACCAGTTTTATACCTTATCGATTACCCTCTTTTCTACGTTTTCTACCTTGGCAAGCTAAAGTTTAAAACACTTGCAGGCGTCTTTTTTATAAAGGGGATTCTTCACATTAGAAAGGCAATACTATAGATAGTTTGACTTGAGTTATCCTGGTTGAAGACCAACTGAATGGCTTACCAGCAATGTTTTGGTTAGCGGCCATGAAACTATTTTCAGCATGACGCTTTCTCGGCGGCCTAAACTTGGACCCTATTTCGAGATCCAGAATGATCTTGAGCTCTTCAGGAACTTAAAGCAGACGTACAGCACTTGGAGCTCCAAACAACTAGAAAGTCTAAATGACACCTGCTTTTAATAAATTGGCGATGCTACCGACTACAATGACTTAAAAACAAATGGTAGTTGACGTTTTCTAAGCACCCTGCTCACTTCGCTTAAAATTTATTTGCAATCTGCAAACTCCAGAAACTATGTTTCTACCTGGACGGCTCTCTCTTAATTTGGCAGGGTATAAAGATAATACTTAAAAATTATACTATTAGTAAGTAATATATTTCAAGTTTATGGTTGTAAATATACGATATAACTAAAATCATGTTAGTTCTGCACCTTGTTCCCGTACAAACACTTCGTTTCATTCTCTCCGTTTAAAATAGCGTGTCTAACTTTACTAACCGCAAACTGGTACGCCGTTGTCACCTGCTGGCATTCAAGTGATACAACCAACTCCCTTTTTGGCATGGACGTTATTTTCGTTATTTGCACGCATCGTTAGTGGCCCTTATCATTGTTATTGTGCGTGTTTTAAAATGATTGAAAATAAAACTCTATTTGTTTAGAAAAGAAATAATTCCTTTTTCAGTTTCTATACGCATCTCCTAGAAACCGGCAATTTTGAACGTTTTCACGAATTTTAAGCCCCGCGAAAATGCAACGGACTAGTGTTCAAGGAAGAAGTTATGTGTCAAGTCACGCTCTAAGTTCCGTTTCTGTTTCATCCATTTCTTCCCTGTATTCTTTCTCCTGAAGAAAAGCACGCAAGTCAACGTTATGTTTTAAGGTAACCTTAAGTTGGACCGCTGTTGAAGTGGCAGCTAGTCGAGAAACAGAAGGTTTCCCTATGTACCTTGTGCTGGAAAACAGCGCTCTTCTAAACTCAGGGATTCTTAACGAATAAATGACAGGATTTGAGAACGAGTTACAGAAATTAAGGAGATTTACAAAGAGAAAAATGTCGTGGTTCACTGGAATGTAAACTGAAATAGTGTTGGTTATAATTAAAGGAAGCCACGATAGTAGAACTACTAATGTTATTAGCAACAGAGTCTTCGTCGATCGCTTGTTTTGAGTCATTCCTCTGTTCTGAATTCGCATTAAGTCTCCTCCTTGTTTATACTTTATCCAAATGCCGATGTAACAACCACATATGATTACCGTTAAGCCACCGGCGTACACCACCCAAATATGAATGGAGACGTTAACTGATTGATACAAGGAGGATATTATCGCAGCTGAAATGGCTATGGAAAAAATCCAGACCAAGACTATTAAGGTGTAGTATGCCCGTCTTCTAGCAAAGGATCGATGTTTGAGAGGCCATCCAATTGCGTAAAATCTCTCTCCAGCAATAAATGCAGCAGTTATTATTGACGATTGAGCGCAGACGGTATCAACAACGCGATAAAACATGCCCAAAAAGAAATTCCATTCCAATGTCCATAGCTTAGAATCGCCTCCGAGCTGGTAAATGAAAAGAGGCAGGGATAGAGCCCCCAACATTAAATCCGCAAACGCCATATTTATGACCAGGAAGAAGCTCTTTCTACGAAGTTTCTTGTTTAAAGCAAACACTGTGATAGCGAGCAAGTTTCCTGAAATGATGAAGAAAGAAACAACGGCAAAAGCACTACACCAAACCACACCGTCTGTCCGACTAAAGGCGGCGGTCAGCAACAAAGACGTGTTTTTCGACAAGTTGTTTGAATTGTTCTCCATTTTAAAGGTTAAAGGCTGTTATAATTAAATGAAATCCAAAGAACACAGAGAACCTTTCTCTCCCTCATGGTCGAATATATTTAGATGTTAATAAGTCCTGAATTATTGAGTGCTATTCCATTAAGAATTGATCACCTTTTTAAAAACAAGAAAAGGGCTGTGTGATTTCAAATTGTTTCCAAACGATTTTCGTCTATACTATAATTTCCTTCCAAAGGTGTTCTTGCTTACGACAAAGAAATACCACGACTATGACCGACATTTTTTTTATCGAGTATAAATCTCTCTCATGTATACCTGTAGATGACACTGTGAGAGTTTAGCTAGCGCAGATTTCAAATGTCACCTGCAGGTATAATTCCGAATAAACCGATGCTAAGACATCGCTAAAAATCCGTATCTGACTTACGCGGATGACTTTTGTCACATTATCGTAGCAACAAAGCAGTCTTTATTATCGAGATCTTAAGCCTAAGTCTTCATTTACGGAGCCTGAGGACAAATAGGAAGCGAAAGAAATTTCTTCAGAGCACGTCTTGTTAGAATCCTCCAAGAATTCTTCCTCCGTTAGTTCCTTTTTTTTTTGTTTGTTTGTTTGTTTATTTGTTTACATCTCGTGGTCTCCCTCAACCGGCCTTGACCTTGAAGATAATACAAGCGAATCCCTTTCATTGATTGGACAGGTAGAGACAGCGATGATTTTCGTACGCTCATGCGGAGCACGTGACTGCCTTTGCACATGTTCAGCTAGCACTGGATGCATGTAATTCATGATGACCCTTAGCTGGGGAATAACAATTTGAAATTTGCGCTAATACTATATATAGGTAAGATACGTCGCTCTTTGAACAACCGGGTCCAGCTCTCCTAATTTTAAGTAGCGTGCTCCAGGTTCTCAGATACTGGGGGCGGGCGAAGTTCTTTTTAGCCCCCATGCGTTTTACGCCCTCGTTTTCTCATTCGCTTTTCCTACTATCTTGGAGCCTGGAAAAGGCTAATTTTTTCAATTAAGTGAGTGAGCAGAGGCAGCAAAACAACGGACAAGAGAAAGCAGTCTATCGTTTGGTTAAATGTTTATTCCACTAAGGGACTATCTAATTTCAAATTTGCATTACACTACACAAGGGAATTTTCTGCAATAGAACCTTGACTTTCGACCACCCAAATAAAGCGACCACCTCGGTATCAAGACCAATTCATTTGTGTCCGAGCGCCTTAGCCTGTAATATGACCAGATTTTTATAGGCTGGGGTGCTAGTATGTTAATGCCACTGTTATATTTCAGACTGTTTATAGCTTCATGTAGTCTAACACTACGGCGGAGCTCTTCAAAGGCAAAAAATCACGAACAATGAAAACCACACGTGCACTTGAGCAAAGATAATTACACTGCTCCGTAAAGAAAAACAAAAGCAAAGACAGACAAACAAGCATTGCGAATGTGATTCCAAACGTCCGATTTTGGGCACCCCGTCTGAAAACCTTTGACATGACATACCGGTCTACAACACGGATGCAATGTTGGTCATTCCGCGCAAAATTTGCGCAAGATTTCTTTCAAAATTCGTGATTTTCTACGGGTCACTGAAAAGAAAATCTACTTGCATGGGTATATGCATTTCATGAGTTTGACGATTTTACATCATTTCACGGGGTTGCGTTTTTGCGAGTGCAAGGCTCGCGAAGGAGATCTGCTCTTTCCTATATGTATGGTTGATTTATGATAATACTTCTGTTGGGTCATAGCGAGCCACAACTTGCGACATGCTGACAACAGGTTGTTTATTAAAATTAAGACAAACACCAACTAGAACTTTATTCGCTCCTTCTGTCACTGGTTTTCATGTTATTAAAAAATGGTTTCAATTTTCCGTCAGGTTTTGCTGGATAAAAAATGAGGATAACAGAATCATATACAGAGCTATAAAAGCCTTGTAAGCTATAACATTCAACATTCTTTAAAGGAGCTACGCCGTGGGGACTCGTTTGCTTTGAGGTCAAGTCGCAATGACATTGAAACTAAGCACCTTTTGTCGAACACAAAATGCTCCGAGAACACTAGGGGAAGATAATAAGTGATTCTCTCGAAGGAAGAACAAATCATGATAAGTTTTTTTTTTAAGACACAAAACTGGAAAAGCTTGAAAAAAATTGGCTCAATTTTTTCAATTTTGGCAATCAATTTCCACCTTTACCATCCTGACTAAAAGCCGCTTGTATTTATGATTTCAGATTAGCACTTCTAGTATATTTTTAAAGAAAATTTACCAAAATTTTTGGTTTTCCTTTCATTCCAATGTGTCTTTTAGCTTTTTAAACTAATACCTAAAATAGATAACATAGTCCCCTTAATTATTAACTCAGCTAAAATTAAAATGCAGAAGCGACAATGCAGCATCAGCAGTATAATTGAAATGCGTATTTGAAAGATCATACTTGCCAGTTTTATCCCCGGACTGAATTATAGAATGATACGTTTCTTGATCTTCCTGGACTATCATTCCAAGTTTTCTTCAATACTGAACTGAAGTGTAGCTTCAGTGAGTTATACACTGGAGCCCAGCTATCTCGAACCCAGGCTATCTCGAATCCTCCGCTCTCTCGAACGGAACTTTGCTTCCTACTTGATCTCTCAAATCCCGTACTACAGTGGAACCCGATATAACAAAGTACCAAGGGACTGGGAAATTGTTTTCGTTATACAGGGGGCTCGTTAGATCGGGGTTACTATCCATACATTTTACTATATTACTGGGCTGAGGAATATCATTCGTTATACCGGGGTCTTCGTTTAATCGGGGTTCCACTGTATCTCGCCAATAAGAGACTTCCCTTGGCGTAGCAATTATAATATAATGACGGGATGACAACAAGAAACAACCTTGCGCCAGTGAACGTGTATGGCGATGTTATAAGGATACGCACGATGGCAAATATGTTCATCAGTTGACCATTAAAACTGACACACTAAAATAAGCATCCAATATTCCTCATACAGACCAAGGTAGAGACGACTCTACAACCGCCAATAGATCAACAAAACAAATACGAAATTACACATTACCCTGATCATGACTAACTGGACCCCCCCCCTCATTTTCCGTTGCCCTTGAGTGTTCGAGATGATAGACGTCTATTCGGTTCATCTAACGTTGACATACCTATAGAAAAACGCTACATGTAGTTATCATTTTTCTCTTGGTTTTTAGGGGGCTATTGAAAAACGATATAATATAGTTTTCATTTTGCTCTTGGTTTTTAGGGGCTTAAGCAAATGATAAACTGTTGTGGACACCCCTTGCTGGTAAACTTTTCTTCATACTGGTGACGTGGAATCATCTGATACCAGCGCTTTCTCTTCGTCATTTCCTGGTGACGTGGAATCATCCGGTACAAGCGTTTTCTCTTCGTCATTTCCCGGTGACGTGGATTCATCTGGTAGAAGTGCTTTCTGTTCGTCAGTTCCTGGTGAAGTGGGCTCATCCGGCACAAGCGCTTCCTTTTCATCACTTCCTGGAGTATCATCCTCCTTTGCCTCTTCTAAAGCGTTGCTATTAGCCTGCTCGTAAAGAGTTTCCAGTGTCGGCCTGAAGCGAGTTTCAGGCAGCAAAATGCAGAGCAACCCGGCCAACAGGGCCAATATTGCCATGATTCCATATGGGAGGAGAGGATGCACACGTTGCTATGGAGATCGAACCACAATTTGTCTTTACAAGTCAAACAAAAAACAAACAAACAAACAAACAAAAAAACCTACTCTTTAGGACGCTCAGATGAAAATTATGGCAAGTTTGTATTTTAAATGTAACGTTGTATATTCTTGCTCACTGTATGCTGCAAGTCTGGACTTAAAACAGTCCATTATCATCAACACATGCATTTAACAGTTTCAGTTAGGAGTTTTACTCATTACTCGATTTTGGCAATGTGGTAATGTAATTTTGTCCCGAGTTTGGTCCGAAATCTATCCGTCAGAAATTGAGCGCGTCAGAAATTTGGGCGGATAAACACCGCATGATCGCCACCACCGGTAAACCCTTTTCCGTTTCTGCAAGTTTCGGCAGATCTCACTGTCCAAATGAAAAAGTAATTTTATTATGCTGTTCCGACGATGTTCCAATGACAGGTTTCTTTAAGCAATTTTTAATACTAACTGCTGAGCTGTACTTACCAGAAAGATGACGTAAGGAGAGAGAAACGAACCAATCCTGGCAGCGCTTGTGGATGAACTCATACCAACATTCCTGAAAACAAGAAAAATAACAAAATAATATAAAATAAAACAATGCACATAGGAGAGGAGGTGATTAAAGAAAATTGGATATAGCCACGAAGGGAATAAGTGTACCTGACTACCGTCGGAAATAACTCGCTTGAATAGATATAAACTCCATCAAACGATATCATGATCCAGAATTTCGCCCAGATCATAGACAAGATAATCTTCCCAGCAAGAAATCCTGAAAAAGTAAGGAAAATAAAATGTCAGTTTTGTACAATAATTATTGGTGCAGACAGTACATCAAAGCAACAGCTGATCGCCACTTGCAAGTTGCATGAATGCGCTCCTTTCCTTTTTTTTCCAAATTGACGCCAATGCCCAACAGGTAATCAATCAATCGATCGATCAATCAATCATTATCTTGTCCTCTCTTGCTTGTATTATAACACACGTTCTTTCTTTAAAGGTGTGATAAATTGTCTTCATAACTTCTTCAGCACTAAAATTTGCTTTAACTTGCTTTTTGCACTATTTTGTTCCAACCAGGAAATACGTTACCTTTCTTCGATTCATCGTCGGTTGTCAACAACACTGAGCCTGCGGCACCAGCAGCGGCTAACAACATGGGAACAATCACTCCTTTCTTGCGTCCAAATCTGAAGCACACAACAATATCGTTGTTAATGAATTTCATATATTCATAATTTCAATATCGCCAAGTGAGTCTTTCTGTAGAAATATAGCATGATAAATTTTTGCATCAACTGAAAAACTCGGAAAAAGAAATTCCGAGACCCAGATGGGATTTGAACCCACGACCCTCCGTGATCTAGTCG
>Ga0126336_10000529_pt1 | contig 16073 bp, 10 predicted proteins | sample SidCmetagenome_FD_92530 | JGI IMG/M metagenome (GOLD analysis project Ga0126336, IMG submission 92530) | Coral microbial communities from El Islote,Puerto Morelos, Mexico - Siderastrea C C metagenome | ecosystem: Host-associated > Invertebrates > Cnidaria > Coral | place: El Islote,Puerto...
TTAGCAATGAGTAGCTCAGTTGAACCTTTACCTTCCTGGACATTGCATGCTTTCCTGTTGGCCAATCAAATTCATGGTTTCTCACTGCAGTCACTTTGGCAATTGTTTTACACCCTGCCAGGCGGCACTTGGGTTGAGAACAACAGTTACTTCCCCCCCCCCCTTTACCTCTCTACCATAAATGGTGTCTTTTAACACTGACTCCAAGTGCAGCCACCACTATCATTCACTATCACTACCTCACTTTTGACAAAGAGGAGAGGTGGTTGCATTTACAGCTCTCGTAACTTTTTCAGTAACCACTGAATTTCTTTGTGGTGGCATAACAAGGTGGAACATGAGAAATACTAGGTAAAAGCTTAGTTCACAGTGATATCGTGAGCATACTTATATTATGGTGCCTAAATTAGCACTTGCAGGTGAAAAATCCCTGCATTTAAAAACAAAATCACCAAATATCAAACTCACCACAAAGGATTAGGGCAGGGAACATTGTATGTCCTGCGTATTATCCTTCTTGTTTGTCTCAATGCTGATGTCACCGGATCCAATCTTTGTAAGACTGCAATAACGCGATGTCTTTGTACTGGCAGCCCTCTGGATCGTAGAGCACCACGAAATAAACCAACTCCTGACTGCGGTGCCAAGGTTAGCACATCTCTGATGACATAATCCAAGGCAAAATCGGTAATCTGAGAAAAATTATGCTCTTGGCCTACAGGCAAACCAAATCCTTGACGATGGCGAGAAAGAGCTCTCGTAGATACACCAAGTATTCTTGCTATGTCACTCCATCTAAAATCTGCACACTCTCTCAGTCATCGAATCTGTTTTTCAGTTATGAGGAAGGCTGGCCTGCCTGCACGACCGTTTGGCACTGTAGAGCACAGATTTCCGTCTGTCCCTGTTGCTCTGTTCTCATCTTCAACATTGTCGTTAACAGAGTAAAGTCTCTCTAATCTTTCCCAAATCTGTCTGATGGAAACCATCAACTGCTCTAAATCGAAGCGAAGAGGATGCAGGTCAGGACGCGATTCTGCATTCAATATTTTCAAAGAACTCTCGAACATTGGGAATAAAAAAGCGATTACGTGTCGCCGCCATTTTTCTTTCCACCTAGTCAGTTCCCAGACTCCTCTCCTTGACGGTAATTTCTGATCAAAAGCTCATTTCCCCTCTCTTGATGTATAAAAATGTGCACGCAACTTGATATGACAATGTTAACCATTTCATGTATGAAACAATCATTTATTTGATGCATATAAGAGATCGCTTGATATAGCAAAAATCACACTGACACAGAAGAAATTGTTTTGACATAAATATATGACAAAATGACATGAATATAAAATAGTTGACAAATGGTAAACTTGATATTTTGTCACCTTCGGACTAGCATAGAGGAAGGCTCAAAAAAGAATAAGCTGAGGATGCAGTCCAGATGCTTGCTATGCTACATTACGTGAGAAGGAAAAATTGCGCATTTCATTTTCTTATTGCGACGTAGAGCTCTTAATTGGTCATTTGATAGCAAAAAGAATGGTACGTCCATGTCTTAACAACACATACCTAAGACAACTTTGGATAATTTAGTTGATTGTGTGTTTCCCTTTTCCAATGTGTGTTTTTCGGACAAACGTGTTAATGGTACAATGTAATGAACAAATAAAATAACTTTTTTGTTGTATTATTTATCTCTTGTATTGGATCTTCATTAATGAGCACTATTAAGCCAGCACTGAAGCCAGTTCAACGCAAATTTTGGTCAATTATATAACCAGTGTAGGTATATATGCTTATGTGTAACCTTGACTCACAATTCTCAAAGCATCTAAGTTGAGGAACATCTATTGTCCTATCAAAGAATCAACGTTAACCTGTGCATACTCCGGCATATGTCGTAACCCACCGCATCACCAGTAATACCTCGTTTCCAGCTCTCGCTAAAAGATAACAGCAGCCCCATCAAGGTGCAGTATGATCAGCCTACAAACGATAATTTTCAAAGCAAGATTGATCAAATAACTTTGTGGAATCCACTTTCCAAATCTTAGGTTTCCAGGTCTTACGTCTTAGCTTTCTAGACACCCGATTTATTACCCAGTTCTAAGTTATGGCTAGTAATTTATCCTAATGTTACTACGCGTTTTCAATTATGTCTGGATATCATTTGTTTCTCTTTGCTCTGTTGGTATATTTTGGTGTTCTTATCAAGTGCTCATTGGGGTGGCCAAATTCTCGAGGTTAGGACACCCAAACATATCTACAGGGACAGTATATAATTGGTTGCATTAGCGGTTGTAGTTCAGAAGATGTGTTGAGTTCGGTTCAGGAGAAGTTGAGAGTAGTCAGTTGTCAGTAGAAGCATAGTAGCTGAGAGTCGAGCTGTAGTCTAAAGATGTGATCTACAACGAAATAAAGTTTGAAGAGCAATCCCACAGTCCTGGTACCTCTCTGCCTAGCAAGCCAGTGCAGTTCAACACTACTCCTGCATCTGAGTTGGGACAACCAGCAAATCGTCAACTCAACTTACTTTCGCATTTGAGATGGAACCAGCAAATCCTGTCAACTCAAGTAATCCTGATCTAACAACAACTTCTTTGGCAACGTGATCAAAACACAACTTTCTCTTCTCCACATAAAATCTTCTTCAAAGAGAGTAAACACAAAGGGGAGAACAACCAAAAAAGGGACAGAGGTACAAATTAAGAACTGTCGTTTGGTGGCTAACCTGCGAAAAGAAGAACTCGTCCAGTTTGCTAAGACAATCACTGGCACAGTCAATTAATCACTCAAATTCTGATTCACTGCAAATTAGCGGAAGTGACGTTAAAGGCTCATAACCCTTCAATGGGTTACTTGCCGCAGGAAATTTAACTGTCGTCGAGGGAAGATTTCCTGCCAACTGTTTGTTGCACGTCCTTGAAATTTACTTTGCTGCAGCAGTTATGAAAGGTACTACTTGTGTTGTACAATGCTACAACAATAAATCCAACCACCGAGCTGGTATTTCGCCTCATCAAAGCCAATTGCGAGCGGACCCAGCTGTTCTGATCACTTCATGGACAAGTGTTTCCAGAGGGCTGTTCATGTCGAAGGATCCCAGAGGTTGAACTTTCCATTGTCTATTCCAACTATATGGAAAAGAGATCCGGAAAAAATGCTCTGCGCAAACAAGATTAAAGGTATCTAATCTTATAAACCCAGTGGAAGTGATAGTTTGTTCTTTTACAACGCATCCACCATTGTACAAAACTTATTTTGTTTTAGCATATTTTAAAAGTATTTTGCTTGTGGAAAACCCTTTCAGTTCTGCCGTCTGCGAGTGCGAAGATCTTCGGCATAGTCCTCATGAAATGCAGCCTGGACGAATGCAGGATCGCCGCGATTAAGCGAATAGTTTGTATCGCTTCACTATTTTGCTTAGCTTTTTTCCTTTGTTAATTCCACGTGTGTTAACTTCAAAGTAGTAATCGCTTAGAAGCATGGACGTTTATTTTATAGCATGCCATTCTGAATGTGGAGAAACTTTTGTCCGTATTCTGTGTCCTTATTCCCTGTCGATCGATATTATTGTTCGAAGTACATAAAGGCTTCAAGGTCGGCTCGTCGTGTTTGGAAATTTAAGTTGGGAAAAAATATCACACGCTGCTATTTGCCTAAGGGTTTTACAATGTTATTTATTTCAACTGTCACAGCAATCTTAGTAAATGAACTACGGTACCAATAAAAATTACATACGCAATGAAAAAGGCAAGCGAAAGCTTCGTTTCCTTGGTGGTCCGCATTTTTTTTTGTTGTGCAGCGGAAAATTTTCCTTGTGGCTTTGATTTTTACTACAAATATTTAGGTTCCTGTCACACAAGGCCTCCAGATCTTCAAAAAGGTCTTGGTTTATTTCACTTTTTTTGGCTCAAGTTAAGAAGTTCTATAAAAACTGTTCAAAATATTCAGAATGCTAAGCACTTGTGTTTCAATGCATTAAGCGACCACTGTACTATGATGGACACGATAAGCTTCATAAGCTGACTGCCAGATGACATAACGGCTCTTCAAGAAAGTTTCCCATACTATGGTAAGAATGGCCAAAAATCTCAATGCTTTACAATATATAATGAATATAAACAACGACAGACAGAATATAGCTTCTTTTATGTCTGCAATGAAGCGAAGAATAAAATCGATCGACCGATGCTTGAGAATTCGCGAGCATCAAATAGCTTCAAATTCTAGAGTTTTATAGGTGCCTTGTTTTAATTTCCAAAGCTTAAAAGATCAGTTCTTCGAATAACTGGACAGCGATTTATCCATTGGATAAGAGTTATCCGCCCTTTGAGCAACTTGTGCCTGAACTGTAATCACTGCGTAAGAATATTTCGTGCATGTTTTGAACTCCTGTCAATAGGGCGAGAAGAAAACTTTGAACGGTTTGTTTACAAGCTTGTAAGTTCAAATCTCCTGACATCAGTTCTTACATCGTACGGTAAGAACAATTTATTCATTTGCCAAATGAAATGAGAACTCTGATGCTTTGGAAGCTTAAGACTGTTCCGAATCGTAGAAATGCTCTTCAGAGGTTTCGCAGTCAACGGTATACCTTGAGTCAAAACACAAGGAAACAGTCCCAGTGGCACTTTAAACAGCAAAACTAAAGATGATCGCCAACCCATTCCTCGCATCCAAGATATTCTCAACAGCCTTAGTGGCAATAATTACTTCTCAGTCCTGGACCAGGGGAAAGCATACCATCAGGGATTTGTAGCAGCAGAACACCGCCACCTAACCGCATTCATAACACCTTGGGGATAGTACCAGTCGAACCGCATCCCGTTTGGCCTGAAAAATGCCCCAGCCACTTACCAGAAGTACATGGAGAACCGCTCAGAGGGACTGCGAGATGAGATCTGTATTCCCTACCTTGATGATAGCCTGGGGTACAGCAAAACGTTCATGGATCATGTGGAAAACTTAAGACTGGTACTGAAACAGTTGCAAGAACATGGTATCAAGCTTAAGGCAAGGAAGTGTAATCTGTTTAAGCCAAGAGTTCGTTACCTGGGAAAGGAAGTCACAACTGACGGTTACACAATGGATCCAACTGATGTAGCAGCTGTAAAGGCACTTAAAGAAACCAAGCCAAAGACTGTTGGTGCTCTGCACAAACTCCTCGGCTTTACGAGCTATTATTGGAAGTACATAAAGGATTTGTCTACATTAGTCAAGCTACTGTATGACCTGCTGACATGTGCGACGGACACAAGTAACCAAGTCACTAAAACGGGGAGGCAGAAGAAAGGTACACAGGTGAAGTCACCACCTCTAGGAGGACAACTGTCATCAAACCACCAAATCAATTGGACTGAACAGCACCAGGAATGACTTAACCTCCTAGTTGACCTTTTAACGCGGCCAGGAGTAATGGCTTACCCTGACATTGATAAGCCATTCGTATTACACATGGACGCCTGAACGCCTTGGAGCCGTCTTGTATCAGGAACAAGAGGGTAAACGCTCAAGAACACTAACACCTCCACTCCTGCAAATTTGAATTTCTGGCACTCAAGTGGACCTACGTTATTTCGTCAGCCAAGTTGAATGCATCCGGTCACAGATGGGTAAAAGAATTAGACTACAACTTTACCACAAAGTACCAGCCCGGCAGCAAAATGAATGCTGATGCGGATGTTCTGTCAAGGATACCATTAGACATGGACAGTTACATGAGGCCGTTAGGGAGCAGTCAAAGGGCACAGCGCCATGGATAATGGTAATTACTGGTCACCTAACAACACCCGAGCTTACACTGGGAGATCTTAACATGAAGTCATTCAGCCTACAGGAAATCAAGGAAGCAGAGCTCAAGGACCCTACTATTAGCCAGGTAATGCACTACAAGTCCCATGGAGATAGACCACATGAAGCCCAACTGAAACATGAGTCTCATGACGTTAACATCCTGGTAGGAGAATGGAACAAACAGAAAATTGATGAACACGGTATACTACGACAACGAACTAGCTCTAATTTACAAGTTGTCCTGCCAAAACAGTTCATACCACTGGTGCTAAAGGAACTTCATGTAGAGGTGGGACACCTTGGAATGGAAAGAGTCGTTGACCTAGCGAGATCTCACTTTTACTGTCCCCACATGTATAATGACATTAAACATTTTGTGAAGTGCAGCTGCAGATGTATTAAACAGAAGAAACCTAACCTGACTGCTAAGGCACCAATGAACAATATTGTGACATCAGCTCCCTTCGAATTGGTGTCGATTGATTTTCTACATCTGGACAAGAGTAACAGTGGATATAAATATGTGTTACTGATTGTTGATCACTTCACAAGATACGCACAAGGTCATGCGACACACAATAAGACAGCCCATACTGCTAGATTTGTTTTTTCAGCAGGTATCCACCACAATCAAGGCGGAGAGTTCAAGAACAAACTGTTTCATCACCTCCAACGTCTGAGTGGAGTGGCTAACTCATGGACGACCCCATACCAACCATAAAGCAATGGCCATGTGGAACGGATGAATCGAACGCTGCTCTCAATGTTGAGAACCCTACCCGAGGAGAAGAAATCAAACTGGAAAGACTCTTTGAACAAACTCATTCATGCTTACAATTGCACAAGACACGAGGCTACTGGCTTTAGCCAATTTTACTTAATGTTTGGCTGTTCCCCGAGATCACCAGTCAACCTAATGTTTGATGTGGGTAATGACTATCAACAGAGTGACCACAAGGATTGTGCAAAAAGGTGGCAAAGGGAGATGAGACAAGCATACACCCTAGCATCTGCACGGACAGAGAAGTCATCCGCCAGAAGTAAAGCATATTATAACAGGAAAACTTCCAGTGCTCTTCTGCACCCTGGTGACCGTGTGCTTGTGAGAAACCTTTCAGAAAGAGGAAGACCAGGGAAACTTTGTCCGTGCTGGGAACAGCAAATCCATGATGTTGAAGAACGTATACCTGATAGCCCAGTCTACCGGGTAAGGCCAGAGCATGGGCGATGCAAACAGAGAGTCCTACACCGCAATTTGCTCCTTCCCTGTGATGCCTTACCATTTGACCTGCCAGGCCATACGAAAGGGTCTCCCAAACAACCTGGCTTTCACCCACTGAACTGCCTCACGCTAGAGACAATGGAGAGAGTTCTGATGATCAATATGGAATTGAGATACCGACAACATCCCCTAGAGGGAAAAGCTAGCGGTAACCCACCTATTGACACAACGGAACAGTTCAACATTACTAATTGTGAGGATAAGTCAGTTACCCACCTCACGATTTCGCACGACCCAGAATTGGGTGATGGTCCACAGGAAGCAGAGGAAGTTGGTCCACCTGGAGAAGAAAATATTGCCACCGTAAGTGCAGACTCGGACCCTGAGGAACAACCAGAAAATGCCACACAACCACAAAGAGACAGACAGCCGCCTCTGACTTTTACTTATAACCATTTGGGGGTACCTGAGTACCAGCGCCTCAACTCTGTGGTGGACACCATCCATGCACTTCAGGAAATGCCTCCACCCATCACTGCTGGTTGGCTATTGCCTTCCTACACCCCACACAACCCCTGGTACCCATTGCACCAACCACAGCTACTGATTACAGTACCGCAGCCTGTATGGATAAGTCAGTATTAGGCCCAGCTCATTGATAGTACATGCTGCAGCCTACTGTCGGTTGACAGTCTCTTCTAGACTTGGACTAGACCAAGAGGATTTCATTGCGGAGACATGGGAACTGATAACCTTCTAAGCTCTGTCTTAAAAGGATACATGACTTGTGGAGATTGACTTGAGGAGTTAAGCTTTGTAAGAAACTAGTTAAGAAAAAACTGGCACTATCTGGGACAGTGATGCCAATAGATATTTGCACTTTGAATCAAGAAATGACACTCATTTTAACACCGTTAGCCACTAGGGCCACCAGAATCAACGTATTTCAGTTGCCGTTCTTATTCAGTCTTTGTGGAAATCATATGTACCATACAAATGTTGCCACGACATTTCATCTGGAGGGGGAGAGTGTAACGAGCAGGATATAGGAGACCGGGCCGAGTCCCAAGTGACATTATGGGATGCGAAATCCCATGTGCTTGACTGAACTGTGTCATGTTTTGATCGGACGATTCCAAACGTTAGTTGGTGTCATTGTAGTAAATTCAAAGAAAGATTAAAGGAAACCTTGTGGAGTGCAACACACGTGCTTTGTTATTTCCATACACGCTTTGAATGCAAATTTGTACATGTTTGGAGTTCAGTTCAGTTTTTTGCCTTTTCAAACTACGTTCAAGTTTCTCGTACTTGTCTCGCTGGTGGTGAAGGAAAACCTTTGTAAAGCGAATAAGAATTCTGTGTTCTTCATGCTAGTGACTCTCGTCACCCGTGTTGACAAGTACTGGAGTTGTGCACTCTACTGAGGGTGCTTGACAACTGAGCTGTAAGTGGCCAGGCCAAGGCCCTTTTATACCAGAACTTCATGTTTAACCATGCCGAAAAGGGCATCTGATACAAGCCCGTATTCCAGCCTGCAAACAATAAAAGGAGACTTATGAGACCATGCAAAGCATTTGGTACTTCGATTTTAACTCTCCAAACGTCACGCAGATTAAAACTGTCTGGATTACTTTCATGCGGTCAACAATATTTTGCCTTGCCTTCTGAAATAATATAGCAACACCTCTTGCATTGGTACTCCCATGGGCTAGCTCAATGGGAGCGCCCCATTCAGCTTTCCATTGTTTTTCTTTCTCTATCATGATCAATATTACTAGATTTATGCCCGATTCATTAATGTTAGCAATGAACGCGACTCTTGGCATATCACCTCCAGATGGTTTTTATTCCGTATATCTATAAAATTTATATGTACCCAAACACTGAATGAGTGTAAATCATGAAAAGCTGATGGCGTAATTTCGAATCCTTCAAGACATATTGTCCTTAAAACGCCCCAGATACAATATAAGTTAATAAAATTACGTATATAATGACGTGTATGCAGATAGTTGAAGCATGTATGCATGTAGTTGAATTATTAACGTGTACGCATGTAGTTGAAGCATACAGTACATGTAATGTGTTAGGTTCTTGTGATATGTGCGTATATGTTGTAGGTTAAATCTGTTTCCGCCCGAGATTAATACGCTTCATCCTGAAGATAACACTTTAACAATAACATAAAAAAACCTGAATTCATTAAAAGGAAGTCCAACAAATTGTTATCTTCAGGTGGAAACGATTAAACTAGGTTGGAAACATATACAGCTCCCTAACTTTCTTGTTTCTTTATTCTGATAGAAAACTACAGCCCCAGCAAAGAGCATTGTCAGGTTCTGATCTTGAAGGCATGAGTCAAAGTGTTATTGGTAAGTTGGCAAGTCTCCACGCAGGGCAGCGTTTCATATCAATTCTGTTTCAATGACCTGCACTTTAGCAATTTCAAATCATCCATTAACGGATATTTTAGAGGGATGAAGAAACCACTAGTTGATGGGCATTTTGCTGAGTTATTCACTCTAAAATGGAAGAATTCTAAAAAGAATGTGTTATTATTATTATTGTTATTATTATTATATTTAACAGCTTTGAGAAAGTCAAATCATGCACTTCCTTAGCACTGTTTTCTAACACTCTTACTGGTTGCAATTTCAGATCCACTATTCCACTATTATAGTTGTGCTGTGCATCATTTCCGCGTGTTATTATATAGGAGCATGCCATATTGCTGTACCAGAACAGTGGAATTCACCTTTACTTTTACCGAAAACACTTAATAATAATAATAATAATAATAATAATAATAATAATAGTAATAGACACACTAGTTTTAGCAGCTCATATGCTTTCTGGAACAGAAACCAGAGAAAAACCCCAAGTCCGTGCAAGACATATCTGATTACGGTGCACAATTTGTGTGCGCTGTTCGTTTTGGTGTTACGTCATTCAGAAATTTAAGCATAAAGAAGCATTTAGCTCCCGTGGCCAAACGTCTACAGGTCAAGTCCAGAGGTCATGGAAAATATGAGCTAGCAAATAGAGTTGCTATTGCTTTAGTGGAAAAGGGCTTTGTTAAAATTCAACCTCCATTCAATTACAAAGATCTAGAAAGGAAATTGAAAGATCTCTGGGAAGAGTCGAAGACTGAGAAAGTAGAGAAATGTGAGGTTTTCAGTTCCCCCTCGTCTGGCTCAGCCTCTACTACTGATTGAGTTGATGAAACTGATTCATCCCCTCTGTCAACTCTGTCATCAGCAGATGAACCGTAATTAATATCACAAAGTTTATCTTTTAATTTATTGTTTGCTCTGTGCCTTGTAAATTAATATTCACTTTTTTACTTCAAGGATTATTCTGTTGTCATACTCTAATAAAGCAAATCATGATTAAATAAAATATGAGCTTCCAACCTTAGAGTTTATATTTCCCATGTTGGACTTTCACATAGATTAACAAACTTGGTAACATAAAATATGAGCTTCCAACCTTGGCGTTTTATGTTTCCCATGTTGGACATACGCATAGATTACCAACAATGGTAATGCAAATATGACCTTCCCACCTTGGGTTTTTATTTTTTAACTTACCAAGGTTGGAAAGTGTATCTCTTCATCATGGAGTTTTTGTTGATTTCCCATTGCTTTTCTAATATTATACCAATGAATAACCAACGAAGTTTCTAAATTTGGAATCTCTCAATTTTTTTCCTGACATGAACATGTTAGTGATTCCTCGTTCAAGGTTAACATTTTATGGCGATCACGCTTTTTCTGTTTGTGCTCATTTACTACTTAGTATTTTAAAACTTTTATTGTGAAACGCCTAGAGCTTTTGAAGGCGCCGTAAAAAAGTTTATTGTTATTATTATTATTATTATTATTATTATTATTATTGTTATTATTATTAATATTATTAAAAGCAGTAATACGTGTCATTCCACTGGAACCAGGCCCTTTGGAAAGAGATGCAGGAGTTAGGATTGCAGACCGCCTATACCAGAGACCATGCAACGAGTAATTTCATCAGACGGCTTGACCGCGCTGTCATTTCTTCTTCATGAGACCACTGAAACCACTTTCAAAATCTCATACCAGAAGCCACCACACAGCCACTGAGAGACTTTGTCAACTACATCGGAGAGACCTGGATCCACAGTAGAGTATGGCCTCCAAGTTGCGGAGCGTGTTTATGTAATCCAGGAGAACCAATAACAAAAAACCTGTGGTTTATCATAGACCACCCCATTGTAATGTGGCCTTTGACGAACCATTAAGTTTATCCCATTTGTGGGAGTTCAGCCCCTAGTCGGTTGAGCTTTATGTGCAAGTGCTAAAAGAGAAGTGCAAATTTAGGTAGTAAATGGTTTGAATATGACGTCACAAAATCTACCTTTTTGAGAACTGTATTTTGTTCTGCCTAATTATTGTGGCAAACAATGGAAAAGCACAAGAAAATAGTTTTGGAGACTAAAGTCAAATATAAACAACCAATTTTACATCCAATTTTTGAACCAAGTTCCAAGAAACAGATTTTAACACCCTAAAAGAAAAAACGGTATACTTCATAAGACAAAGGCTTAGAACCGAAAACTAATACTACATGTAAATGACTTTGAACTGTCGTGACCTAAAGATTTGCAGTGCACTTTGTTCCTCAATTCGTATGTGATATTTTATATTGGTGATTTGACTTGAATGTCATAGTTAAGGATTTCATCCTCAGAGATGACAAAATTTGTTTAACAGTTTGCTTGTGTTTGTGTCTTGTCAATCTTCATAGTACAGTATAAAAAATACCATGCTTTTTAAATTGAGTTACCGATATATTTATGTACTACTTGTCGGAAGGTCATCCTGAATTAAAAACGTAGTATTAAATGGATCCAAGAGCAAAAGTCATCTTCTGCCATCTATAATTACATGATCTTGAATTGAGGTCATCTGCAAACCATCTTAGAAGCAACCTTTGCTTATGTAGTGCAATCCATTAAGATAAGAACGTTTTCTAGTAAGTTCTACTCAAGTATTTCCACTTGACATTTGTAAGCTAGATTTTTAACTCGTTTTAAATGGTTAGACTGTTTTCTTCAAGAGGAGATACAAACCAAGTTGCTAAGTTTAATACGAGTCATCAAATCGTTTTTCCAGAGACCCCCTAGCCCCAATGACCCCGCATTGGGTGGGCCCCCAGCGATCGCAACAGTCTTCTTTCTCCCTCCGCCATGTTTTTGCGAAAATGCCAACAGACAGCACATATGCAAGCGAAAGCGAAACTGCAGTTATTTAGCCTCTGTTGCAAGTTTAATCCCACACCATACGATTTTACAAAATATGAAAACTGGCCTCATTGATAAAAAAGACACATTCAACGCAAACAAGAAGGCTTATAACATCACTAAAAACCAACAGTAAAATCCAAACTTAAATAAAAGACCTGCCTAGCGCAGGAAAACGTACGAGGGTATATATACTGTCAACTACATACACCTACACCTATCCCCAAGAATACAACCCACATGCACCCCTCCCGCCCCAATATGTATCACTAACATACTAATCAATCATCCGTTACCTTCAAGAACCTTCCAAAGGAATGATAAGTTGCAGCAGAAACTACAGCAGAACGATAGACAGCTCCGCTACAGGGGGCTATCTAACGACCTTCAAGCGTGGCATCACAGTCTGAACCAAAGAGCTGCTGGCCATTGCGGTCTTCCATATATGTTTGTGTTCCTGCTGCACAATGAGGCCCACCTGGTGTTGCTGCAGATTCGGTTTGTGTCTGAGCACATCTGAACTTGATGTAATAGTAATTTACGTTAATACTAAATGTTATGTATCATAATTAATTTTTTTTCAAATATTGTAATTTGATTCATTTGTATGACTTCTAAAAAACAAGTTATTCAAATGAGCAAGGATTAAGCTTCTATAATACAAACAGTTTGCGTTAGTCATTGTTTTGTTCGAGAACACGAGTACTGTGCTTGGTCACAAGTTAACTTAGTTTGAAGCTAACTCTAAACAGGCTATCCTGACCGTTATTCAGGCTAAACGGAATTCTATTTAAGCTAACCATTTCGGTTGGTTTGGCAGTTTTCATTGGTATTTTTTTCGTGTTTTAGAATTACTATACTTAACATGAACAGCATACTGTTTGAAACGAAACAACATGGTAACTGCATGGGTACGAAAGGTCTAAATTTCCTGGGTACAAATCGACTTAGTTGGGTTAAAATCGTCTGGGTACCAACCTTCCATGACAACAAAACGTCTGGTATTCACATCATGATAGCGCAGGACCGCGAGAACTCACAGACAATTGACTCTAGAAAACCACAATTAGTGGTGACATTCTAGTGAAGCACAATAATATTCTTTACTCTTCACTCGCATTATGTTTCTCCACACTTCTCAATTGCATTCACTCGTGAATAGAAAAAAAATGAATAGTTGAGAAAAAGCGATGGGTGCAGAGCTGCAGGACTGCAGCACCAAAGAATATTTCAGCAAAGTTTATTAAATCAATAGCAGCCGTTTCAACAACACCAACAAGCTCTTAAGCTACATAGGACGGCTGCTCTAAGTGAGCTTCTGAAATGTATTATGAAATAAATCATGACTAGTCTGCCAACTGGTCTGCCTCCTGCCAGTTGGGATTTTGAACTTGTTATGTTCAGTTTGAAATATTTGTTTTTGAGGCCTACTAGCACCTTGCTATAATCACTTGAGGGTAAATAAAGGACATTTATTTTTTTTTTCACTAGTCAACTCTTAAAAGCAAGTAGACTTAATTACTGATGTGCAAGATTAAAAATTAAGAACGTACATATGTATAAATTAAAAAAAGCAATGACCATAAGGCAAACCTCATAGACAATAAATGTCAAATAATTAATATTCAATCTGAAATAATTTTTGAAGTGGCTCTGAATGTCTATGTTCACTCCCTGTAAACTCTCAGGGCATCGTGGTATTTTTTAAACCATTCTTATGGAAGATGTTGTGAATGCAAAAGGGAGTACTATAACTTCAGGTTAATGAGATGTCTTAGTACATTATGCTCGGGTGTCTATATTGTAATATTTAAAATTTAGTAAATTCAATTAACGCTGAAATCAAAATAAAGGCATTATTGTACAATTATTGCTACAGTATTGCATCAACACATTAATCTAGAAGAAAACAACACAAACCACACCGCAAATATTTTTGGCGGTTTAAATTTACAATTAAGAAATATTTCGGGTGTTTGGATAGTGTAATCAGAAAGATATCAATACTCCAATTCTCAATGGATTGTTTTTTTTTTTGGGGGGGGGGGTTGAACCATCTACCAGGCCTACAAATACAACCCTCAGTAAATTCCAATTGGGATTTATACTTTTAAAACTTTTCGTGGTGCACCCCTTTGGAGTTTTCAGTGAATTTCCTTGGAGGCAATAGACTTTTTTTGAACGTTTACCTACCATACAGAATTTTAATTTTATGGTGTGTTGGGAGCTTAACAGGTTCCCTTTGCCAAAGAATTATATGATTACAGCAAGATATTATTGGAAAGCTCATATTGAACATACCATAAGGGTTCTAACTCTATAGGGGGCTTATTTAACTTCAGGCCTCAAGGCCCCTGACTTCTAGGGGGTGGGGTGGGTGGGCTAAAGAGTGATTGTCTGCAAAAAAGAAACAAATCGGAAAATAGCGACAAAATGTCTTTCTAGTCCATATTGAATTATTCATCGCTATGTGGTTAAGCGTTAGTCCCGGCAGTAAATGACAAGAATTGTCAAAAGAAGAAAATTCGTCTTGAAAATTAGCCATTTTCAAGCGATCAGCCTGCCTTCTCTATAAAGCCAGAAGACATCCACTTGTTATCAGCTTATTCTACTGCGTCTCCACAATTTATTTTATAATTGCCATTAAGATCAAGATTGACAAGATTGACCGAGAGAGACCTGAAAAGAATCTCCCTGCTATATACTCTCAGTATTTTGCAGAGCATGCACAGCCTTGCAAGAAGCGGACACGTTTTTGTAAGCTGAGCAGCTTTGGCTTTCCCTGGCTTTAAACAGAAGTCTTTGATAAAGCAAGTGGCCCTTAAATTAATGTAGAAAGTGTAACTTTGGTTTCAATATCACGTTATTGCTATTGCATTACTTGGATTTATGTTACTCGCATTTATGACATCATATGTGATTCAGAGTTCCTGGATGAACTCAGGGTTCGAGTACAGGCATAATAAAGAAAGCATTCAACATGGATGTCTTGTCTGCGTTCCTCACTGCATAACATGGTGTCAGGACCAGTCTGAAATTCAGCCGCCATTACTGCGACGAGCCCTTTACCGGACAAAACGTTTTTCCTAGCCAAACAGTGCCTACCTATTCCCCATCTCACTGCTCGCACAATGCCAAAACATGACAAACCAATCCTCGATGTTCACGCTGTCTGGGTTAATCAAGACCATTTTCGCCACTGGGAAACCTGGTTCCACGACTACTGCCTATTAGAAGGCTACCGAAATCCCGCCAAGAACAGATTAACTAAAACTGCGGATCGTTACATCCCAGCAAAAAGGCCATTCGAGCTAGCTGTCCTATGCAATGCCATCCCTGCATCCGAATGGAACACTCTCGACGACATAATTGCATCCAAGATCCCCACCGATGACGCTGCCAAACCATGGATCTGGCTACAAAAAATTAAAGAGCATTATGTAGGTGCAAGTACTCTCATGCAAGACAGATACCACTTTTGGGCGAAAATGTCACAGGCAGACCAAACTTCCATCTCTGCTTGGGAAACAGCCGTTCGCACCGCCGTTGGCCGATGTTCATTCGGCGGCAACGCTGTCGAATTCATAAGGGACAAATTTCTCTTTGGTCTCAATGAATCTTTCAGCCGGTTCCGTGAAGACATCTTATATAGAGATGGTCAGCGCAGGCCTGATGACCCCCCCCCCCTTCACACTGGCTTTTGTGGTGAGTCAAGCCATTTCCTTTGAAGCTGCACAACACACAAACAAGCTCTTAGCCAACTCTACCATAGAAGAA
>Ga0126336_10000530_pt1 | contig 16070 bp, 8 predicted proteins | sample SidCmetagenome_FD_92530 | JGI IMG/M metagenome (GOLD analysis project Ga0126336, IMG submission 92530) | Coral microbial communities from El Islote,Puerto Morelos, Mexico - Siderastrea C C metagenome | ecosystem: Host-associated > Invertebrates > Cnidaria > Coral | place: El Islote,Puerto...
GCTTCAATTCAATGGGACACAAAAATTTTGCTTTCCAGTTGCCATTTCAAATTTTTTGTTGCACTTTTCTCCAGATATCTGAAAAGTTTGCTCTAGTGAGACACGTGCCCATATCAAATTCAGTGAAAACATTACAGATTTTCTATCTTTTCAGATCTACAATCCCTGTCACATCCAGATAAGTAAATTAAGACATTTGAGAAGTGTTCACCTAATGCCATGCAAATTGTAGCCTCTAAAATGTGTACACTTTTCTCTCTAGACTCAAAACATACCAGTACTGGTTTCTGATCTGTGTGGTGCCCAGGGCAGGGTTGGGGATGGGGGGGAGGGTAGAGGAGGAACTCTTATGTGAAGGGGGCAGTTGTATTGTATCTTTTTGGAGTGTAAAATATGGATTTGATATTACTTAGGGGGTTCAGGACCAAACACCAACATTTTTACGATCAAGTTATTGTTCAGGGTTGCACGTTGGTGATCTAAACCAATCAGGATGAAATCTTTCTGATGTCTTCATAAGAATGGTAGTTTTGGCTGTCAAATAAACCATGAGCCATGCCCAGATTGGTCTCTTCTTATTAATAAAGGTTTTCTGAAAATTTCCCAATATGCATCTCTACCCCTTTCACAGGAGGTCAGCCTCCCCAATGCCTGGTGTAACAATCAACAAAATTAGCATTATTCACATAATGAGCTAACATTGAATTAGTTTGTGGTACTTTGATTCCAGGAGGTAGTGAGCAGAGACTTTGCCGAGGAATAAATTACTTGAAAGAAGGAACTGATCCACCTCTTCTACCGGACAGTGAGTACCCTGACTGGCTATGGGATATACTTGAAGATAAGAAGAAACCATCTGACACCAATGATCAGGTGCCACTTGATGTCAACAACAAAACTCTCTGGAGAAGAAAGAGAAAGCTACAAAGAAGGCAGGAAAATGCTATGAGAAAGCAAAATAAGTAGTAAATTCTTGATGACTTGGATGCATATGCATTCACATGAACAATGTCCTAGATTGACAAGGCCTCACTGTCAAGACTGGAGAACAAAAATTAGTGGAGACATAAACAAACTCCCAAACAAACTTAGAGTATTACAATTATCCTTTACTAGTTCTAAACCAAATAGATGGCGTCTATTTAATATTATTTTACTGTGTGGTTGCAGACAGATCCTTTCTCTCTGTATGTGTTCACAAGGAAGTTTTAGGATGTTTTGTCGAACTTAATTCATCTATGGAGGCTCCCTCGGCAGAAAAACAGGAATAAACTGGAGTAACTGAGAGCAGTAGTGTTCAGTATCAAATTTCTCCTCATCATGTCAGTGCATTAAAACACATATACAAGTCATGTAGGTCATGAGAATTAGGGAAATGATCACCAAAGTTCTCCCAACGAGTACTCAACAAAATGTATGAAGATTTCATAATGAAGCTGGGGCTTAAAGGGTAAAAAAAAAACGGTTTTATAGGGACGTCAGGAAGGGGGGATAGCACTTTTCTTTCCTCCCTCTCAGCAACAACCTCAGACAAAACTCGTGAGACAGATCTGCCTGTTTTTCACATCAACGCCATAATTGGACACCGTGAGACATGTGCAAATTGCCCCTCTCCACACCCCTGTACCATGCTGTTTTGACCATGATGCTTGCCCATACAAACCCTGTGATCTTCAAAACAACATTGAAAGAGGGGAGGGGGGAGGACAGATAATTATGCAGTAGTACAAGAAGTTTTTTTAATTAAAGACAATAGAAAAATACGGGTGTGTTTTCAATTTGTCTGAGGTTGAACCTCCACATGCTTATTTTTCCCTCTTCCCAACCTCTGCTGGATCACTACAAAGAAATAGGGAATATATATATAAAAAACACATTTGTTGGAAAAGAGAGTTGGAAAATAGCATGGCTTAAGTGCATCTGAAGCTTTTTTGTGGTTCTCCCAGAGTTGCCTTTTGACAACCTTCCTATGTGGTTCAAGGTATGAGTCATGTTTCAAGTATTTTACGAAACGGAAGTCGAGGCTTATTGATCAACTTTGATTTAAGGCACTTTTTGTAGCTACTGGTTTACAGCTGTAGGTGACAAGATGTGAGCAGGAGATCTGTGGGCAATGGCAAGATCTTAGTAAAGGAGATCTCTGCACATGCAGACTGGGCACAATATTTTGACCTATAGAGTTTACAATAAAGGACATTTAGGTACACATATTCTGTACTTTCATACAGACTACTAATTGAAGTTAGTTTGAATGTCATTGATTGTATAAAGAATGCTAATACGAGGTACAAATCACTTTTTTTCATGCACTTTTGACCTCTCCCAGAATTAACAGTGGTATACATGACTCAAGTTTAAGTACACTGAAAAAAAAGATGTAAGCTGCACTCTGCACGTGCACTGGAAAAAGTAATTGGAACATGAAAAGTAAACAAAGCAAAATCGTAGCCTGCATACAAACATCTCTTGCATTTTTTTTATCCTTCACGCCTCAAAGGAAATAGGAGGTAGCTGCATGCAGGCTACAAAATCTCGGAGTAGAAACTATTCAATTATTATAGTAGCAAGTTCAATCCCAAGTTTCTTTTGGGCTTTTGCTGGACTCTACGTCAAGTCTTTCAATGCAGGCGTTCACTTCCAAATCTCTATGGGATGGATAAGGAGAATTGGTAATCAGCACAATTTTCACATCCATATGTTCAAATGCAAGCACAAGAAATAAGGAACATGAATGCCACGGTATGTGGAATTTTAGAAATGTGACAATGGATGTTCACTTTTAGGGTTCCTAGATAGTTGTTTAAGGACGGTGTCTCCTTTTGTTACTGCGCATACGTTCTGCGCATCCTGGGATACTCGGGTTTCTTAAGGAATTGATGAATTTCTCAAACTTGTATAACAGTTACAGTGCAGCTCATAAAATTGTGACGACTGAAAATGCTGCAATATTGCATCATTAGTTAAACTGAATATTCCAAAAATATTCCACATTCACAGTTTCATCAGCTTTACTGTAACAATATGGTCACTGGTGGGACTAGTGCTGGTGCAACTCAGTCATCAACTGCAACTGTACACCACAGACACTCATCTGAGAGCTCTATTTTTAAATTTTAATGTTTTTGCAAATGTTAACTTTTTAACAAAAGAAGTTGCAAGAAATGTATGCACACTATCCACGTTGTCATTTATCATAAAGACGATTTATACACTTGATACAATTTCTTAAACTTATTTTACATTAAAAAATGATTCTTTCGTATAATCATATACTAACTTTCAGGTGACAAAAGTTCACACACTATCTTGCCTTTTCATAGCTCCATTTACAGAATTTTTTATTTTTGCCACCACACCACTCCAAGCAGTCAGTCAAAGAAATAAAACAAAAACCAAAAAACAGGAAATAGATACTTTGTGACAAATGAATTTCAGGAAATCATAGAAACAGAAATCAGATGAACAAGGGTTGATGGCTAACAGTTACAACAAACTTGTATGTCCAAATGAACATCTGGCATCTCAGGTTTCGTTGTTTGATCCTTGTTAAATAAAATTTTGAATTAAACTAATACGTAACAAACTGTAAAAAATGCGACTTTCTATGACCATTTCCTTGTGATTGTCTATATCATCCGAGCACAAAGCAAAAATGAACACATGTCAATCCTGTTTTGACCTAATCTGAACAATTCAGGGTTCTCGTTAAGATCCAGGGGACAGCTGAAAAACTGGTTACATTACTTTCTAAGCTGCCTGCTTTTCAAAAGAAGTGCAGAAACTTTTGTGTTAACTTCCTACCTCAGAAACTTAATGAGAACCCCGAGTTAAGACAAATCCTTAGAACTGTTTCAATTTTGTTCAACCAGTCCCAGGACTTTTTTGTTTAATGATAAGGCTTGTGGATTCCTTGTGTAGAAATGTAAACATCAAGAAATGCTTCCTTAAGTACAAATGACTGCGTAGATGACTCTGCTTCAAACAGAGGGAATGAACTGTACATGAAAACATAACCATTATAAGGAATGTGAGCAGGCAACTCGTCTTATCAACAAAAATGCTGATAAGGGAAAGGAGCTTTTTCTGTGTTTACTACATGTACAAACTACAAGCATCAGTGAAAGATTAACCATCCAAAATCATGTCCAACACAAATCTGCTTTTCATCCATGCAGCATATAACACAATACTTCTTTCAAAGTCTTCTGTGAGAAGAACAACATGACACAATCAATGACGACACTGCTTGTGTCCTTGCCTCGTGGCACGAAATCCTGCGACATTCCATCACTTTACTTCAAGTGGGAATCGGCACCCTTGTTTGTAGTACACAGTTTCACACATTCAGAACATCACCTCATAGAGGGTAGCTTTCTTATCACCAGATCCTGTCACAATGTATTTGTCGTCTGTTGAAATATCGCAGCTTAATACTGAGGATGACTCCTTGGACTGGAGGAAAAACAAAATCAAACACAGGTCAAAATAAAAATCGTAAATTATGCACTTTTAATGTCTGTGAAAAAACTGTCAGCACTTTTGAATGTCAAGTTTGTGGCTACCCATTGAATGAGAGCTCAAACCGCTAAAATGTAAACAAACAACTGCACATTCTCTTCTCTTCTACTTTGTAGTACTTTGCAAAGCCCTTTCTGGGAATTCCATGACTTATTGACCCTGAAAATAACACAACACTTTTAAATTTGAAAGAAAACATGTTTCGTTCGGCATCCCTGATGCCATCCTCAGTTGAATGAAAATGCTGAAATGTGTTGTGTTGTATCAGAAACTAATCAACACAAAGACAGTGCTTTCATGTTTTCAAGTTTAAAAAAAATATGTATCCACCTGGAAGATGCTGGCACCATACGGCGTTCTCCATGCATTCAACAAGTTGTCTTTACCCGTTGTAATAAACCACTTGCCAGAGTAGGCAAACTTCAGCGACAAAACACAACTGTCGTGTAGGTGAAGCTGGTACTTATCTGGTTTTGTTTGATGCAGTACTTCTACATTGCTATTCTCCATTCTAAAGAAAAAGAAATGAACTGTTAAAAAAAATCCAAGAAATTGCACCTGTAGGAATTTGAGAAATTAATGTGAATTTTAAATAGATCATCCCAATACTATAAATAGCTAAAGGAACGATGACCACGCGGGACACAAAAATTTAGCTTCAGCTGAGTTGCCAATTTTTTTAGCATTAGCCCTTTGTCAGATTGAGCAAGTGAAGTGAAAATGAGTTGCAAGCCAGATTGTACACAACTAGAAAGGTCATTAGAGGTTGTTTAAATGTTATTTCACAATGAAAGAATCTAGTGCCAGCATTGAAGCAAATGCCACCAGTTTTCACTGCTAACAAAGAGACAAAAAATGTGACACCGTTTGACCAACACTTACCCTACAGCCAGCCAGTCCCCAGAAGGACAATATCCCAAGGAGAAGATCTGTGACGTGAAATCATGCTGTTGAAGTTGTCTTCCTTCTCTAAGATCCCAAGATCTAACTGTGTTGTCTAAACCTCCTGAAGAAAAAAAGACAACAATCAGCTACTAATTTTCCTCCTATCTCAATACCATTTAACAATTATTCACCGAAAGCGAAGTGAATATTGTAGAATAATTGTCAAGGGGATCATTCTACAATATTTGCTAAGCCTGAGGAGAATAATTGTTTTAGTGTAATTGCTCAGGTGATTATCAGAGCAAATGCATTTTCTTTTTTGTTTTCTTCAGAAACATCGAAAATCACACAGCAGCCATTTTGAAAATTAGTGCTTCAGTATTAAAATCACCTCACGCGGGGTGATTATAGCAAGAGATGACCAATAAGTGCGCGTGTAATTCTACTAAAACACCATAATGTGACTTTGCCATCTACAGTAGAACCTCCAACACTCAGACTTGATGGGACTAGCAAAGAAAGTCCAGATAAGCAAGAAGAATAAATATTCCCTAGAGCCGACAGGAAACTGAATACATCATCAAACAAGAATCAGGTTAGCAATCAGCTCTCCTAATGCGACCACTCTCATAAGCAACCAGTTCTAGCTAGTTACAACCAGCATTGTGAAACCCATTTGACTTATCACTTAAACTCTGAGTTTGAAAGCTCTCTCGTAAGCGACCACTCCTGTAAGCAACCACAACCACTTTAATTTGTGAATTACCAACCAGTCTTTTCCTTTGTTTTTAAGTCCTCGTAAGTGACCACTCGGTCAACACTTGAATAAAAGCATTCACTTCGTGATCAAATTTAGAGAAATATATAACATAAGCGTTAATGGTTCGTTGACTTGTACATACGCGAACCTCGTATGGATAAGCAATTAAAAAGCTATTTAATATTATTACTACAATACTATTGGTGACCAATAACGTGCCAAGCTTTATGCTAAAAGCTCTTGTAAACAACTACCCTCTATTGTTTTATCATATGGTCGCTTACAAGAATCTTATGAGAGCCTATTCTCGTAATCGACCAGCTCTAGTTGCAACCACATTTCTGAATTCCCAAGGTGGTCGTTTACCAGAGCTTTGACTGTAGTACAATAACAGTAGCTGGATATATTTACAAGTGAAGGAATGCTCCTTTGTATGGACTTTATCATGGAAAAAGTCTAAGAAAATGTTGGGTGACTGGTCAATACCTGTCCATAACTTAGTGCCATCTGGTGAAATATCGATACAACTTGCGCCATCTGTATGACCTTGGAATTGTCTCACTAACGTTTGATTATGCAAGTCCCATACTGCAATGTTTCCATCACTGCAGCAGCTAAAGCATACTTTTGAATCAGGGCTTATTGCCAGTGCATAGCACGCTGGCGCATTTGAAGTAAGTTCATTCTTTATTCTTGGTTGTGATGATGCAAGATCCCATATTGTAAGAGTGCTAGCTTCACCACCAACTATTAGTGTTCTTCCATCTGGCAACAGACGGCAAGATCGGATGTAGTTATCTCTCTATGAAGAAAGGCAAAGAAAGACTTAGTGGGCAGAAGAAGTCTGACAGAATACTTATAAAGTAAGGAAGCTGTAGGAAGTTGATTCATTCAATCATCACAAATTTGCAGTTTTCAACAATATTCAAACTCTGTAGCTTTATGTGGAAAATGTCTAAAGATGTTATTAAAGTAGTTGTTATTTTAATACGTTGCAAGTGTAAGCCTGGCTTATAAAGTCCGAAATAGGCACATCCCCTCCCCCCCCCCTCCTCACCCCAGTCCTGGGGTAATGGCTGGCCCCAGCACTGAGCAGGGTACAGGATGCTCCAGGGATTTTGCATTAATTTTTAAAAATATTGCCTGTACTGTACTGCTTTAGCATTAGAATTCTCAGGAGTTGTTTAATGGTCTCAAACACCACATGTATTCCACAAATCAGTAGGATTTAGAAGAGTCAAGACCAATCTTTAACAACCTAGTTCCTCTTGAAAGTCAGGATGTCCCGATTTTTTTAGGTTGAAACTCAAAAATTGGAACAATTCCGATTAAATTGGGACGGTTGGTAGGTATGTAAGTGTTCAGGTGTTATTGTAGTGTTCACTTACCAAACATTCTAAAGTTGAAATTGGATTTTTCCCACTACTCTGGCCTATATCCCACACCTTGACACATCCCTGTGTAAAAAAAAAAAAACAAACAAATGCCACCAGTAAACAACAGGGTTATTAAAAGCTTGAGGTGACAAAGTAAACAGAAGAAAAACCTTTTTTGCTAACCTTTCCTCCAGTGTACACATGTCTAGTGGGATGGCTTATTGTCACAGCACACACCACCTCTCCGTGGTTAAGCTGGTTTATCTGTCTCGCATGGCGAGGGATGTTCGAACCAAGCAGAGCATCTGGTGGGAATGGCACAGGTTGCATCTGACCATCTCCGCTAACGTAGAATGAGTAGGCAGGTTTGCCACCAGGGGGTCCTGCTGGGAGAGTGGGACCTAGCGGAGACATGCCAACTCTGGTTGCTGGAGAACCATGTTCAAATCCAACCTAGTAAAACCACAATATTCACAGTTAAGAGCACACTTCTAGGAACAAGACATTATGAGTAAGGTTTAATGGAAAGATAATTAATCAGACACCTACCAGGGGTGATCTGCCATAACCAATTCCACTTGCAGACATACCAGCAGCCATCACTGATGGTGAAAATGAAGTTGGACTGGATAGCTCACTGCAAAACAAGATAATTAGGTATTAATTTTAGGATGTTCAAGCCTATAGATTTGTTGTATCCAATCTTCCCTTGAAACTCTTCAATCCTGGGGTAATTAAGGTGAATAAAGGATCTGGTACTGAAACCACAAAAGCCTTTCTTTGCTCAGAACAAAAAGGACAGTATTTTGTCAACCTACAATCTTAAAAGAAAATCTACCCTGTTCTTCAAAAACTGTTTCCACTTGGTCTAAGTGAGGGCACCCTTCATTGCTAGTTTACAAAGCCACATACAGAACCTGTCAACCTTGAACTGCTGCTGCAACATAGATATTTAATGTGGTAGCTTTTTGTAATCTTTACTTTCTTGAATCATTACCTGGCAATGTTGTGAGGATTGACGAATGGGTATGGTCCCCCTGGTACAGACATCGGTGTTCTTACAGCTGGCGCAGCTGCAATTAAATCATAATCAAACAAAAATATTACCCTGTTGCAAGAGATGGGCTTCAAAACAGCTTACAACTATGTGAGATTACAGTGGTCTCAAAGCAGTGTTCCAAGTAAGGCTTTAAGGCAAGGAGTCAATGAAGAATTTTAAGGCTTCAATACATCTGGGTTTCTCCAGATCTTATCAAGTTTCTTGTTTGATTTCTTGGGTAAGAGGCCCAGTTTAATTTTTTTTTTCACCTGAGATACTCCCCTTCCCCTCCTCAAGTGGAGCACTGGCTTCAAAGTGGTTTAGGGCCACACAGTTTCAAGACATATATTATTGTACCATGGCACCAAGTATCAATGCATTTCTCCAGAGATTCGAGAAACCAGAAATAGCATTTTTGTCCACACTCCAAGCAGACAAGGCTACACAACAGCAATTTCAAGGCTTAGGGTACACCTGCACTCCATAAGGTGATCACAGTCCAGGATACCTCTAAAGAATCCCACGTTTTCTGAAATAAGCCCTTCTTTCCAAAATGTTACGTCACAGAATCTCAAACAAAACTTAGAATGATTTTGTTTAAGCTCAAGCTGTGCTCTTGTGGCTCACGAAAATTAAAACAGGCATTTACCGGTAATATTGAATGACACAAGACAAAAAAAAATTAAATGATTTTCTTTTCACAAGGAAATGATAGATGTCCTCAGGGTAGGTAGAAAGGAAAAAAATGGGAAAGGTGTTAAGGAGTTGCACAGAGCTGTTCAGTACAAGAGGCAGATTTCCATTTTGGTTTTCACATTGCCAAGACAAGCATTTAGTGGAAGCGATTTCACAATAATACACTTGCAAGAGCTCTCAAAGATTTGACACAAACTCCTTGCATTGGAACATCACTCACCAACAGGGGTTTTCACAGATGGTGAGGATCTTGATGGACTTTTTCTTCCTGAGGAAGTGCTCTCTGATGATGCAAGTGCAGGTTTGCTTTCTGCCTGTAGAAATTCAAAAGAAATGTTTCAATGTCTACCAAAATAATTTCTTTGGAAATCACACATTCAATCTAATTACTTGTTTGCTTCCACGTCTAAAGGTTTAAAAATAATGACAGATACCTTGGGGTGTTTTGACGAAGGTGTGGATGATGATGATGAGGGGTTGGTGGGAGATCCAGAATCCTTTCTGACTTTCTTGTCATTTAAAGGGGGCGAGTCAGGTCCATTCTCAACTCTGGGTGGTGAATTGGCATCCTATTAAAAAACAACAACAAAACTACTCAACACTAACATTGAACAACTAATAAAATAAACAAGACTATAAACATTCCTGATAGTGAGGTTGTAAAGAACATGAGAGGCTTAAATATATAATGTACAGAAACAATTAGATGATGGTGATGACGATTATGATGATGATGATGATGACGATTATGATGGTTATGGTCACGGGTATTACAACACACACCACACATATCTCAAGCATGTGCAAGTACAGCATAGGGTATCAGCTTAACAAACCTACCTCATTTGAGACGTCAACTACCAAGTCACCATCACTTTTTTCTGCATCGCTTTCCTAACCACAGAGGCAACAGAGAAATAAATTCAACTGACCATTTTACACTCATGCAACACAATTCCCACTTACAAATTTCAAGTTTAGGCTTAACATAATCTTCTGATTACCAGAACAATTCACTGCCAATTATAAGCAAGAATTTACTAATACAAAATAAAAGAATCAGAATGGCCCTCCAGTGCAACACTCAGGACTTAGGAAGAAAGAACAACCAAAACAATCACTAGTGTGCACCACAGGAGGATAAACAGGGATGAAATAAGGATAAACAGCAAACAGAAAAGTCCCCAATGGAAAGCTTTGCTGGACACCCTACATTCACCACAAAAGAATCATCACATCAAAATAACAAACAAACAGCTTTTACTCACTCCAGAATCTTTGTCATCTCTCTTTCTTTTGCTGTTGTTCTTTGTTCCTAACGAAACAGATAAGAAAAGGAAATGACGAAATGTATTTCAGCCACAGTCAGTAGTACCATGCAGAAATAATTGAGTTTTTAAACATTTAATATAAGGAAATGATCATGATGACGATGATGACAATGATGAAAAACATTGAGCAGGATATGAGGCTGTAAACTTACCATTCACATGTCTTTCTCTGTCCCGATCTCTTTCTCTATCCCTGTCACGCTCCCTCTCTCGTTCTCGTTCTCGTTCTCGTTCCCTCTCCCGGTCACGATCTCTGTCTCTTTCTCTCTCTCTGTCCACATGTCCATCATCACTTCCATGGGATGAAAGGTCAGATGCTCGGTACTTTCCTCCAGACATAGGTCCAAGAGGTGACAGCGAGTTCTAAAAGAGGACACAAATAATGAGTTTACGGACTCTAACACTGATAATCTTAGTTAGTGGAAGTCTATGATGTGACTGTTTTAGTGACACTAGTAGTACAAGTAACAACATTTTTGCTGTTAAAGACTGAGCACCCAGTGCCAAGACCACATGCAGCTCATGTACTTTATTTAGTAGTTAATAGCACATGAAGGTTATTCTAAGCATTTAAAAATTTGACAAATATGCACTTACCATGCCATCTGAAGAGAGAAGCAGCATATGAAAGAGAGAAATATAGTGAGGAAAAATTAACAACATTTGGTGAGACATACATGATTACCTTACATGGTCACAACAAAATATTTGACCAACAAAGAACAACAAAGAAAAGTGGACAATGCAGCGAACTTTCTTTTAAAAATATCTGAACAGAACAACTTGTCCCACTGAAATTTCTGATGGTAAGCATCCCAGGTCTTAAAAGCAGCTTTCAAAGATTTATCAAGGTACACAAAAACTGTCACCGTTTCAACTTGATACAAGGAAGTGTTTACCTTTATCCTCAGGTTTCATCATGGGTAGATGCGGAGGTTGAACGGACAAGTTGGATAAGGCAAGCAGTCCTGATGATGCCCCAGGTGGTAGCTGCGGGGGAGTGCCTCCAGGGTGTGGAAGCGGTATAGTGGGTGGATGTGCATGAAGACCTTGAAGCCCTTGTTGATGAAGCTGTTGTTGCTGTTGGCAAGGAAATAAACATTTTTAGCAATCAGGCATCTTTTTGTGAGTAGAATAATTATTTAACCCTAAGGTAACTATTAATTGCAGGAAAAGAATTTCCCATTTTTTGTTAGCTGAATCACAAAATTTACTTGCCACAGTAATTTGTCCTTGTGAAAATAATCTTACTTTCCAGGTAGCAGAACACAAAAAAGAATGTTACAGCAACGTACATCCTATCACATGAAACATACATAAGATAAATTTTGTGTTGCATAATTAATTTTTAAATAACAAATTTAGAACAGTCTTTACAATGTGACTGAGCAAATTCAGAACACTTCTTTGATCACATCAATAAAACATAGGCAAGGTGCTAGGTTACTTTTGGTGTTAACAACTCATTAAATCAATAGACCAATTTCTTGCTTATCTCTCATTCTTTCTTTCTCGAGCACTATAATCTATTATGCCTCAGCAAAATCTTTGCGAAATTGACAAACAAAAAACACCATTTCCAAAATCACAGAATTTAAATGCTGGGATAAATAGTCGCCTCAAGATACCTTTTGCGCCTGGAGTGAAATGCTGAGGGACCATGTCAGTCCTTTAAGAAACAATATTATTTTGAAAAGCCAAAAGTCACAGAAACATTCATGAAAACCAAAGAATGGTCCAGTTTTCAAAGACAATACAGTAAGTGCAAAAAAACTAATAACAGGTGGAGTCTTTGAACAGATCAAATAAAATCAACCTTAAGTGACCTGTTTTGACCAATGTTGCCATCAAGCTAATCACTTGCGTTAGCACAGCACAGGCTAAGATATTCCACCCCACTCAATCATTCCACTCCACCCGAGATGGTTATGTGAAAGCTACAGTGTTTGACACGATGTTCAAGAGTTGGTTCAGACTTTTAAGTCTGCGGATTCATTCACTTGAAACTTGTAGACCAGCACTTGCATGTTGAACTTTTTTTTTGCAATTTTTTTAAAAATTAAAAAACAGAAGGAGGGTGCTTTTTTTATGAGTAACAGAGAGGGTTAACTAATCATAACATTGATCACAGTTGTAGAATTATTGATCAAAATAATTTTGTCCGATGACAAAAATGGGCCCATCTGCTCTGAACAGATCTGATGTGAAAAACAGCTGTTACATGTCTCTCAAGAAACTTGGGAACAAAATGCAGAAGAGATTCTGTGCCTTTCAGTGACTTAAATAAAACTATGCCAGCCTGTTGATAGCTATACAGGACTCCTAGGGTTTGTAATATTGGTTTGTGTGCCACCTATTTTGGTCTTTCAGCTATGAATTTAGGGGAAAATAAGAGCATCTATGACATTTCCGTGGAGACAGGTATGAATGGAATGCAACAGCTCTGAAACAAAAGCTTGCAAGATAATCCAAACTGAACAACATAAAACAACTGTGGAGACAGTAAACAAAGAAAAAAAAGTACAACCCAGGTGTTAATCAAAGGCTTGTGGACAAATTCTTACATCTGTATTTTAATTTTCTACCAACAAAATACCTCTTGTACAACAGTGGACTAATGGAGGAAAAGATAACACTAACTGATTTTTGAAAATGTTTACAGCCACTTGAATTAACTACAAAGCAAATCAAGCCCTATTTCAACCAAAACAACTTCAAATATTTACCCTCTGGGGTGGGACATACCTATGAAAGGGGGGGTACCCTAGGGATAATAGCCTGGAACAGCAATTTCTTGTATAGCTGGCTAGCAAGATTTGTTTGACTCTTCACCATGACTTTCCTTCAATTTTGAATAATTTTATTTCTTTGTTTACATTAATATCTAAGAAATTGTTAGAGCAGATAGCCATCCCCGGAGAACACGACACCTATAGCAGGGGATTCCTTTGAGAATGATATCACTGTTGCAAAGACATTCCTGAAAAATCTTGTCGCAATTTTGATATTGTCACAACAAATAATTCTAAACCTACAGCAAAGCCTAGACCTGGAAGCAATTTCAATACCTTGTCACATGACTTTCCAAGGCTGAGGAAAGCCGATATTATTAATTTTATAACTGTTGTAGTTTGTCAATTAATATCACCAAGTGTGCTAACTGGGGGCGAGTACCTGTGACCCATTAGCAAGATCCACAAATGTGAATAACAACAACACATTCTTGAACTGGATAAGGCAAGTCAAGTTCATCACACTTCAGGACAATTTCAAACAGACAAAACAAGTTGCACGGAAGATTGTTACTGCCAGTTCACAATTCCATACAAGTGGTACAACAAGACCTAATTCAATTTTAACCAGAACTGTTACTCAAGCAGTCATCAGTTTAAAAGATTTTTGAGATTCATTATTTTTGTCGGGGTAAGCTGTTTTTCTAATTACTTCTAAACGGTAATCAGATTAAGGAAGGAAGAATGTAGAATTTATTAATCTCTAGTTACGGGCTACAACAGTGCACAGAAGGTTATGTCAGCACCAGCTGGCTATGTTATCACTTTCACAGCAAACCATCTGATCCTCATCAATTCTACATGTACATTTGCTTGTAAATTCAATTTATACAATGTTATATAACTTCTTTGGTTACCCATGACAACTCCATCAAGGAACTTCCTTCACACAACATGATCTTAACTGTGATAAAGACAAAACCTCAAATTCCACCTTAATCAACGTAATTATCCAATAAGAAATCGAATCAACATAGCCAGTGCACGGAATGCTTAAAACACTTTAATTCCCAAGAGGGATGAACATTTATTTTCTCCTTAGGATATGTCATGCACTGAGATGTTCAGCCAGGTGACAATACAGGAGAACCTCCACACAACAACCACAAATTAAGAGAATTTACTGGCCTCTGTAGAAATCCCACCACTATTGGGAAATTTCAAAAAAAGTATTCAAGATCTTGAGTGGATCAAAAGAGGTGTAAAAGTATAAAGAGGTGACAGCTAAGGGGAGGTGGCTGTTAGCAAAGGCTCACCACACAAGAGTGTTACTGATGTCTTAACAATTTCTCAAAATGCTCAAAAAAAGGTACTGAGCAGTTTCAATCATCTTTGCCAAAACTTTTTCATAAACTCTGTGATAAATATATATAGGCATCACGAAAGCACACTACAAACTGAAAAGGGATGAGAGAGGTGGGGCTTAAGCTATGCTGGGGAATTTTTCATTGTCTAGGATTCCTATTATTTTGTACTAAGGTAGGACTTAACAACAGTCAGAAGTGGAACAAATAACTTTTATTTCAGTTCTGGGGAGGCTTGAAGGGCACTCCCAAGAGACGTCCCTTGTCTGGAGAACAGGAGAGGGTGTTAACTGTGAGATTTTGAGATCTTGAATAACTTAGAAGAAATATGAACTATATATGACACCTGGAAGTTCTTGATAATTACCAAATAAAGAAAAAGGGCTATCACTAAGCTGAATGTATAATTTTTTGATCATCTAACAAGACTAGCTATAATACCGGTAGTCATGCAGAGCTGCAATCTGTGTTTGGCTTGACTAGGATCAACCCAGACGACAATCTTCTGATGTCTTAACAATTCAGACAATACCAAGTCAGGGAAGATTCTTACAAATAGGATTAATCAAAACATTTGAAGTGTGGGATTAAGGTCAAATTCTTACCCCAATTATAGCATTTAATTCTGTCATGGTGACTTGTTTAGCTCTCTCTACAGCTGCCGCAACTTGTTGTTGATGCTTAAAATAGAATCAAAAAAACATGTTTAGTGAACATGATACAAAAATAACAATAAATGCCTATAAATTGAAATCTTTTGAAAAGAAAACAGAAAAATGCTACCTTGGTCATATTTTTTTAACTTATCTGATTGGTTTATAGATTCCATAGTTGCTACCGTAATTCTATTCAGGTCCAAACCAAAACCTCAGAAACTCAGTTTGTAACATGTGCCCTGGAGATTACATGTACCTGGGAACATAAATTTTCTGCCAACATGACCACTTTCTCCAAAAAAAGCAATAATCTGAACAAAATGCTATTTTCATGGATACAATTTGATTAAGACTTCTGCATTAGTAAAAAGTATTTGCCCAATCAAACATCACCCCATCTGGCTGTACAATCAAAATGGAGGGAAAGGAGGGTTTAAACTTTCCACTTCACATAACCTTTAATCCTGGTTTCTGCCCTACCATCACTGGGTTCCACCTCTTTGCATTTTTCGATTATGAAATATTGTCCAATGTTGCATCATTATCTCCTCTTTCTCCTGCTTCTTGCCACCTTGGGAATACCGCTTCCCGCCCGCTCTACTGCTGCCTACTGCCCATTTTTCACCTAGGCTCCTACCCCTCCTATCCTAAAACCCCACCCACCCCCCCCACCCCCCCCCCAACGCACAGGCAAAGCGATTTTTCCATCCAAA
>Ga0126336_10000531_pt1 | contig 16065 bp, 13 predicted proteins | sample SidCmetagenome_FD_92530 | JGI IMG/M metagenome (GOLD analysis project Ga0126336, IMG submission 92530) | Coral microbial communities from El Islote,Puerto Morelos, Mexico - Siderastrea C C metagenome | ecosystem: Host-associated > Invertebrates > Cnidaria > Coral | place: El Islote,Puerto...
GGATATACACGCCGACACCTTTTTCAGCGCATTGAGGAACACAAGCACTCTGCTATTGGAAAACACTTGCGCGACGCTCACAATCAGAGGAATAAAGACCTTCAGAAACAATTCACCATTCTTGAGAAATGCCGCGGGAAGCTGGAATGCTTAATTTACGAAATGCTCTTTATCAAAGACAAGAAACCTAGCTAAACTGAACACTCAATCTGACTCAATCAAAGCAAAACTATATACCTAATTAACACCCTCTACATTCCACATTGTATTTTTAATCACACGTAACAAGACTTCAACACGCATTTTATTATATAAGGAACTCACAAGAATCTGACTTTTAGTTATACGAATTTGAAAATGATGAGTGAGTCATCGAAACGTCCTTCGAAACTACTATCGCTAATTTTTATTCTTAATTGACATTAATATTGTAAGGAGAAATAGTTTTATAATTTGGAGTTACCCACAGACAATATCTGCTGGTTAAATAGTGACCTTACGTCTATTTTGTAAGGAGAAACTGAACGTGGATTCAAACGAACTCACCTTGATAAGTTTGGCACAAATAAATTTCCACGCGCATGCAAATTTGTCCAAGTGGTGTCCAGGCTCGCGGATTGAAACGAACATAACGAGCATTGATTTGCCGATCAAACATGTTCTTATGTACTGTAACCTCGTCGAAGTTTCCCTTGAGAACCTGTGAATCAACAGGAAAATAATCCATAGTGAAGCACACTAGTAAGTCCTGTTTTAACATGACTTATCAAAAAGTGCTAGAGACAAAAAACGAATCAGCAAGCGGGATTTCTCAGTAACTTGAATATCAAGAAAGGAAAGCCAGGTATCGTCGTCTATAAGCCATTGCTTATTTTACGAAGTTTTTTTTGACTGTGGGGACGAGAATGAAACCTCGTTTCTTGCCTTCAACCAAATTGTACTTTACAATTTGGCACTGATCCTTTTTTAGCACTTTGTCACTGTCTAAAGGCGCGGAAGGTGCCTCTTATGTACATACACATTATGAGCATGTATTTTACCTGTGGTCCGCTGTCATTGCCGTATCTTTCCCACATGGCACCGTCCATGCTGTAGTTGAGCATGTATTCTGTCACCCAGTACCCCATTACAGCACCTTGGGTGGCAACCCCAGATATATTTCGTACTTCTGTCAGATCAACCTGAGACGGAAATGACAAACGTATCGCATTCTATTAACATTACAGAGGTTTCTGACAGCCACAGCAGGAACGTTTTTGTTCTTGAAGACAGATTGGTGATAATTAAAGTACTATTTATCTTTCTGTAATTTTCGCCGGACTGTTTTCTTTCAGCTGTTTTCTGACTACTTGTTATATCTCAGACGTACATTCTAAGACTGTTGCACCAGTTTGGACATAACTGGACATCCAACGTACGTCAGACATGAAAACTACGCCTCATGGGGAGTAGGCTTTAAAGTGGTTGGCTTAATAAACTCTAGCTGTAACCGTTTCGTCGTTCCAAATCTCTTTTTTTTATCCTTTTAAACATTTTAATGGCTGCGTAGCAGGCGTAAATGAGTAGGGGGTAAGGAAGCGAGAAAATGCTAACTGGATTACCAGAAAACCTGTGGGCGGAAATGTAAATGACGCAATTTTTACGGCAGGCACTCTCTCCTCCCTCCTCCCCAGGCCCCCATTTTTCCTCACACTTTCTCGCTCCCCTTACACACTCCCTGTTTACGCCTGCTACACAGGCTAACGGTGGTCGTTTTATCGGATTTCTGCTGCAATGTAGAATGAATACCTGTATGTACTGTGACATGTCTTCAGCGCCTGCGCACCAGCTGCCCCACACGGCAGTGTCATTAACTTGTTTGAACACATTATTAAGTCGGCCTTGCGGTGGGTGGTGTCCGCTGGTAAAGGAGGATGCAGTCACGTGGTTGTCAGTTATTTGTCTGTTCTCCAGTCCTGCTGCTGTGCTGCAGTCCTCGTAACTACCATCTGTAAAATGATTAAGAGAACATTGTTATGAGAATGTTACCCAAAGGCCTTGCGTTGAATAACAGGAGTAGGTGACGAACGGTTACAGATCATCCAGCGGGTTGTTATAGCAAGTGTTTACCAGAATGTCTTGGTCTTTGATTAAACGTTTTGTTTGGTTTTCAAACTTGCTTGATCTTAAATGATGTGGACGAAAGCCAGCAAACGTTTGAAATCAGTGTGTCAGGGATCACCAAGGACAGCTGGAACTTTTGGCAGCACCTTCAGGGCGTTTCACCTGTGATATGATATGCAACGAAAAGGGCGGAACAAATGCTGCTAGTTAACCGGCTTATTGAGTTCATAATAGCATTACCTTCCTTGGTATCACAGCCATATATTTCTACTCTCATGCACACGATGCCATACGTATTCCACTCCACTGCATTTATTCGTACTACTCGCGCTATAATCGCCTCATCCAGCCAATTAGTTACAACTGAATCACCATCACCGTTACCCTTCAACGCCTAGGAGAAAATAAAACAAGCTCATGACATCACTTCTCTCGTTTTGAACGAAGGCAGTCTGTGGGGTGAAAATAACGTTGTCTGGCCAACAGCTAAATAGCTAAAAAAAAAACAGCTAAAAACTAAAAACATTTATTCATCCAATTCTGGCTCTAATTATTAACAAATGGTATTTTGATAAATAAATCACTATGCCTATAATAAAGTAATTAAATGTAACCAATCGCGATCTGAACTCGTAGAATCCGATGACTGGTATACAGTGAAACCCCTATATAACGAAGACCCTGGTGTAACGAACCATATTCTTCAGCCTAGTAATAGTAAAATGTATGGAAAAGAACCCCGATATAACGAACCCCCGCTCTAACGAACACTTAGCACTTTGCTATGTCGGGGTTCCACTGTACAAGGATTAACATTTGTTGATTAACAAATGTTGCGGCTGCCGCTGCCGGCTGCTGAACATTGTATCATCACATGTTGAGATATGAAATAGGTCATTCAACATGTTGCACAGCGTTGAATCGTTCAACATCATGCAGCATGTTGAACGGCAAAAGAAAACGTAAAGCATTTTATCGTATCGCCAACAGGTCACAACATCGTTCAACAATTGTCATTGACCAGAAAATGTGGAACGATGTCAAACTGTGTCCCTTAGGCTGGTCAAGTTCAGTTTTGTTTTAATTTGCTTGGACAAGGAAAAAAACGTGTTATCTTTTCCAGTTCGTATGTGCTCTAACCAATAAACACTGACCGGCGTTTTCAGTGGTTACAGCAGATAGCGTGTGTTTTCATTCTCGAAGTATACAACAGAGCTCGGGAGGGGAGTGATGAGAGCGGGGTGAATAACAAAACTAGAGCCTTACAACCGACCTATGCTCTAAACGTAAGTATTTACCGTATGTTTGTCAAATGAACGGTAAGTGTTCCAGTTCAGACCGTCACAGCTGTAGTTTAGGGTGTACTTTTCCACCCAGTTGCCAAGTGGGAAGTTTAACCCTTGAGTAGCCACCGCTGTGACAACTGTCTCCTTTCTCAAATCCACCTCCAGGTACGGAGCATCATCGCCGTCCATAGCACACCAACCACCGAACGTGCTGTCCTGTACACGTCTGCCAGAGACAGAATAATTTATTACTGTAGGAGTTGTCTAAGAACCATGAAGAAATCTTATGCCCAGTTAATTAATTTCACAATGAAATCTCAAAATTAATAACTTGTTTAAATATGTCTTTAACCATCAAAGTTGTATCAGAGAAATATAAAGGGATTACGCGTGGATACCGTTTTCCCCAAACGTTTTAGCCTTTTTTCTCAATTATCTCCAGGAGATTTCACTCAATCCGAAAGTGCTATCATAGGATCATAGTGCGAGTTCCCATAAATCTGAGCCAATTTCTTCGCGATTTTTAAGTGTAACGTAAAGAAGGAGAAGGGGGTGGAAAATTGATGAATTCTAAGAAAATTGAAACTTGTTAAGAATTAAAGGTGAGTTAAAATTAAATTTTAAAGTTAATAATTAATAGACAGATACCAAAACAGGCCACAAACAACCCCAAGTGCTCTTGCGTGGGGTTGGCCTGTCTGGGGGTGTGTACAAACATTTAATCCCCCTTTTATTTATTTCTTATCTTATCCTATTTCCTCAAAATTCAGGTCCTTAAATACTTGGTTCCGCCGGTTGCGTCGATCGTCCGAGTTTGACTCAATTCTGCCATTGCTGCTTTTGATTGATCGTGTTAAACGATAAAAAATACGGAATTTTTCATTGTAAACTTTTCACAGTAAAATTCTGCTGATTCATACTTTATTCATGTTTCTGACAACTAAAACTGTGTAACATGATCACTGTTATCGTATGCATTGTAGTTTCAAGAATAATTGTGTTATGTATTGTACGATTCGTTAGAATAGTAAATGTACAAGTACGAAATGTAATGTTGTATAACTTATGATTGTTGTCAGTAACGTTTTCAATAGTTGTTTTTAGCTGTACCTTGATTGAGTTTTTGACGTTTATTCCTTGGTACGATTTTGGCGCGAAATAGATGTTTTGCGATGTTTGTTCATCCGTTGCTAGGAGGTTAGTCCTTATCTAAAGTAGTGTTTAATTGTTTTTGAACAGTACATTAATTTGCTTGTTTTGGTTTTTGACCTTACGGTTTGACATGATTGTTTTCTTGGAATGACTTTTCTACCCTACTTGCATCGTTTTTAGCGTAATTTCTTCGTGTTTCCTGCCGAATTCGTCAGTATCACTTAATATTTCTTGTAGTAATTGCTTTTAGTCAGTTTGTTTTTAAAGGGAAACTTCTAATTCGGAAGTGTTGGACAAGATTAATAAACTATTGTTTATGGTGTTCGTGAAGTGTGAGCTTAATTTCAATTAACTTTTATCAAGATTTGGAGCACGTCCTATTTTAATTTATGGAAAAAGGAGGAATCTTGAGTAATACGAAAATCCACAAGAAGGTTGTGTTCGAAAAATTAACTTTCGTTTAGCAACACCGTTAGTTACCAAACTATAATCCATGATTTCACTTACACCTGATTGCAATAACGTTGTCATACAAAAAAGAAAAAACGAACAAAGAAGAAAGCCAAATAGGAATTAATTAGCCATGCAAATTACATTGTCAGATTTTAATAATTCTCAAAGCACTTATGCACTACAGTATAAGGACCTGTTCACATGGAGGTGGGGGACCCCGGGAAGGTGAGGTAGCCCGCCTCGGTGGGGTAACCAATCTCTCCATACAATCTCTCTTTTTTTCTTGATCTCGTTCACATGAGAGGTGGGGTACCCCACCAAGGCGGGTTACCCAGTCAATTGGGCCGGGTAACCCGCTTAGCTGGGGTGAGTTTTCTCCATGTGAAAGCCGAAGATGGGGTAACCCGCCTAACTGGGGGGATGTCTATCCGGGCATTTATCAACATGGCTGCCAACCACTACAAGCCTGGCGGGCTGTCCCGACGATTTCATCTTCAAAACGTCGAGACGAACAGTTTTAGCGAATAAAATACTGAAGAAGTTGACGGTGCCAGCGACAATGTAAGCGTGGAGTCCGATAATAAAGCTGAACTACTGAAATATCTTAAAGAACACAAAGTTACACACGACTTTAATGAAAAGGATTTCGAGCAGGACCTGTCGGCGATGTACACAGAGATACGCTGATGCTCAGCGATTGATTACTTCGATGACTTTGGGCCTAAAAGCACCACCCAGCCTGAAAAGCCCTTGAACGAAAAGGACAGTGAGGAATATTAAAACTATAGAAACGCATTTTAAACCTCACCCTAGTGCCCCGGGGTTGCATGTGAAGGCTAGCTTTTTTTGACCACGGGTAAGCGGGGTACCTCACCTCCCCGGGGTCGCACACCTCCATGTGAACAGGCCCTAATACATCACTTTTGTAGCAGTGGAGTTGATAAAAGGTAAATTGGCCTCCATATAGACTTTTTGAGCTTTAGTAGCTTGTCAGAGCAAATCTCTGAATGTAATTAGCGTGCCTATTTCATTCCTCTTTGGCTTTTTCCTTTTTTTTATTTTTCATTTTTATATGACAACGATTTTGCAATTAGGTGAATATCTAGGTAAGAAACGACATTTGTAAATCGATAGAAATGTTCTTTGTAATTTTTATGTTGCTCTTTTTACTTTATTTTGACCAGATACTTTGGGAATGATGTAGAAAATCTAACAAGAAAAATATTTCGACACTGTTTACCTGGTTGAAGGAAAATAATTATACTAATCGTTCTCATGCGCAAGCGTACTTTCGTATAACAGCTACTGCGCAAGGCATTACGTTAGCCTAAATTTAAGGTTGGCATGCAGTTGACATCTAATTGAAAGTTCTCGCCTGGTCAAACTAAAAGAACGAGAGCAGAGTTCTTTGTTCATTCGAAGCTAGCCTCAGTTGTACTTCAGACCTAAAAGTTTTCATTAAACAGTCTTTGGTCTTGACAAACGATTCGAGTGGTCTATCGTGGTCTTTGCTAATTCCCCTAAAAAGGGTCATTCGACAATTGGCCTGATGTTACTCTTCTGGTTTTGAATTTACCTCTGTGATTAGTAAGCCGTAGTAAACCACTCTCTAAAAAACGTGACTCCGCCCTTTACACCACTGAAGAAGCTAACTAATTTGACCTAGCTCCGATGTAACTTTTCCCCGGTTTCCCCCAACCCAATAAAGTGTTTTCACTGATCCCGGAATTAACTGTATAATAATTCATCCGGGTACCAAGGAACCTTGGAAACCACCAATCCACGTCAGACAACTTAAGGCTGGTTTTCATATGATCGCTGCGATCGCTGGAAAAAAAAGTTTAGCGATTGTTGCGATCATATGGAAACCACGACAACGATCGCTGAGATAGACCTCAGTTCTATCTCAACGATCGTAGCGATCGTTGCCATCATATGGAAACCACTCGCCAGAGATTGTAGCAATCGTTGCGATGAAAAATACAGTAAAAACCCGCAAGTAAGAACCTCGTTTTTAAGAACCTGTTCGGCTAAAATTCGTCGGTTAGAACCCCTCTATACAAGCACCTGTTTAGCCTAAAATTTGAAACAGGTTCTTATTTTCTAAAATACAGTGGATGTATATGTTATGTTCTGAAGGAGGACTTCAAAATTCCATGTGATCAGATACTTATTTGGTACGCAGATTTTATATAAGGAATAGGCTGATTGCCACTAAATTCTATTAGCTACAATGTAATTTTTTTCTTCAGAAAATAAGAACCTATTTAAGAACCTAAATAGCCTAAATTTGTGCTAATTACCATTTATGTAAGAACCTGTTTAGGCCAACTTTGGAAAATGCAGGTTCTTACTTGCGGGTTTCTACTGTATACCAGAATGCAGTACGTCGCTGTTTGTTCCAGGTCCTCTCGGGCAATTTTAATTCTGTAGCGATCGTAGCGATTCCTCTGGAAACTTGTAATCGTAAGGATCGTTTAACTTTTTTGTAGCGATCGCAACGATCGTAGCGATCGCAGCCATCATATGGAAACCAGCCTTTATAGACAAAATGTCACCATTTCATGTTTTGTTTTCCTTTGTGAACCAGAAAAATAAAAAAAGATGTCAATAAATAACGTGCTTAATGTATGCATACCGTTGCGGCGGACGCTTTCTTCTAGTGGACAATTTCAGATTTGGTCTCCAGCAAAGCCCCTCGCTTTTCCACGTAACACAATTTTAAAACAATTGGTTCATGCTTTAGCGTGCGTATATCGAGTTATATGATGCACGCGGGAAGTTTGGAGAGCACGAGAGAAGCGTCGTGTCTTGACATTTTGGTGTCGAAAGCCTTCAGTATAAAACCCAACAATCGTGAAAATTTATTGAACGTGACGGTGGAAGAATCTGCGTAAAGAAGCTCGAGCTCTTTTTCAACACAGTTTCTTGTTTGTCCTAAGAAATTAAACACTCTGCAACGCTGCTGCAAAGTGACTTTCCTTGGTCGTTTTTTTTGCCAAGTTGGTCGCGGAGAAGAAACTTTTAGCCACTCGAGACAGGAAAAAAAATGATTCTCCACAGGTTGAATTTACTCAGGCCATCAGCGTGCAGTGGATTATGGGGAATTTGATTGCGCGGATTTGCTGGCTATATTTAATATAACTGTTATGAAACATGGCTTTTTTCAAACATATATACTACAAACAAATATGAAATTTACGTGAACAACACGTCTACTTTATTTACTTCTACATTTATTTACGTATACATTTCAGTTCGACAGTTCGCCTTGCTCACCTGTTGTTCCAAAGTCTGCCAGCCGAGGGTTGAGTCCACATTGAGTATGAGGACGACGCAGTGATTTGAGAGTCCTGGATGTCACCTGTCATCATTCCCAAACCAAGACTGCAGTCTGTAAAAGAAAAGACATTAACTGGTTAGAGCTTAGAACGCTTCCTTTCCTAGAACTAAGATTGCAGTCTGCACAAGACAAGCCGTATCAACCAACTGGTTAGATGTTAGAGCGCTTCCCTTCCTAGAGTCAAGCCTCAATTCAACTAGTGGTGTTCTGGTTTGTGCATCTGACAGTGTCTGAGGTCGAAACAGCGAGTAGAAGCATTGAAATTTCAAGGCTTTGGACTCACAATTGACCACTCCCAACATATGAGGCCTTGGTCATCACACTTGAGCGTGAAATTACCAGCCAGCTGCAAAGATTTTCTTTTTTATCTCGGGCAGTCCACGCTTCTTTCTAGGACAATACTCAGTGGGAAATCAATGGGTTTATTTCAGCACTCAAATTTACAACACAAAGATACTTTTTTGATTTCTCAGTGTACAACCAGCTCGATGCAACAGTTCCTAACGGGTTTTAGGGCCCTATAGTTTACTAGGGCTACGGGCTAAAAAATACAGGGTTCCAGGGCTCCAAGACAGAAAAATTGGGGCTCTAGGGCTCCACCGCTCTACTCTAGGCCTCCATTAGCCAGAATCATCATTTTTGCCCGGGCTCCAGGTAGATAAAGGTTTCAGGCTCTGGGGTCCAGGGAAAAAATTTACCATGTACGTTTTTAGTCACACTTTGAAATGTAGCATGAGATTCTGATACTCGCGCGCCTCCCAGAAAGGTTATTTCAAATGTTGCATGACAACTCAAATAGTGGCCAAGGTAACGGCTGCCAGAGATAACACCGAATTCCGGCCATTTGCACTGGCTTATGGTATTCTTCCCAAAAGTACGTGTGTAAACGGAGACGCTAGACTCAAACTATATACGATGTACCTCGGGTTTCTTAAAACATTTGCGTTTAAAAGGTTCCATGTCACTGGTTATTACGGAATTTTTCAGTTTTGGATTTTTCTTGTCAGTATTTCCACGCTGTCCCTTGTTTTCAGCTGGATCGTTTGCCACCCCAGAGATCATTTGTAGTCTTGGGATCATCTGCGGTGTCGGGATCATTTGCGGCGCTGTACATTGCACAGTTATTTTTTTTTTTTTAGTGGTGGAAACAAGGTCGCTGGACTATTAAATCACTGATCACTCGCTTTACGTCTTTACTTTACTTGAAAGTCTTTTTTATTTCCAGGTTAGTGTAGGGTTAAGTTAAAACTATAAATGTTACGCAGATCCCAGGGGCTGGGACGCAGATGCCCTTGTGTAGCATCGGTATTGCTTACATCGCTAGTACAACTGCACAAATTTTTAAAAATTGTTTTGATTGTTACCAGCATTTCTTCATTAAACGTGGTGAATAGGCAACGTTCTTCCAACACCACTGAAAATACTACTGCGATCTTGTAAGCAGAAGTACTTCCATGACAATATTTGTCTCCGGAAAACGAAGAGAAACAATCACGCATTTTTCGTTCGTCGTTAGCAATAGCGTGGGAACTAACTGAGCGAACATAGAAAGAGAGTCCCGTAAATAGTTAATTACTGATCCGTTGTGAACATTGCTGAACTCGCAGTCTGTAACATTAACAATTATTCTGCGAACTCGCGTCGTTTTTGAGTTCATAGCCAAGAGCACAGCGTATAAGCTAACAGCCCTGTGGGGAAGAAAATATTTGAGAACTGAAAATTTTGAGACATTTTTTCTCAACTTTGAACTTGTAAATTAGTATCAGTCAGAGGGTTGGGCTAATCCAAGACATACGTTGATGTTAGCGATAGGTAACTCAGAGATATTTTTGGCTTTGAATAGTTTGTCAGGTAAAACGTGATTTATGATTTTTACTGTCATGCGGAAGTATCGTTTGACTGAGTAACTATGAATGGCATTTCCAGGAAGTGGATGCGGTGTGCTAAGATAGATGTCATGTAGATTATTTGTGTCGTTCAGTCCTCCCTCTATTCGGTGAATAGTGTACAGGCCTTGTAATTTAAGCCAATGTTTGATTCTAAAAACTTACTTAATTGTCCTTTTCTATCAGACACGCAAAATCCCTATGGTTTGAGAACGGGCTGTAAACAGTCTATGTTTTCTCTCATGGAACTGCAAACAAGAATAGCGCAAAAACGTACGGCGATTCTCCAAAGTTATTTAAACACTGACACTGCCGTTCAAAACGAGAAAATTTTCTAAAATTTTATTTAAAGTATACTGAAAACAAGTAGAACCGCAGGGAAGAACTGCTGAAAATTTTTAATTGGAAATCAGGTTGAAAAAAGGGGCAAACAATTGCTTTTTTCTTTTAATGGATTGCGGGGGGAGGTGCGAAGCTCTACCCCTTTTCCTGTGTATGTGGGGAAGGGATGGATGGGTCCAAACTTCCTGCTTCCCTTAACCTTTTATCACGGTTCCCGCCCTATTTCTGTTGGCTCACACCTCTTCGTCCTTCTTCGATCTTCGATTGAGTACAAAATATTACGTAATATTGTATAGTTTTTCCAATTTCCCCGGCTTCCTCCCCCCCATCTCTCAGATTTCTGTAATCTGACCTACTGTCTCCCCCCCCCCACCCCACCTTGTATGGTCGCACACGCAGAAATACGCAATGCCTTGCATTTGAAACAAGCCAAGCTTTGAGTGTCGGAATGACGTGGTTGAAAAGAAGATGTGCTATTTTCACAGCAACGTTTTCTTTCACAACATCATAGCAAGATACTCAGAGACATCCATAAAATGAGGACATTAAAAATCAGACTTGTAGAGAACATCTCCATTCTGTTTTCAAAATAGTTGTTTGTGCGACCACCTCGATTATACCAGTTATATGTTCGGATTATCCAGTGGAATATTTGAGAAACAGATAAATTTAGAAAACGGATGCCTATCCAAGCCCGGAATAGCTGATTTGGGCTTTTCAAAAACCCTAGCTGTCCTCCAACAATCCGAGAAGAAGGCCGCCTGAACAGACATATCACAGAAACACTCCCGTGGAGCGTGGTTGCCCTTGATGTCTTTTTATCACAGATATCGTGCAGTCATGTGCATGCGCTGACCTGCTTGCCCTTTAATACAGGTTACCTTTTTGACGTTGAAGGTGAAACCGATGACAGTAATTAATAATCATTAATCTTCTTGTTTGACAGCTGATCTGGAGTTGGTTTCCGGTTTTCTTTTTTGCCGCCTGCATGCTCGGCAAGAAAGTGTCCAATTTTACAGGTCATTAATCTTTTGGAAATCTCAAGTGACCAGCCGCCCTAAAGTTTATTGCTTATCTTCCAAATTCAGAGGCATGTTTTAACTTGACGAGATGTCTTGTTTTGGAACAATCACGATTCAAAATTATGGAAATAAATAAATGAATTAATTAATTAATAAACTACCTAAGACAACTTCGTTTATTTTTCCTGTATATGGTAATATCGTTAATTCTGAATGTCTAAAATGTTCACTACACGAGCGCAAGACAATGGACGTTCTGCCTTCGTGTAAAAAAATAAACATTAGTTATGTATTACCAAATACTTTTGAAAAAAGTTTTGTTTAATTCGCCCTGTACTTATTTGATTCAAGCACTAAACACAAATTACAACTCACTCACACACTCGACTCATTGCAGACTTAAAAAGTGAAAAAAAAAATTGAGACCGAGAGGCAACACTTTAGAGTTGACAAGTAGATTGACTTCAGAGACGCTCTAACAAGGTGACTAATCTCTTTGTAATCCTTGTAATTGTTAGCAAGGAAGAGCGCATTTAGAAAAAGGAACAATCGGGACTGAATTCGTCTTATAGTTCAGAGAAACTCAATTAGCGACTCTCGGATCTATTATTACAAATCTATTATTCATTGCCAACGTTATTTCTATCTCACAAGCTTAATGCGCCATTAAGGACATTGACTTCGTGGCATACAAGAACCGTAGTTCTGATGTGGGCCGTGGGGCGACCGCGCGCTCAATACTTAGTTTATCGGCCATTTCTGCAGCATTAACAGTCAACTAGTAGTGACAATAGTATTGATATTTCTGCATTTCACATAATACGATTTTTATTCTTGACAATGTATTCTTGCTAGAAAGTTTGTGCTTTTAAGATTCAACAGCACTTTCTAAAATCGATCTGAACCGTTCATAGCTAAAAGTCAACATATCGACTCAATAGTGTTCACTGAGGTTCCGACTTTAATATATTGAATTGTTTGGTGAAGTTTATGCATCAGTCAGGTATTGCGTTCAGCTCATGCTACGCCAAATCGTAGGATACGGGTTCTTTTATTGCCTTGCTGACAACGAACGTTCGGCGGTGGTGGAGTCGCACAGATGTCGGCACGGATATTGAATCGTAATCGACCCACCAGTCGGCTGATAGCTGCACTACGTCCACTTTGAGCTAGATTTTTACTTGCACTAGACCTTTTCTCGTCAAAAGAAAGCTTAGTAATAATAAAAATTTGCCGGCCAGACACATACATTAACATGTTCGACTCCCAAGTCAGTAGATAACTGATATAGAAAAATTCTGTACTCACCAGCATGGCTGTTATGGACGATGAAAAGGAGAAGAGTTATCATGCCACCAATTCCAGTCCAAGCCATTCTAGCCCGTTATTTGTGTTAGTCAAGTTTGTATCCAATGTATTACGACTGCAGTTATTACAGAATACGCAGTCTGCTTCAGTTGTGTTGCCAGACCGCGGAGTAAGGTTATCCGACTTGGCGAAACTGAAATAAGTGATAATTAATCTTCGTCAATTACCCTTCTGTCATACTGTGGTATGCAAACCGCAGTACAATTAGATTTTTTGCGTGGGAGGAGGGGTGGGGAGGGCGAGTAACCAAAAAAAAAGGGAAGGAAAGAAAGGACAGGAACATGGTGTTTTTCTGTTACGGTTTTTGATCAGTTCAGTGAACTAACTGAACTGTTCACTGAACTGAAGTCTGCCGATTTGAACACAGAACTAATCCAAACATTAACGGCTTGTTAGAGGATAAATCTGTATCCTTTCATGGCTACACTAAACATCTGATGAGGAATGGTCAACGGAAAAGGCATCGGAAACACGTGGTGAGTAGGGGTTACTAAGGACTGTCTCTCACCAATGCGACTATGATGAGCGGCTTGCTTTTGTTCAGTCTAGTGTAAGAAATCGCACACTATAAAGTGGAGTGCGTGCACAAAACAAGGCCCCAACATATTCTCCCTTGGACCCCAGATAAAAATAAAAGATTCTTTCTCACACCATTTTTTCCAAAGACCCTAGCTAATTTAATCTAAGACGGACTTGAGGTAATATAATCTAAGTCGGACTTGAAAACGTCCAAATTAGGAGGTTTTGTATAAACGGTTGGAAATACATTTGCTGATCAAGAACTAACCTGCTAACCTGCCAGCGTTTGTACTATCCCTTTGCTAATGTAATGGAAGTGCTGATTTGGCTCAGAGCGAGCGGTCTAATATCGAGATTTGTTGCGAAACAACTGTGCGAATTCGTGGACACTCTGCGTGAATGCCCCCCCTCCCGGGGGGGGAGGGTGAATGCCGTCCTGTAAAAGGAAGACTGAGTATGCCTCCTGGTTTGCAGAGCGCCGGTCCTATGCCGATAGGCCCAACTCTTCCAAAGTACGCAGGCCTGACCTGAATCAGTCATTATCTGAGTGAACAGTTGGCTAAAGGTGGTTGTCCAGGGAGGTTCGATCGTATTTCGTAATCCACGTTGAGTCAATAAGTTATACACCCCCAGTGATGCTTTCCTATTCCCCTATTGTCCTTCTAGGTAAAGCACTTTAGCCTGAAGTCGTCTGCCTGCCTTCTCGTTTTTCGCTTTCCACTCAAGAAAGAAGCCCAAGAAATGACTTTCTTTCTTTTTTGTTCGTTTATTAGTTTGTTTGAAATGATGAAATGATGGAAATAAAGAACCAGAAAAAAAAAAGAAAAACAAAAGAAAAAAAACAGGTTCTTTCTTTTTTGCAGCTGCTTAATTTTCAGCTGCGATGGTTGTCATCCGTTTGAGACAATGCAGAGTTAGACGATCCCTGTAGTCTCATTGTAGTTCAGTTCGAGGCTAATGATTAATGATTGGTCAATGAGTTGCTAAGAATCGACAACAAACTGTATTGGACTCTACTAAGCTCTCTAGTATGCACTAGTCTATTATGCAAGAGAATGTTCGCACCAAGAAGCTGTCAGTTTATTTTAAAGAAAGGATCCTTTACCGAATGGAAGCTAACAGCCACCTAGACTACACTTTACAAAGGAGACAGAAGGGAGACGACGAGGACTCAGGGGGAGGTGGAGGGGACAAACTCTCTCATCGGGACGGTCAAGCTAAAACTGTAAAGGTGGGCACTCAAGCTAGGACAAAGAAGAGAAATGACGTCATGTCATACCCACGGCAGAAAAGCACTGTCGAGCGAAACAGGTTCGAAGTCGATTGAAGCAAATATTCTTTTACTAGAAAGTAAATTCGCCCTTTGAATTCATTTGTGGGCCTATTTCAGCTCATTCAAAGTAAAGTCTCTTAGCAGCTTCTTCAGTACAGAATTTCAACTTTGATGATTCTGAAACAATTAAAAAGTTGTCGTTACGTCTTTCCTTTGCAGTTTAGTTTCTATCAGGTACTCAGTCCCGGGGTACCAAATTCGAACTCAATCGAACTCAATCGTTCGATTTTGTTCGGTCATCAAACGAAATCGAACTCACAAAAAAAACTACGCGAATTGAATGAAATCGACAATCAATTGTTCTTTCTTTTATGCACGTAAATGCTGAATGTAAGCCGAAAGAGTGAATATTTCTGCAAAGTTATCCAGGTTTGACTCTCTGCATCGCTGCCTAACGCCCTCTAGAGATACGGAAAAATGTAATGATTAATTGTATGTCTCCAATTTTGTACGCCGCTGCTTGTGTCGCAGTGACTAACCTAATTCATGCCTTGGAGCAGTCAGCATTTACCAGTGATTTAAAAGGTTTTGCTGCGTAACTGATATGCCGAAGAGAACAAAGCAAGTGCTTGAATAACAATAAATTTACTGTTTAATACACAATGCTGTTAAACAATAACTCAAGGCGGGTAAAAATTTCACGCGTTCGCCGGGCTCGACACTCTTTATTTTGGATTTTGTTCTGCTACGTTCGATTTCCGAACAAAATTGAACAAAATCGAACGATATAATTCGATTTGGCTCGATTTGGTTCGGAAATGAGGCTCGATTACCAGCCGCTTACTCGGAAATCGACTCACAAAAATGTTCTGTTCGATTCCGTTCGATGACCGAACAAAATCGAATTAAACCGTTTGATTAAATTCGATAGAGTTCGATTTAGTTCGATGTAAAGTTCGCTTGATTTCGTTCGATTTGGTACCTTGGGACTCAATGGCCGAGAGAATCCCAAACCGTGACTCGCATTGTTACCGTGCGAGGACAATATAGTTTAACGGGGACACATTGTTGCGGAAACATTTTTATCTAAAGGTTTAAAAAGGTTTGACTGTAAATGGTTTGAACCCAATCACATTGCTGAGCACCATTTTAAAACAAACCACAGAATCGACTGGGACACTGCTGAATGTTTTATCTACAGTACGGACTACTATCAACGAATCACTCTGGAAAGCTGGTTTACTAACTTAGAACAAACACCACTGAACCGTTGCCAACAGCTACCTGCACCTTGCAAACGACTGATTGCCGACAATAA
>Ga0126336_10000532_pt1 | contig 16062 bp, 8 predicted proteins | sample SidCmetagenome_FD_92530 | JGI IMG/M metagenome (GOLD analysis project Ga0126336, IMG submission 92530) | Coral microbial communities from El Islote,Puerto Morelos, Mexico - Siderastrea C C metagenome | ecosystem: Host-associated > Invertebrates > Cnidaria > Coral | place: El Islote,Puerto...
AAATTTGTCTACTCAGTACTACACGAAAAAGAAAATCTCAGTACCTATGAAATAAACACATTACAGCATGGAAAATGCTTTGTACGATTTTTATTCACTCGTTGATACGTATCAGAAAACTCATTCGTTCGCTACGCTCACTCGTTCGTTTTCTGACACTACTCAACTCGTGAATAAAAATACGCGCGCATTTTCCATGAAGTAATCTCTATTTAAAATAATTTATAGTGCAGGAAGGAGTCTTGTGCAGGTCTAATATTTCCTACTAGCACCACTGAGCAGATTAAGCCAACATTTGTACCGGTAGGCTATATCAAGAGCCCTAGCACTATTGATTGTGAATATGAGAAATACCCCGCTTAGGAAAGTATGTGATTGTAGAAGCCCATTATCCGGAGTGTGCAACTTCCATACTGCGTCTGTGAAACGGCGTTTTCACGAGTAAAATTATGCGGACTGAAAAAGGGTACAGATTTTGTCGTCTTGGATTGAAAAGGGTAACGAGTTTTAAAGGTTGAAGTCTGAAACTAGCCTGTTCCACCGGGGATTGACAGGGACGAAGTAAGCTTTGCTGCCTCGTCCCCAGGCGTCACTTCTTAGGATATGGTGGTGCACGTAGCGTTGTGGGATAGGTGCACTGCAGCCTCGTCCCCCGGGCCATCTCCTCGTTCAAAATGGCGGTGTGAGAACCCCTGGCCAAGGCTGCCAAAGTGGCTCCAAAAGTTCGTTAGAATTTCGTCACCCAAACACGATAGACTGTCTTCGTTTTGTTTGAACAACGGTTTCCGATTGCAGAAAACAAACAGGGCAGCCAGACGCTGGAAACAACCTCCGAAAAAGCCATTTCATCATGTGTCACGTGACAAAATACTCCAGGGGTTTCTCCGACCGCCATTTTGAAAGAGGAGAAGGCCCTGGGGACGAGGTTGACAGTGGACGCGCTCCGCGTTTTGCATCCTTCCCAAGACGCCCCACGCTCCCTGTTTGCCCGCAATATGCCGGCGCTTGGGGACGAAGAAGTAAGGTTAGGGTTTCGTGCTATTCGGGCGTTGCCAAAGATTCCGAGTGATAAGTAGTGCCAAGCATTACCTGGAATTGATTGAAAGTCAACCAGAATCACTAAATCAGGATAGGGTAGTGCACTAAAGCAAAAGTGTGAAATTTTTGTCACTATCACTCAGTGCTTCTGTGGTGGAAAACATGCATGCGTAGTGCTACCGTAAACTTCGCCTGTTGTGGGGGGGCTAAATCTAACCAACCGAGTCACAGAATTACTAGCTGTCCGTGGCCTGTTGGTCTAGTGGTATGATTCTCGCTTCGGCTGCGAGAGGTCCCGGATTCGACTCCCGGACAGGCCCTTAAAATTCCCTATCTTTTTTTTACTTTTGAAAACCCACTTCATCCCTGTTTTTTCTCTGGTTGGTTGTTGTGCGAATTATTTTGGTTTGTTTTTGTTACCCAGTTGATAAAGAGATCAATATTCTCATTTTGTTTTGTCTTCCAACATCTTTCTTTGTGCCATCCCTATGTGTAACATCAGATAAATTGTCTTGTTTGTCTTATTTTTTGGAAGACTATTTTTTTGTTAATCATTGTCATTTCCATTGCCACGGCTAAAATAACTAATGATTAAGAATAGATAAACAAGTAAATAAATAAATAAATAAATAAGTAAAATGGCTTCCTTTGAACATCCTTCTTTTCAACCTTCAGTGATTCCTATCAGTTAGTCGTAAATATTTTAAAAATGTTGTGTCGTATACAACGAGACAGCCCTTCCTGTAACTGAGAAATCATTTGGCAAAAAGAAAGGGCCTGTCCGGGAGTCGAACCCGGGACCTCTCGCACCCTAAGCGAGAATCATGCCACTAGACCAACAGGCCGCAGCTGTTATGTTAGGTCAAAAAAACTAATTAATTTCATTTGTGATCAGTCACGCGACGGTCTAATGACGTCATACTCTGGTGACCTGTCATAAGAAAGTTGATTGACATTGAGCACCAGTCCATTACCCGTAAGTAAAATATTGGTATCATACAATAAATTAAAGGGTCCTTTTATCATTCCAAAAAACAGATTCAATTACAACACTTAACAATAAATTTTATAAACCTTTTCAAAGAGATTCAGATTGTAACATTCAAGTCATTTTTTTGAGTTTTAAAATATTGCGTTCTTGCTGCCAAATTATAAAATTGCACTCGCATTTAAAAGAATAACGATACAAATTTCCATTAAGGTCATTAAGAAGGCAGTTAAAAAAGTCCTGGCAACAAATATGAACTCAAAGATTTTCCGAAGGTTTATTCCTCATCCTTAAAATTCCAAGAGTATCAACTCATTAATTCTTATTCAACTCATTAATTTTTAAGGGCCTGGTTTGTTTTTGTTACCCAGTCGATAAAGAGATCAATATTCTCATTTTGTTTTGTCATTAGTTCTCGTAATAATGTCATTTACACTTTCAATAAGGCAAGAGATGAGAATAGCGAAAAAGATTCGGAGGATATCCCTGAGTCGATGTTTTCATCTTATATGAAGTACGAACATCAAAATTCCGAGGGAACTTATCACACATAGGGCCTCAGATACAAGGACTCTATTGTTTTTATTGTACAACGCTAAATTTTGAGCGAAAGTTGCCAAAAACGGGCACTATCCGCTGATAGGCGCCCGCTGAGGGGAGGCACTATCGCGTCACGTGATCGATTTCGACCAATGGGAGCATGCCAAAATTTTATAAAATCGTTGTGTGACCACTGCTACTGAAGAATACTTAAATTTCCTGTGGTGTTGTACAAGGTGGCTCTAACGTTTGAGTCTGTGGATGAAACCCAAGTGTGGTACTGGTTACTATGACGAATAAGATGCCTCTTTTTTCTGAATCTTCAGATAAAATTGGGTGATAAAGTGCGACCCGATTCAAATAAAAACTTCTCAGTGATGTGGCGTCGTTTTTAAACACAAAATTACTTCGGAGGTGGTTCAAACTATTAAGTTTGTGTATGAGATCCGCTTCGAATGGGAACATTGAAATGAAATCTACTACTGAGCAGCACTTTCGTGTGATGTTGTTTATTACGGTCTAAGATGTGGTACTAACTTAATGTCTGTAAACAACAGTATTTTCGTTGACATAGAAGGCTCTAAATTACTGCTTTAAAAAAATTCAAACTAATGTTGTCTCTACGTGAAACGTGTTTCCATGGTGTTATGGTCACACATGAATAGCAGTTTGAAATACAATAAGGTAAGGTACAACGGGCCTTACTCAGTAAGGCCCTTTTCAAACGATTTACTTTTCATGTGCTAATATGATGCAACTTAGCTAAACAGTAACTTTTACTCATTTGCATTAGATTCGGGACAGGAAACGTTCTACGTTTGAAATGGGCCTTGAGAATCGTGTTTACACAGGTGTTTCTAGTTCTTTTGAACTTTCAAAGTGTTCTAGTAACTTTGTGTTTCCATAGCGTTGTAGGAAATGGTTTTTAACTGAACACACACTGAAGTAAGGTAAAAGGTAAAGTCGCCCACGAGCCGGAGCTTAACCCGATCTCTGTAGCATGAAAGCAACCGAGAGTATTGCTACTCCCCCCTGGATGGGATGCTAGTCCATCGTAGGGTTACCCCCAGCAGCATGTCGCTGGTACCCATTTTATACAACTGGGTGGAGAGAGACAAGGTGGGGTAAAGTTTCTTGTCTAAGGAAACAACACGTTGGCAGGGATTGGGCGTTGAACCACCTACCTTCAGATCTGAACTTCATCGCGCTAACCACTACACCACCGCGGCCCTCAAGTAGCACGTATAAAATATGTTGTTTATTTCCATTAAAGTGGTTATCTTCTCTTATACTATACGAATATACAACGAACAATAAAATGACCATCTATATATTTGGACTCTGCAGATACCACAAATATATTTAGTCTCAGTAGATTAAAAAAAAAACAGACTAAAATGATATTTTTGGGAAGGTATAAATTTTACACCCTGTATAGACATTATTGTATAAAACTATTTTACTTTAAGTTTCGTTTACGCTTAAGTAAAAGTTCCGGATTCTAACAATGATTTCTGATTCATCACGGATTCGTAAGACGTTTGTATGGACGTTTCACAGAAAGTTTGAGTTAGGCAAAAGATAGTGTGAAACGTCTTGTCTGGATAAGCTTGCTCATGTTCATTGCAAGTTAAAAGTCGGAATAAGACGAAGTATGAAAATGTCAGACGTGTGCCAGTCAATATCACGATAGAAATTCCTCATTCAGTATACCCTGAAGGTGTAAATCATTTTCCATGCAAATTAAAATTGTTATCTCTAAGAGATCTCTGCAAATAAAATTGACTATCTGAGACAGCAAAGGCCGTAAAAGTATGCAAATTCACTGAATACCCCCCAAACTCATCATCACTGATCAATCTAACATGCTAATGTATTCTGGACTGTGGGTGGTTTTTGTTCCGCAGTCATTCTGTTGTGTAAATTGGATACGTGGTGAATGAAGAAACTTTTCTTTTAGTGTAAACATAAAGAGCCCACGCCAGCAAGTGACAACAGTTTTTAATTTTAAACATTTCGTAAATTTGAAATGCCTTCAAAGACCTCCTAAAGATGTTGTTTGGTTTCTTTGTTTGTTTGTTTGTTTGTTTGTTTTCTCTGGTTGTTTTCATCTTGTTTTCAACAATGATTTGCAAAGCGACTGAATACGTTATACAATATAGTTAAAGCAATGTCATTTAAATGTTAAAATAGCTAAATATTAATGACACTCTGCCTAAAAATATCTGTATAATTACAATCTTAAGATAAATGGATTTTGCCTCGCTTTGGTTTTGCATTAAATGAAAAATTCCCGGACAAATACATTGAATGTGTTGCCAAATAAAACACGTTCGGTCAAATATAAAATGTACAGCCGCAAATATTTTTTGCTTGGCGGCGAAAACTCTGAACACCGCGGTACTTGAAATGGCATCCTATTTCCTTATAAAGCAAAAAGCACGGTTATTCGCTGATAACCTGTGTGCAGTGATCCAGTCAGAAAAGTGCAAAGTCAATGAACGAGATTGAGTTTGAGACTGAGGTTGCGAAAGCTGCGGCTACACGAGCGATTTTTTGCTTGCGATGGTGATGAGATTTTTTGAAAACTGTCGCATCGCCAGCGCGTTGTGGTGGCTACACTTTGCGACAAACTTCGATAAAGTCCGAGATTTTGTCGCAAAAAATTAAACTCGTTGAATTTCTCGCGATTTTTTAGCTGTCGCATTACCTGTCCGAGGGTGGCTACACCTGCGATTTTCGCTGCGCGCTGGCGACGCGACAATTTTCAAAACAATGGCATCACCATGGCAAGTATAAAATCGCTCGTGTAGCCGCGGATGAAGAGGGAGTGTGCATGCGCAATTTTGTCCGCAACTTGTGTCGCAACGGCGTTGCGTTGCAAGCTTTAGAAAAACGTTGCCTTTGTGTAACATCGCTTTTATCCCCGTCCTTATACCACATGTACAAGAAGCACAACCAGATATCTATCCCGACCATGAGGTGTTGTTCGCATACGCTCATCTCAAATCAACGCATGCGACGTTTTTAACAAATTCTCTCTTTTTAAGCAACTACAAAGCACTCAGATATACAGGAGACATTGCACCTCCTTCAATGTGCTTTAATTCTGCAGCGTCCATTATTTCTGGTACGAATACAGCTTCATGGAGTTTCTGAAAAAATACAACAAAAGTTTTTTAACGTTTATTTAAGTTTTGCGGCTTAAAGATAGGGAATTCAGTATCCGATGTTTTATGCAGTGAATGCCGTTCTCTTATGGCTTTCATAACAAGCTTTAGGACGTATCTAAATCGTCCACTTTCCACGCAAAAAGGACACAATAAGAGCTGCAGCAAACAAGCTAAGTCTCCAGTTATAATATACGAGTCCTAAAGGTGCTCCATGCCAATGTCAGGGTACGAATCAACAAAGTGGATGAAATACTGTTATTGTATTCCTGATCATGACTTTGTAGATTTCTGATTGCATTGCATCGCATTGCATCGCGCTTCATAATACAATGGTCGCCATTTCGAAGATTTAAGTCGCAAAAACAAAATTCATGGTTAAGCTCAGCAATCGGTGGTTTAATGTTCTCCTTGCGTTTTTTCAATTTAGTTTAAGTGAACTATCGTTCTGTTTTCAAAAGGGAAAATTTTTTGTTTAGACACTGGTCAAGTTGTTACGGTAACGAATTCACCATGGACATTGCATTATGTAGAGCATAAACTTCAGTTGTTCATGATCAGTTTCAAAACTTAACTAGCACGTACCTGGGCCGGGTTTCCGCCACCTTTCCCGCGGCAATAAATGTCTACAATTGTCTTAACGATTAGGACTGGAACCAATAGCATGGACGCTACGGTGATGAGCCATCCCACGGCCTGCCCCCATAGAGGGTAGACGTAATCCTCATACGTGATTCTAGAATACTTGATCAAGCTGAATAGAAGTATTCCCTAAAAAAGAAAACAATATTTTGAAGTTAGAGGCTCGGACACACTGTGTAAGAATGCGCAGTATACTGCTGTTTAACGCGGTAAATCTTGTCCAAAACGTGCGAAGGCAAAGTACGTGAGGCAGAGCCGGCAGGAGGAAAAAGAAAACAAGAAAATGAGTCGCACCAAATGGTTTTAACCGTCGCGTCACCTGCTATATCATACCTGATTTTAATTCAACGGAGCGGTAACATAAAACTTACGACACCACTAATAAGTTCCTAATTAAACGGAACTGTTTTGCGAACAATGCATTGGGAGTATTGACGTGTTACTTACCAGCACCATTAGCGGTGATATATACTTCCAGCATACCAACCACCATCTTGAGATTGGGCGACCTATCATGTCTGCGACGTCAAGTGAAAACCTCTCAGCTCCTGAAAGGAATCAATGCATCATCATCATCATTATCATCATCATCATCATGACCATCATCATCATCATCATCATCATCATCATCATCATCATCATCACCATCATCATCATCATCATCATCATCATCATCCTTATCACCACCATCATCGTCATCATCATCATTAGAAGCTTCTCCCTACCTAGGCATTAGGGCGGAAAAGGAATCAATGTGCACAACTTAAAAATATGTAAGTGAGCAGTTCATGGATCTGCCATAGTGTAGCTTTCTCATTTCTGTGTTATATAATTTTGTGTAGTTGTCAAAAACGTGCCAACAGGTCTACAGAAAACACGTTATTGCACCATATATAAATTTCGACTAACGTCACAAAGAACGCAATAGAAAGACCACAACATAGACTTCATATAGAAAACCACCACAGCAGTCTTTTTGACTTGACAATGGAATAACGCAATAGACTTGGCATTTGGAGCATCAACCGAAATTTTTTCGTGTTTTCAACACGTTATGCTGACACTAGTGAAGGTACGGCAGAACGAAAACTGATGCTGTGAAAACATAGAGCGAAAGTCAGCGTCCCCAAAGCTGTTTTGAGCGTTCCTAAACTTGCGCAAATGTTGCCACAACTTTTTAAGACAAGAAAAGTAAGTTTTCTATTTAATTTATGACATAGAGCTATGAAAAAATTGTTTTTCTACCAAATGATATCCACGAAACGTAACTCACCGTAAATCCACGCTACAACAATCAGCTCCAAGAATACAATGAACAAGAGGGACAAACCGGCTGAGAACGAGTCAAACAGGTTAAAAACGTAAATTCCACCCTAAGAAGTGAGACATAAATGGGAGATAAGTGAACAAATCATCACAAGTACAACAAACGCAGACTGTGAGGTTTTTATGATGACATTGACCATACGACGATGACAAGAACAAGAAGAACAAGAAGAACTAGAACAAGAACAAGAAGAACAAGAACAAGAACAAGAAGACTGAACAAGAAGAGGAAAAAGACGACTTCATGTGACGCTATCTTGCAATAAATAAACAATAACTCACGTGTGTCACACAAGAAAGTCCGAGTAAAAACAGTATGGCGCATATAACAAGCACAACCAGCTCCCTGTAGCGGTTCAGCGTACGAGGATAATGCTCGATCAGGCATGCAGCGACAATCTCCACCTGACCAAACTAAAAAATACAAATAAATAGCTTTTAATTGATTGCCTTTAATAAGCGCAAAGATTGTCTCAGAGTTCGGTTTCCTCATAAGAAGACTAGAGACCTTCAGATCAGAGTAGGAATCAGCTGACGAATGTCGTTTTTGAATTTCAACTCAGTTACAAATCTTCCACTCTTCCTCTGGAACAGGTCACCCCTCTTCCGGCTGGGTCGTTCCATCGATCAGTTCGCGAGCAGTCAAATTTCGAATCCAGGTTTGTTTAGCGTCAGACACTTTTGACTACACTGCAAAGCTCGATCGTTGCCTTTGATATTCTATCACCAAAGGATCTTACACTAGCTGCCACAAATCCATGGGGCACTCTAATGGGGACATTCGGTGAATTGGCGTAATCAGAAGCTGTTTTTCATCCCTTGAACAGAGAGACTTTAATAACCTCTGTATAAAAAAGGCGGTTTTTGTAACACTTCTCAAGATTTGCCAAGGCAATCTTTGCACAATGGCCTTTTCGTGCACTGTTTCATTGAGCATTTAACGCTATCGTTGAGTCCGTTTACCTGGCTGTCGAGTCCCAACATGATCAACATGAAGAAAAACAGCACGGCCCAGGCCTGAGGAACTGGCAGCTCCGCTAAGGCTGCTGGGTAGGCTATAAACGCTAATCCGGGACCTTCAAACAAGAAAAAACAATTACCAGCCTGTGTTTACGTCCAGTGATGTTTTATTTATTATTCTATGCAAAACAACCGATTAAGTGTCAGCGTTTACACAAAGAGGAAGAACAAAAGTGCGAAAAAGTAAGTTCATGTTTGGCTGGCTCTCAATTCTTTGAAGGAAAAGGCGCTTAAAATATGTCGCAACGTCAAATCATCCCAAGGAAACCGCGGTCAAACGGTTTCTGATACTCAACTTAATACTTTGAAAGCTGCTTTCTTTTGTGCATCCTGGTTTCAATGAAATTATGCGAAGCTTAAGAAGACACCTTTTCAATCAAAAAGGGTAGAGTTGAAGTTTGAAGCTGCCGTAAACGTGGTGCTAAATTTCTCTATTCTCATGTGAAAAAAGTAGCCAAATTCAATCTCCGTGAAACGAGAGCCGGTGCACGAGAGTCAACGAAAGCAAACGAGAGTTGAAAACGAAAGTTTTTAGCAATCGTTCATGGCATCTCTCCAAATTGCTTTATTGTACCTTTCTCAGTGTTACAGACCTTGTGATGCAACATCGGCAACACTCTTTCCTTGTTGACCAGCGATGAATCCTAGAATGGAAAATATGGCGAATCCTGCAAATACACTCGTGGCGCAATTTGTAATGGAGATTATCATAGCGTCCCTACAAAGGAATATAAATCCAAGTGTAAGAAATCGGAGAACGGAAACTACTACTGAAATGGAGGTCGGATTGTAAACCATGTGACCAATCATCTGGCACTTTACTCGTTACTGCTTAGGGTTAAGCGTAACCTTGTTCCCAGGGCCCTTTCTCTTCATTCCGTGGAAAAGAAAGGGTCCTGGGAACGAGGGTAGGTTGAGTAGCAGCACACTACAACAGTTTCTTGCCATGCGTAAATAAAGAACGTTTGAAAGGTAGTTTTGAAGATACAATAGACCCGCGCCATCTCGATCTCTCATCAAAAATTGTTCGCGATAGGGAGAGGTAGAAATGACCAATAGCAAATTATAATAAACATAAAGGCTATCTCTTTCATATTAAGGTGTATTTCAGCAACACTGACAACACTAAAACAACAAATTTGCCTACCATTTCATATACTGCAGGCACAAAAAAATCACCTCTTTCTCGCAGAGCTTCCTAATAAATAGGGAGTACCTCCAACCCCCTGAGACGCACAAAAGCGCTATAGTTCCACCTTATTACCAATTGGCGTGATGGCCTTTAACGATAATTTCACAAAGAAGAGAATTTACCGAAAGAAAAAAGATCTCTTACTTGAGAATGTTGTTGTGTTTATTGTTGTAGCTGGCAAACGTAAGGTTGACGCCCATCCCCATTGCTAGCGAGTACAACACTTGCGCCGCGGCATCTATCCACACCTTCAGTAATGTAAAAAGAAATGATCCGATTAACCAGGATAAGTACAAGTTGGAGACTAACATACAAAAATCCAAAATTAAACTTAAAACATTAAGAGGTACACAGCACGATAACAAAGCACTACCGTGGTCACACCTATGTATGAGTTTCATCGAGAAACTCAAACGTTAGAGAACCAGATTTAATGAAATGAAGTTTCACCGTTCGACATCACCACTGCAATAATCGAAGCATATCGCTAACCGACGGTGTTGTCACAAAGGGTAGTAGGCTTTCCACCTCCTTTGCTTTTCCAAAAACCACTTCTCTGTCCCTCCCCAGCTTCCTTCCCCCTCCCAAACACAAACAATCCTTGAATTACTGGACTCCGCCGTGTCCCCCACCACTCCTTAATGACCCCTAAAATTAGAATAAGGTCATTACAGTATAAGGGTGTTTTGAAGCATCTTTCATCGCAATAATAATCAAAATGTCGAACTAATGGAGGCGTGGAACAATTTTTGTATCGCGTCTCGTAATGAAAAAGTGTTGAACGAAAGAAACTTATACGTTTAGTTTAGGGTACTTCACCTTTGGATCTCCGAGTCGCTCCCAAGAAGGCACAAGATAGAATATAAGTCCCTCTTTGGCTCCAGGTAAAGTGACTCCTCGGAAAAACAGGATAACCAGGATGAAGTAGGGTCCTGTGGCTGTGACGTACACAACCTGTGGAAAATTCCAACATTAGCTTTGCTGTCAGACCTGCTAAAAGTGAGGAGTGTTGAAACCAAGTTCAAGTGGTTGACCACGAGAGGTGCTACATGGCAGTTGCAAATCTAGTGTTTTTGTGTGGCTATGTCAACAGCTTTGGCCAAACGGATTCGTATAAATAAATGTAGACGCAAGTTCGAGGCTCATTTCGAAAAAGCCATTTCACTGCAACCTTACACGCGTGTCCATAAAAACAATACTGAGATCAGCTTGCGTCGACAGCGTTGGGTAGCAAAAACGGAACAAAAAACTTGCGCCAACTACTTAGCGTGCGAGATTGAGCTTCTTCGGGAAAGTGATCACAAGTACACGCAAGTCCTGGCAAACTTGCGACTCTGTTTGCCAGGGCTTTACACTTAGCAGGGACCTCCTTATTGGAGTACAAGTACGACTGGAATACGACGTTTCTGGAAAGAGCACCTAACTAGGTTAATGACTAATGTTGATCCTTTATTACAGTGCACATGAGCATCAAGAAGTTGTACTTTTGTAGTCGCACTTCTCTTCTAATATTAGAGTGAATTCGTATAACCCGTTTCTTATATGCCAATGAGGCGCATAATATTCTAATGACCGGTTTGGGTACGCACGAGCGATTCACGATTGAAATGCGTACCTGTGTTCCGCGTACGTCAAAGAAAATAAGCATTTTAAAAAAGATAAAGTACAACTCCAGAAAAGTGATACTTGGCATACTAGGTTTTAAGTTGTCATTTCAAAAAGGATGCTACAAAACTCCACCAGGCAACTCGCTTTACATGTACCTGTATCACACGACTTTTGACATTTTGAACATGCAACAGTGAACTAAATTTCAGTTCAACGCTTCTCTCGCTTAACCCACATGCAGCCCTGCGTTAAATTAAAAAACTGACTTTCTGACGCCTGTGGCAGAGAAACACTCGTGCCGGTACATTCTCACGCTGATATCCAAACAGTGGAAGAAAAGAATAGCTCATTTTAAGGCTTGTTATTTTCAGAATGTTCATAATTAGGAATTTGAAGCAACGGTTTCAGTTGTGCGTGCTCAGTTTTTAATTGTTCTTCTCATTAGCATTTAGTGATTCTCATTAGCATATAAGAAACGGGTTATACGAATTCACTCTAATCTCACGGGACCCAGTTGCAGAAGGAAGAGGTGTTTTTTGAAGGGAAGCATCCACTAACGAGTTTGAGAACACATTACAGCTTTCCACAGTAAGACACGTGATCACCTTTCCCGTTGTTCGCACGCCTTTCCATATGCAGAAGTAAACTAGTACCCAGGCCACCAGCACGCAGATGGTAATCGGTACGTTTAGAGGGCCTGGCTCATCAATCCCGCTGGTGATCTTTAGAACCTCTTCTCTGGTAAATCACAAGAAAAATTAAGCCGGTGATTGAATGTTACGATGAGCTACGCTAACAGAACAATATCTATTGTTTTAAAACCTTATATGAGTCAAGTCGCGTCTAAAAAGTGAGCTGCATTAGACGTGAACAACAGTCATAAGGAAACAGAAGCACATACGTTCATGAGCCATCGACGTCAAGCGAAAGTTTCCATCTTTCGGCTATGTTCGTTTTTTTTTTTTTTGGGGGGGGGGTGCTCGATTCCCATCCGTGGCTCACAATCGTCTGCTCTTTGCGTATACCATTTGCGTCCAAATAACACGTGACTTACGAGCTCTCATACGGCTCTAAAAATCTTGTGAAGATTTTTTGTCACAAAGTGTTAACTAATGTTATAAGGAGGGATTTGTTAAACGTGCACTAGCTCAAAAGGAATCTATAGCTTACTGCAGACTACTGCATGTCATTACAGCCTGAGACTGATATTTTAACCTAACAGATCGTTTCAGCAACGATTTCTGGACTAAAAAATTTTAACGGAAACAAAATTCACTGAAATTTTAATTCCGGGTTCTGAAACCTCATTTAGGGCATGAAGCTCAGAAAAGGCCTTTGCTGAGCGTTTTTAGCGTTGCACAAAACCACAATAGGTTTTGAATTTTGTACGAGCACTAAACCAATAAAATGTTCCTGTGAAGCAAGAAAGGGTGTGTTAAGTTATTCAGCTATAGTGCGTGAACGTAAAACAAAAGATTGTGCACGGTCTTAGTACTTTCAACATAAACTGCAGCACCTTTGGTATGGCCTTTGAAACTTGCAAGGTTTCATAACCAGTCCCTCGACTAACTATGCTAAGAGGAAATGTTCGACTTACACAAGGAATTCTCTGCTTGGGGAAGCACCTGAAGCGTTAGGATTTGACGCATTGTACACGTAGCAGTTAGGTGTGTTCCACGGATGATGACAGCCCACCCAAGGAATGCCTTTCTTGAAAGCTTGGTAAAAGTAGAAGAGTGACCACGCCATGATAACGTTATAGTAGACCGACACGAGGAATGAAACAGCGATACTGGCAAAGCCGATTCCTAAATAGGGAAGAAAAAAGTACACCACAGGTTTTGCTGTGAAACATGTTTCACATTATGGAGCTAACAAGCGCTTTAACGTCTCTAAAGAGAGGCCTGTACATATAGTGTATTTATAAGCGTTGCGTTGATCATTTCTATGATCATACAGTCTGCTGTCCTAAGGATGATTCAGACAACTTCATCCCCTGTAGGACTGGTACCAGGATTGATCCAGTCCTGCATCTGATAAAGAAAGAATTCGCGCGGGCATCCAGGGTGCTTCTGCCCAAGAGGAGCATGCACAGAGCATAAAATCTAGCGGGCTACGTTTCAGATAGACGCAGGAAGTGTCTGACGTTCCATCGCCAAATTCAGAGTATTACGGAGAGCATGATCCAGGACAGCAAGTCTTATATTTTCTTTTTCAGCTTACACGTTGTTTTATATACTCAACCAGAAAATATTTCTGTATCCGATGGACAACATATCCCTATTTTCTCATGGTCGCTCGATCACTAAAACGTACTCAGAGATAGTATCGATTATTTATGAAGATGCAAGCAACGATCTAAAAAAGCTCGATTAAAAAAGCTCGGTTAAAAAAGCTCGGACTTCGAGTTGTTTGGATACATATGTGACGATGCCGGCAAGCAACGAGCAAAGCTATCGTCGTAGCGGCAGTTGTAACGATTACAAGCGAAGTATGGTCAGAATTTGCATATGACTTCTGCAATCACTGCGATCGCTACAGTCGCTGCGCAGTTTTTCCAGTGTTTGTAACGATCACATCGATTATATGGAAAACAGGATTAAAATGGCGAGATGCTCTCAAAACAACTTGGCTAAAAACGCGTTTTTAGAAAGACGTCGTTCTCTGAGTCTCTCCTAAGAGAACGCACGGCACCCGACAAAAACGACCACAAAAAAATCAAGACTGATCAAAGAGCACTTGACCACCCAGATGTGGCAAGTGATAGCACTTTTGATTGGTTCCCATTTGCTTAAAAATCCATTTTAACCATCCAAAGCGCAGTGATTTCTGGGATGGTAGCCCTCCACAACTGGTAGACTGATAAAAAGAAAAGCGTTACCTCTGAGCAGCGGACAAAGCTTGTTCCACGCATGCACCGGCTCCGCCTGAGTGAACTGTCCCACACATTGCTCAAGGAAGAAAATCGGTACCCCGCCAAACGCCAGGAAAAGTAGATAGGGAATTAAAAACGCACCTGCAGCGGAGATATCGTATGGTATAAGAGGTAATGTTAGAATTTAGAAAAAAGTAGTTGAGATAAATACAATACGGATCAAACGTTTTTACCCTGCTTCTATCTTGAACTTATAATACAGCCCAAATAAGATGTAATATATCAAACACGAGAAAGAGTGTTTCGTCAGGGTATCAGGGTTAAAAAAACCAGGCGCAGCCGTGCTTTTTTTTCACCGACTTCAAGGTGTTTGGATACCTGAGGAAACACTCTTTCGAGTTTTAGATATGGCTTCTCAAACTATTCATAACTCTTGGAGAAATTCAAAGCAAAACTTCGCAATCTTTTATGCCAATTAAGATCCGGTATCCAAACCGCCAACACATAGTGATTTCCTTTGTTTCTCTTTATGAATTGTTAATGAGTTTGAGAACTTTGAAACTTCTTCAAATATGCTTCCATGAAATAAAATAATTTCTCACCGCCTCCATTTTTAAAGCACATGTAAGGAAATCTCCACATGTTTCCATAACCGACGCAAAAACCGATACACGCGAAGAGAAACTCGATTTTCCTGCTCCATCGATCGCGGCCTTGTTCCTCGACTACAAAAACAGGTTTTTCCTGTTGGTGTTCAGGTTTCCTCTCCAGAGTGAAAGTCACTGATCCGCCGTCGTCGTCTACTGAACTCATGTCTGTAAACAACACAAAAGACTAATCATTTTATTATCAGTGACAATCCTTGGATTATGAGAAATGTTTTCATTCCAACTTACCAGAAGACACTCAAGTTTTCCGGTAAAAGAATTTTTTCGTCATGTATTTCAGTTTCGTGCCACTTGGCTATACTTAGTCTAAATTGGGAATTGTTTTGCCCACTAAGTGCAATAGTGTATATACATATTTGTCGTTTTGCTTGGAAAAAGGGAAATGTTCGAGGAATTAGGCCTAAAATAGGGTAAAAACATATATTCTATATGTATTGCCTTATGCCGTGTTGGAGATTTGAGCTCTCAACGACTAACCATCACTTAAAAAAGCAAATCCGATCTACAACTAAAGAGACAACCTTCGGGGCTTACGTAGAGGGTACACTTTAGAGATTCTTGGGAATGGGTTACCTTGAGGAAATATTTTCAAACATGCTGTGCAACTATTTTTTTTTTTACCTTTATGTTATTTTGCCTTGCGGCGATGTCGTGGCCGATGCTGAAAGGTTCCAGAAGGAAGCACCCGTACACAATAAAGTTTCGTAGGGGTAGGTTCATCGAAGTGGTAAGCCTTCCATAAACATTGCATTTTTTTTACGGAGTCCTTCCAGAGACACCTTGAAAAGCTTACTTTATACAGAGAGTTGTCCCCTATCGAGGCCAAATGAGGAAGTGGCACCAATCTAGGGGAGGGGAAGGACGGGGGGTGGGGGGGGGGGGTGGGAGTTCTGCAGGGAATAACTAACGGATTGGCAAGGTCACCCTTTAATTTTGCCGGAGTAAGTGAAAACAGGAGGAAAAAATAAAAGGAAAACGGAAATGCGACCGCCACA
>Ga0126336_10000533_pt1 | contig 16061 bp, 8 predicted proteins | sample SidCmetagenome_FD_92530 | JGI IMG/M metagenome (GOLD analysis project Ga0126336, IMG submission 92530) | Coral microbial communities from El Islote,Puerto Morelos, Mexico - Siderastrea C C metagenome | ecosystem: Host-associated > Invertebrates > Cnidaria > Coral | place: El Islote,Puerto...
TTAAAAATAATTGGAGGAAAATTCCCCTCCCCCCCCCCCCCCCCCCCAAAAAAAAAAGAAAAAAGGAAATAAAAAATTAAAATAAAAAACTCCAATCGCCTAGAAATCCTTTGTACCTTGCTATTACTTTTAAACACGAGAATCTAGCCAGGATGTCGCTGAATGTACAAATGTGAATGGTTGGGGGTGAGGGTGTTCCTTGCCTGCATGCATTCCTCCTGCTGGCATACCAACTTCGCTCTTGTGCTTGCACTGTACTTGATATACATGTAACTGTAAACAGACTAGTGTAGTGGTGGCAAATAAGGGCCTGTAATTGCATGTTTTTGTCTTGGAAAAGTCATTATATGCATACCTACTTGCCTTCAAATTCTGTGCTTTACAGTTGAAAAAAGAATTGGACATCTAGGACCCGTTTCTCGAAACTCCCGATGATGAACTGGGCGCAAAACTATTTTACATCCAAAATGTTCTTCAACAGAGACTCACTTTCTATTGATTTTGAAAGCTAGATTTTAAAATCTTTATAGTATTAAGTAATACGTTGGCAAGTGTGTGCTAATAGTTCCCACGAATGAAAACTAAACAGATTTGAACAAATACTTATCGGGAGTTTCGAGAAACTAGCCCCTGATCCTAAGTTGGTGCAGTCGTTGTATCTAACACTGCTGCTCTTACGTATTTCCAACTCAATATTTCTGCTCTCTTTCAATGTGGGCTTTAAAAACCAACCAACCGATCGATCAACCGATCAACCAACCAAGTGCCTTTTGCTCCTTGTTTGGAGAAATAAGAAGTTGATAGCTTATTGAGCATGTCTTTGATTTAGATATTGCTTCCAAACCCAGTTGTTGAGAATGCTATAAATCCCAGTGCGGCTCGGATGTTTGTGTCATCGCCAAGTGGCTTCAGGCAAACAGTGTTGGACTGTGTTCTGGCCAGTAAGAGAGTGGAAGGTAACATCCTGCTGTACATACAAACTAACACACTATCTCGTAGTCAAAATGTTGTATTTTGCCTTGAACGGAAAAATGATTGATACGTCCACTGTAACCAATTAAAGTAGCAACTGACTCAGCAAAAACTAGCAAAACCAATGAATGTGAGTGTTATACTTTGCCTAGATGCGAAAAGTGCACTGATCAGTGAGGTTTGAGACGTTTGGGGTTAATGGTTTCTTTCAAACTACGTATGCAAGAATTTGCTACCGCCGTGCAAAGGTGACATAGTTAAAATTGCGAAATTCACTCACCAATTTATTTGCTTCTAAGTTTTGTATAACACAGCATGCCTAATTTTTGAAAAACTTTCAGGGAAAAATTAAAAAACGACTCTAAGTAATAGGCTTGCTTATGCCATCTTTTTCCCAGATATTTTTGTCGCATCGCTTATGTTGTTTACTTTTTACCCGACAACGTTTATTTATAAATATCTAGATAAATTTCGTCCACTTACCAAATTTGCTTCTAAGTTTTGTATTCAACACGTAAATTATTGATGGTTTTTTATGTCTGAACCGAAGTATAAAATTTTGGGAACTGCGAGGTGGTCTATTGAAGGAACTTTGTCGGTAAAAATCCTACTCCATTTAAACGAAACGACCCATACAGTGTTTTTGTTGTCTGAAAAACAACAACAACAACAACAAAAAAGGAATACGGTGGCGCTTGCGAAACGACGTCTGTTTTCTCTAAGGTTTTATTGAAAGCGAAAGAACTTATTTTCAGACATCGTGCACATTATAACACAGCATGCCTAATTTTTGAAAAACTTTCTGGGAAAAATTAAAAAACGACGCTAAGTAATAGGCTTGCTTATTATGCCATCTTGTTCCCGGATATTTTTGTCGCATCGCTTATGTTGTTTACTTTTTACCCGACAACGTTTATTTATAAATATTTAGATAAATTTCGTCTATGCTTGTATCATAAACAATCTCTTTATTTGCATTTATCAAACCACCTAGCGGGTCTAAAACCGCACACGGCTGATGACATTGACTTGACTCGACTCTCCCCAAAAGAAAAACAACTGTCTGAAAGAACTGGTGACGAGAAAAAGAAAGCGGTTCGAATTGGAAAGGTCTCGTTTGATGACTATCACGCCATGTGGAGCGGAATAGCAACAACCAAGCCAGTGTCTGCTGCGTGTAACCCGCTCAGTGAAGTCCTGAAGGCTGATTCTAAGCTGCAGGCCACACACTTTGGCTTACCACAGCAAGAGCTACAGGAAGAGATTCACAAGCAACTTACAGAGCATAACGCCATAATGTACGGCAAGTTTGAAACTGGAAGGGCGGGACAGGATCTAGCGGAGCTCAAGTCCGCCAAAATTCAGCTGCTCAAGCAGATTTATCTTCCAAAACAGCAAGGTAAAAGGCGCTTTTTGTTTATATATGAACGTTATATTGGTTCTTAATAAGTGCTTTTCGAGAGCGGTAGAGCTTGCTCATTCTGACCTACTGTTGTCAGAAAAACAGGTATTGCACAGGTTTCCGCGATTCAAAGACAAAGAAGGTTTGTTGCATTATTGGTGCAACGCATCTTCCTTGAAAAGTACGGATAGGATAAATATTGCTGTGTATTGCCGTGGTACACTGGTTGTATGGCACTCACTCGATTAATGTTTCTTTTTTTAATGCTGGCTCAACTGCTCATGTATTCAGTGGAGCCTGCCTTACGGCTAATTCTCCCGTAGCTACAGGAACCGTTTTGTTTTAGCCTCATTACACTCAGTCAGTTTTTCACCCGGCCATCCACTCCGTTTATACCAAACCAGCCAACGACCGTCTAAGATAAAGCTGGAGTAGAATGTTTCATTTTCCATTGCCAAATGAAAATGGATCGGTCGGTCGAAAAAAAAATAGAATGAGTTCATTTGAGCTCACCAGCTCCGAGTCGGCTTGATAGATCAGTTGGTTAGAGCGCTGCACCAGTGTCACAGAGGCCATATTTCAACTTCTTAAGTTGACATACTTCACTGCGTTGGTCATGATCATTGCTGATTTGATCCCGCAGTTCACATATGATTATTTCATATATTCACATTAACATTCATAGTCTATCACCCCGGGTCGTAGGAGTGCTTGATACAAATACATGCAGAGCGAAATACAAGTACAGATTTAACGATCATCAGACTGCACAGGCCGATGATCGCTTATTGCGTGAAACTCGAGTAATTGTTTTGTAGTTTCTATTTTAAACGTACTAATGTAATATAATTATATAGTAATGGATTAAACGCAAAATAAATATTATTCCTCGGAGTGTGCCATCGCATTCCTTTTTGTGCCGCCATTATTCCTTTTTTTAAATAAAATTTTTGTGGTGGACAATGTTTGTAACATCAGTAGTTCGACTCAGCCCGTCAATTGTATTGCTTTGCCTAGTAGGTTGGGGTGTACTTCAGGTACGAAAACGTTTTGATGTTCAAGGTGGTCCTTTCGTAGCCGGAATTACGGGTTTCTTTTGTTTACGGTTTAGTGCAAATGGCGTTGTAAAGCAAACGTCTTTGCGTTATTGTTTTGTTTACGTGGTGTCTCTCTTGGTTTCTCTGAAGGCTTGTCTAGCGTGGATTCACCAACGCCAAGAACAGTAACCAATGCTCCTTCACCGTCAATTACAACCGCGAGAGAACTGGAACCCCATGAGCAGGAAGTTGAAGAGTTACTGGCATGGACTAACACGTTGCCTTAGCAACACTGATCATTTTGACGCAAACTGGTCTCTTGAGGACGTCCCATATCATCTGAGGCCTGGCAGTAGCCACCCAAAGACGTTTCAACAGCATAAAATAAGAACCACGTAACTGTCAATATGGGTTGATCTATACTGCAGCTAGCGCCCGCTAGCAAAAATTCTTACCGGCATTGACATGGCGTGGAATCATGTCAGCACAAGAAACTACAGTGTCCTCACCTTGGTGTTGTTTGCTGTTTATGATGTATTGTCGTTAAAAGACAAAAACATGTCGTGTTCGTCACATTTTTTGAAAATTTTTGGGTCCACTAGAGATAAGAAATGAACAGCTCATCCTGTGTTACGAACCCAAAGACAACACAATTATTAACAAAGTTTAGCATTGGTCTAAACGATTAGTAATATGAATCCAGTGTATGACTGTTGTACCTGAATCGCTGCTCAGAAATGTTATTTGTTGTGTAGCTGAGGTTTATCATAGGGTGATAAATTTGCGCGGTAATGCTTTTCGAATCCAGCATCTTCTTAGATAAAGAAAACGCAGGGATAGGAAAGGCGAGACAAACAGAAAAGAAAAAGAGACTTACTTTAAAGTACAAAGCTTGAGTCAAAGCAACCTACCCTATCTGTTCGTTAGTTTGTTGTGAGGAAAAATTAGTTCTGAAGGCTCACAACACAACAAATCCAACAAATATACCGAATATAATTCTGGTCGAATTATGTTTTGTCCTTTTCGTTATTATTATGTAATAAAAACTTAATATATATTACATTCAGAAAAATGACGCTTTGGTTGCGGCATTTATAAAGATTCGTCACTACTTGAAAAAAGTCAGTTTGATTGACCTTGGTGTAACAATAGCAACACAATGATGATGTCATGTATTTTACATACCTCCAATTCTCTCGACATCTAGACCTAAACTTTGAAAACGACCTAATCTCCCTGGTAGGCCACATGTAGTAGGTCTTCCCGACTGCAAAGTCTTAAGAAATTCTGTGAGAGCGTGTGCGAGAAAACTTAGGTTGAATATTTTCCTTATCAAAATTTAAGATCCCCCATTCCCTTTGCTTATTCGTCAAGACTAGTGCTTTCCAGTTGAAGTTAAATAACAGTTTCGCGGTACATTTAATATACTTGTAGCATAGGACTACTTTTCAGGAGAGTTTCACTCAATTTCCTTCACTCGATTTTCCTTGACGTGGCAATGAGTCACGAACTAAATAAGTCCATTTTATCACAAGTAGAAAACTTTTTGTTAAGGGAGCTGTAACTATTGATGTACAGTAGTTTTTTCTTAATTACGTAAACGATATGACGTAAACGATATGAAATTACTTGGTAATGAAATTAAGTAGTTTCTGTTTGAACTATTCCGTTGTAAAGCGCCATGATCCTATGTAAATGCATGGCGCTATAGAAATCCTTTTATTATATTATTGAAATGGAACCAAGAATTAAGGGAACTTTTACATTTATCTACGAGAGTGTCAATGCCGTATTATCTGTATTATTGTTGACAGCTGATATCTTTCGGAATTTTCTCTTTTGTCTTTATTCCACATATTAGCATCCCGCTGCTAAAACTTTCGTGAGAACTTCTGTTTTTGCTTAATGTCAAAATATTTTATAAAATAAAGTTTTAGAACACAGCTGGTTGTAGCGCTGTTGTAATAGAATTAATCCATAAACTGTAACTGTGTTGTTTGCTAAAAAAAAAAGATGGACCTTCTCCGAGTTTCTATATTCAAGCAAGGGCTGTTTTGCGAAAATCTGAGAAGCGCTACCGGAAGCGTGTCTACAGCTTTATACTAATTGCCATTGTACAAAGAGTAAACGTGAACGTGCATTCCGACAGTGGCTCATTAATATGCTGAATATAGACGAGAAATTTCTGAAAAAAAAGGAAAGAACTGAATTCAGCTGTCACCAAATAATACGGACGTGTGGTTTCATGGATGAATGTAAAGGTTCCCTTTATTTTTCGCTTTATTTCCATGGCTTAATTTAAAGTAATTCAAAGCATTTGAAATTTACGCTCAAAGTGCAGGACACCTTGAAATTTAGATTAAAAATTCATCGACTAGTTTTGGAAATAAGGCTCTCGTAAGAAGGATGTTACGACTTGCAATAAAAGGAGCATATCTTAATACTTGAGGCAACGTCAAAGAAAATCAAATGAAGGAAATTGCGTGAAATTCTTCTGGTAAGTAGTTTTATGAAAAAACTATAATTGAAGGTGAAAACTTCACTTCAATCCATACAGAAAACGATAGTCTTGACGAATTAACAAAAGAAAAGACGATCTCTATTTTTTTTGCAAGGAAAATATTATACTGATTTTTTTTCGAAAACGCTGTCATAGAATTTCTTGAAACTTTCCACTCGGGAAGACACACATGTGGCCTATAAGGGACATAAGGCCTTTTTTAAAGTTTAGGTCTAGATGTTAAGAAAATTGGAGATATGTAAAAATATATGAGGTCATCGCCGTGTTGCTATGGTAACACTGATTGAAGAGGCGAAGGGCCACTCCGAAAAGTGTACCGCACGACCTCACAAGTACATAAAACTTTTCCAGCAAATGAATTAACTTTTATTGAAGAAACAAAGTAAATTCCTGGGATAAAATAAAATGAATTACAATATAGCAATGAACCGAAAAGAACAGAAGAAATGAAAGAAATACAAGAGCAAACACCGAACAAAGACGGCTTACCAAATGCTGGAGATAGGAGTTCAGGGAACCAAAAATTACATGCGTGATGAACGACAGTAGAAGTTACACAGAAGTAGATCGGAATGCATACAAAAGCATACAAAAGCGAGAAAAACATCAACATATGTAACAAAGAACAAAAGAAAAAACGAATAGCCACAAAACTGATGTCAAACAAACTTTTTTGGTAAGTTTGTTTAATGTGTAGTAAATGCTTGAAGTCTCTAGTCCTATCGAGCCCTGACAGTGAATCAACAGCCGTTCAAGTGTTGGGTGGTATGGATTTAGCAAAATCAAGGCGAGCCACCTTAAATCCACTCTCCATGAAGCTGTCAATAATGTGTGCTAATACAAATGCGAGAATTTGGTAATTAAACTTTTTATTACAACGAAGCAAGGTTTAAACAGCATTAGAGTATTCTAACGCACCTGCATCATAATATATGTGATAACCCTGCATGCTAACAGGTCATTTCCCTGAAGAAATTTGTGGACATTTTTCACATGGTAAACTAACTGTAGTACTTTTTAGAAGAACTAGACTGTAATAGTTCGTTGAATGGGGTTCACTATTTCTTCTGATTTCGTATGATCCTTAGCTGCTTATCTTTTTCTCATTATGCAATGAGATTGTTTTGAGTCATGTGTCATGTGTACCCCTTGATTTGCAATGAATGTGCTGGGCAAACAACAAAATGCTGGCGGAGAAGAAAGTAAAACACTGAGCAGATGAACTACAAATGACGTTGTTAAAACAGCACAGAAAACCTTGGTATCACGACTGCTCATTCCATTTCTTAGGATCAGTCGTCTTTTGCTTTTCCTACTCTCTCCATTTCAACGCAAGGAAAGACCAAATCATACCATATACTTGATCTGAAAGATTGTTATGATTTATTTTTGGCAAGTTTTCAGAATGCTGTGAAACTGAAAAGAAAACTCTGCGGGGGCCTCCAAATTAAAGCCAGATTTACTTAAATTGAAATCGGGTAAGGTATATTTATATAAACAAATAAATGGCGAGAAAACGTATGTGATTTATTATAGTAGTAATATGCATTACGCCTGTGAAAATTCAATTTTTTATGTCTGTTTCTAAGTGTTTATTTTGTTTAAGCACAGGTTAAATGGTAAAGTAGCTATTACTTTGAAGGGTGTTTTGCAGGAAATGTTTTAATATAGAGGAAGAAAATGTAAATGGTATTCTTAAACTTGTTTTTCAGGAAGTGTTTGGAAGGAAATTTACGGCCTTGTTACGGCCCACTCAATGTGATAAACTTGCTAAAGGATGTGACCTTCCACAAATTTGGTTGATAATACGTTTGATAAGTCCTTGACTGAAAAATTCAATTCATTACTAGAATCCCACCATGCTGATAAGATATATGAGCAATTGGACATGAGTACAGCATGCAGATTAATGCGATGTGGAAGAAAATGTGATGTACTCCTTAACTTTGCCTTGCCTGAAATAACTCCCGATCAGAATAATTTGTGGCTGTAAAAAGTCATTCCACAGAGGTGAACAATTATTACAAAGAGTCGTACATTTATGCTGTGAACTTCACACATAACTAAAAATGTAAATAAAAAATGTAAATAAGATAAAATAAAATACAAACTAAAATATTAAATAAATAAAAATAAATTAAAAAATAAATAAAAGCCTTCATGAGGTAACCGAAAATTTGTCGACTTTGAGTTTTGGTTTTCGTGACAGTTTTTATACTGTCACGAAACCAGATTAAAAAAACCGTTTTATCACTGGTTCCTGTCTAATTGAAAAAGTGGGCTTGCCGTAGTTTTAAGATTTTTATTTTCGTTAAAAGAGAAAACAAAACCTGGCAAAGTATTCCCGCTGGGCTGTTATTGACTTCTAGCCCATTCGTCATTAATCTTTCGTCGACTTCATGCCATTAAGAGAATTAACTGCCCATGTTTTTTAATGGCAGATGGTTATTTCTTAAGACACAGACCATGCTGCAAATTAATTTCGTCCACCGGTCAGAGCAGACATGATGGACGGACATTTACAAGCCTTCTCGAATTTGATGAGTTTTATTTTGTTCTCGGCGGTTTGTTTCTCAACTTTGGTGAAATCCATTGTCGTAAATGGTGAGTAGAATTGCCAATGCTTTTATTTGGGGTTGGTTAGACCTTCAAACCATCTCTCTTTTATTATTCACTGCCAAATTTGCTCTAATCGAGACGCACAAGGCAATACAGAGACAACTGGTGTTAGGAGTTTATCCATCAGACTTTTTACCTTTTTCCCCATTTTTTAAAACGTTTTTTTTTTCAGCTTTATGCTTTCAAGCACAAGTAGTTTTTCCGCTTATTCGTTTTTCCGCTTATTCGTCAGAAACACTGATCTTTAACCGTCAACTCGGAGTAACTTGCACACCTCCAGAGATACAAAATTTCCAACTCTTTACATTTTTTTACTTTTAGAGCCTCACATCGTGCATATGCCAGTATTCAGCGTAGTTCTAAACTTTACTTGACGCTGTGTTTGGGGCTTCTTAACGGTTTAATTATCCAAGTCGTACAGCGACGGAGGCAGTCTGTTGTTTGTGCCTGAGGTTTTTGTTGAACAGTCGGGGAGTCCTGAAGAATAAGCTTCACCGGCAAGATTGCAATTCTAACCAATGCAGTCTACTGTATTATGCATGAATTGAAATGCATAGAAGTTTACTTGTTGTACATATAGTTTGCTTGTTGCTATTTTCGTCATATGAGCTCTGAATGGTGTTTTATTACGAACTCTGGGATACTGAATTCAAAGACTCTTGACTCACTATTATCGCTTAATTGTGCGATATATCGCAGGCAGTTTTTGCGAATTATAGGGGACCATTAGTTTAGACTTTCCGTAATATTTAACTCCACAAATGAGGTATGTAAGCGGTTCAGTTGTCACCTGTTTCGCCGAAAGGACTTAAGGTCCTTAAATAACCCAATGATGAATGTGGACGATCCGTTTTTACAGAAAACAAATACTCTGTCACGGCCCACCTTGCCAGACTGCAAGGTGCCAGATCCATTTTATATAAATCATCACAAAACGGAAAAACGGAAAAAACCGGCATACTAAACATTTGCATTGTTACGTTTAAAAATAACGTAACTGGACACTCGGAAGTGCTTTGCCTGCAACGTCTTTGTCATTTATTATATACCAAACCAGTGGATAGTGTTTTTTCGCGTGCTCCGATTAGGTACTCAAACTCCGGATAGTATCTGCTAGTCACATCCTGGCACTGCTCTGGATTTCGCGCGCAAGGTTTTCCTCATTTATCAGGAAAAAAGTACCATTTGATGCTGGCTATTCACTTATTTGGTATATACTAAGCAATTATTCACCTCAGTGTCAGTGAATACTGCTGGAGTTTTGCCAAGCCGAATTGTTAAATGTTTGCATAAATGTATGAGTGTCATTGGCAGCTTTTTTTTGAGGCTGTCACAATGTCGCGATGTTGGCTCGAGTTCTAAACGAGCTGAGCAAAATTTGTGTAGTTTGGTTGTTCTTCCTCATCATGTGATGTGATGTGATGGTTGTGGTTGGTTTTTCTGGGCTTACTTCAAAGTTATTTTCTGAATTTAATTTCAATCCTTAATATCTTAGTCTCAATTCTGATTCTAACTTTTGGCTTCTTACACGCATCAAAATAACACTTTTTCTTTACTGGCAGTCCTATTTACTTTGTCAATTCAAAACCATTCTCTTCTTCAAAGTGAGGAATTTACAGTTTATCCAAAGGAAGATAAAATGCGACAGAAATGCGATAGCATTAGACGTATTTTGTGAATAAATTCGCCCTTAGATTAGCCGTTAATGAAAACCACTTAGATTGGATGAGACAGATGACCCAAAGTGCCACTTTAGCAGGAATCATTCTACTAAGAACTTCAAATGTTATGTAAATGATTTTAATAAGAATTATCAAGGTTCGTGTCTTTGGTGTTTTGATGTGTTAAACTCTCGACACGGCAGGAGTCGAGATGTGGAGCTAATACTTTCCAATTAAAATCACTCACTAAATCAAGAATCCTAAGAATCGAAGTTTATTGTGCGATGGACAAAGGCAAACCGACGTCGACTACTGTTCACAAAACAGGAAGAATATATGAGGTTGTAATAAGTGCGTGGACAAAATATGGAGGAGTCGCACAAAGAAGGTCGCCGATGCCGCGAAAGGAGAGGATAAAAAGCAACACCTGGCCCTGCAGAAACACTGACCAGGAGTGTGAATGTCGACCGGTGGCTTCTCCAGGACAAATACTGGCAAAGAAAAGTGAGACCTGTAAACTTACAACTGACAGACCTTGTCACATTTAGGTTAACCTACTGGGCACGTCTATGTGAAACATGTCTGAGTAAGCCAAAAAGAGAAAGAAAAGAGAAGAAAATTGACAAACTAGGTTGGAGTCAAATAATGTATGTTGTCCCAGGCACATTCTCTAGTTTTTTTCTTTGGCTTGCCGCTCAGAAACAACAGAAACATTTCAAGAACCTTGTTTGAAAGGAGCAGGGGATGGGGAGAGCCGGAACGCGCTGCTGTCCCCTGTTCTCCAGATCCTGCGCGGGCCCTTTCTGATTTTCGCCGGCTCTCTCTGAGAGCCACAAGCTGGAAGCAACCAGGAGCGTTACTACTTTCCTTTAATGCTAGTCTATCTCAAGGCTACCCCCGGGCGCTATTTTTTTGTCGGTACTTTTTATACACCAGTTTAGAGTGAGTGACCTTCCAATGGAGAGTTCAACGCGCTAACCACTGAGCACTGCACCCTCCTGTTTATCATAACAAGTGGCCATTAAAATTCAGATATAAAAGGAAAAAAAATCATATTTTGACTAGAATACCGTGAGGTAATAAACAAGCAATTATGCTGACGTTTGTTTCAAAAACAATTTCGAAAGAAGCTATGTTAGAATAATTAATATTTCACAGACTTAGACTTACTCCACTGTAGAATTTCCTTAGCTAAAAGTAGCGAACATTTTATTTGAAGGACACGCAAGATGGGGCTACCACAATCTTCCCCCGGGGGGTTTTGCCGCGGAATAGGGTATGCTCTTTGAGGTTCTCAGTCCTTAAAAAGGTATCCATTTTGCCACTTTTAGTTTTGTGATCTCGGTGTGATCCTTAGGGTTTCTTTTTTTCGGCTAAAGTTGCAGTACGTAAGCACTCAGCTTAACAAAAAAGACGTGTTCTATGAATTCTGAACTACCGGTTAATGTCAAACTGTGCTTGATGCTAAACTTCCCATGTTATAGAAAAGAAATAACAAGGAGCTGTTGACACAATTCTTAGTCATCGTTTTTTGCCTTGAAGAGGGTGTCATCTTTCAAAAGGGTATCAATTTTTGATTTTCTATCCATAAATAGAGTCAGGGTTCAAGAATATTTGCGGTACACAGCTATTCTAATTTGACGAATGTAACCTCACCACTGGGCATCAATCACTCTTTTATGTAGTTTTAGAAGATGAAAGGCCAAAAATTATTACCATTCAATTCCACTCAATTCCACCTACACATCTGAAATGTTTTACAACAAAGTACAAACAGTGTTTTGATGCGTAATTTTTGTACCATTTGTTTTTTTACGCTCTGTTACGTGCTACCTGCGAGATATTCCAGGGCCAAAAAATTATCACCAGAACTCAGTTTTCCTTTGGAAATAATATTTCTCAGGCGCCATCTAAGGTATAATTAACATTGCGGGGATGTTTCGCGGATATGTGACAGTGTCTGATTATCGTCTCGATCGAAGGTTTACACGAGGCACGCGTGGTTCGCACAAGCGGGCGTGTTCTGTGGTGAGTTGAAGTACATTTACATTTACACTAGGAATTCAACACATGAAAATCCTACGATTGTCAAGCGCCTGAAAATACTATTCCTGTGGATGCCGACTTACGAGAATATATCGTCAGCGAAGTTCAGGACGTTTGTTTACAGTATGCATGCGTAAATAAATCGACTTCCGCTTAATTTTAAATTCTATAACCTTTCTGGTTTTAGTTTGATTTAATTTGTTTCCAGTGACAAAAGTTTAATACCAGTTCGCCAGCATTTTTCTGCATTATTAATTTTACTTTCTTAAAGCAGTAGTGGATTTATCAAAATTGCAATCTCCCCCCCAAAAAATTAGTTTTCAAGAGAAGTTTGAAAGCGGTGCATTAGTAGATGGAACATCAAGACCATTCAGGTATACAGTCTGTACTGACAAGTTAAAAAAACAGTGCACTGGTTAAAAAGGTACACGTTTATAGACTTTTCCTTTACCAGTCACGTGATCATGGACGTGTTCAAACCTAGAAGGAAATTCAATTGATCTTCCTAGTTCCTCCTTTTTTCATCGTGGTCGATCCGTTTCTGGTCACATGATCCGATCGTTCGTCCTGGAATTTGTCCCCGACGTGAACTGACCGTGAAGGCCTGGGAAGAAACTGTACAGGATCTAGGCAAGAATCTTGCCAACTTACGTCGGGTTCCCCACCGTGGCTCATATCTGAGTTGGATAACTTCTAAATGTATAGCTAGAATTTTTACTTAAAAAATCCGAGTTACAAATATCGTCGAATTTGCAACTCGGTCTTTCTATGCAAAAATCGAAGTTGGCTAATTTCAAAATGTACAGCTCGAATTTTACTGCAAAAATCAATATCGCCGAATTTTTAACTCGGATATTTGCTACAAAAATCCATGTTGTAAATATTGAGAATTTACAGCTAGGAATTCATTAAGCACATCAAAGGTCACGTGACATTAAAGGTCACGTCAATCTGTGGTATTAATGGACTGACGAACGTAGCTTAGCGTTGTGCGTGGTGCATGGTGGGTAGTCAGGGTAGCACTCCTAGATCGTGGGTGTCGGTAAAAGTCGTGGTAGCTAACTTATCTTTCCTTCTATAAATGCATACAGGTAAAATCATAAAACATTTGAAAAAAGAAAAATCCGAAGCCCTGAAAACGTTTTTCTTGTCATTTACTTTCAATCGACATATCTGTTCCTTCTGGAGTTACCTAGTGGTAGAATGGGTCTCTTATCAAACGTTTGCTCTTATGTTTGATACCTCTCGGGACAGACCAAGTGGATATACGTTTTTGATCACCTAAGCTTTACTGTTTTCTTTGTTTGACTTTGGTGCCCCCAGCCTATGCAGTAAATTTTCCCTTTTTGTTTTAGCTTTTTTTCAGGATGGGGGAGCTTTTAGTTTTTTTTTTTTTTAAGCATGGGAAGGGGGCGGTAGAATTTTACGTAGAAAAACTAATAGTTTTGGCCATTGCCGGTGCAAAAGGTATTAGATTTAACAGAGTTGATTTAAGTTTCTATCAACTAGTTCTTTCACAGTTAAGCCGTTTCAGGCTCATCGTAAACTGTTAGGGGTAAAAAGATATCTTATCTTCATCCGTTAGTTCACGGTTATATTTTCATCGATTTGACGCTTATCTTTAATTCTTCGGCAACTGTTGACGCTAAAGATTTGACAAGTAATAAAGTGGCTTAATGGCTAAAGCAAATCAATTAAAAATGAAGCCGCATGCGTGTGGAATGACATCAAGATCTTACTTTCCCACAGTCTCAATCTGAAGTAATATATTCACAAATGCCAGCAGCGAAGTGCTAAATTCTGGACAAAAAAAATTAAAAAAATTAATAAATAAAAAATAAATAAATAAATAAATACACAGATTTGTGAATAGCTCTTCTTCTCAATTCACTGGTATTTAGTGATTAAGATCCTTCCGGTGGCTGGTTTACCAGAGGCTGAATGATTTTTCGAAAAATGAACAGTTGGCAAAGCTTCGAGGGCAATTGAGAAATTTTTGCTCGTATTCCAGGCAATCCGCACAACAGTCACAGGGCTCTGTGAACGAAGTCGTGAATGCGGAAGATAAATATATCAGTTAAATCAACATAAATATTTAGGACGTACAAGGAAATCCAAATACAGAGAGCCTGAGAAGCCTTGGGATAAAACGTAGTAAACTAAGATCTATTGGACAGAATCTCATAACAGTGGGTACCTGCACAGCTCTAGCGATTACAAAAATACTGTGAAGAGTTCACAGTGATATCTAAAATGTCTTGAGGAAAATCCTATTCGCAGGCCACGAAAGCGATGGAAATACAGAGCACGACAAAATAACGCATCAAGTCGCGAAGGACAGAACCTGAAAAGAAAACCGGTTTTCTAATTAAGACGCTGAAATCTCCAACGGTTTTATCATTTCTCTTATTGTCCTGTGGAATGCTTTTTCCCAATATCTGAGCCGTTGCTGGTTGAAATCTTAGCAAATTCTGCTTCAGTGTCACCCAGCGGTTCGTTTCGGCGAATATGTGTTCGGTGAGGACCAAATCGCCTGAGATATTCGGATTTAATTTCAGTGAAAACTAGAAATTTCTTTGGGGAAACATCACCTCAGACTTCCCCAACAAGGGGACTGTTTAATTCCAATTGTTTTCGGAGGGTAAAATGTGTCGTTTAGAGTGTAAAATAAGGCCAGCTAGCATTTTTGGAGAGCTATGAGCAGCTCGCAAAATTCGGCGGGTAGGGTTGTGTTTCCTACAGTTTCCTTCGGCCAAAATTTCAGCTAAAAATTCTGTATTAGGTTACACAAATTTGCCTTTAAAAAGCCTTAAAATGATCTAAGAAGGTAAAAAAAGAAGATATTTCAAGTATTTTGTGAAAATTGTCTCGTCGGGTGCCCTGTCTGCATTTGCTTCCACGTGCTCTTCGCGGTGTAGTGCAACTCATGCCTCGTCTTCAATGAATTCCACTTTATCAGGTGAAGTAATGCCGCACGTTTTTCCGTTTGCCTTCCCTGGATGGTAGTTCACCAGAGTTTTCCTTCACTTATCTATTCAATATTTCCCACTTTGGAGGTATTTTACCATAGCTTTAAACAACATGAGCCCGTAGACAAACGCTGCCCTGTAGTGACACCAATTAAACGCGAGCCCGCGTTTTGTATGCGGCTGTTTGATGCACATTTTACATAAAGTTTACGACATAGCGAGTGGGTTACGATTCCCCTACCAAGTGCAACAATTCTTTTATTTTGCTAGTGCATTCGTGACTGAAAAAGAAAAAAAGTTTCTCGTGCCGGTTCCCACATAATTTTTCTTGACCTTTTGCTGGTACTTTTCTCACGCCAGTTCCTACAAGGTTTTTCTTGTGCTCTTGCTTATTACACAAGTGAGAGCCAGGCTGATCTACTACAGTTATGTGTATTACTTGTACGGGAAACGCAAAAATATATAAAAGAGAGCCTTTAGTCTCTGAACTAAGCCTTTTTTGGGTGAAAAATGTTCCTGATCACCGAATAGATGTATGTCGTATTTTTATTCACGAGTTGGCCCGTAGTACTCTTGATCTTCCTACTTTTTACCTTAGCTCCCTCCTTGCCTCTAGTCACGTGCTTTGTGAACAGATCTCAATGGCGGATCCAGAAGGGGGAGGGAGGCAAAAAAGGGAGGATCGTGGAAATATATGGCCATCCAGGCCAGGTTGTGTGTGTGTGTGTGGACGGGGGGGGGGGGGGGGGGGGGGGCAAAATTCCCCCCGGGGGGTGTGGGTAACCCCGACAAAAAAAAAAAAAAAAAAACATATAAAAAGAGAACAACATAGAA
>Ga0126336_10000534_pt1 | contig 16060 bp, 10 predicted proteins | sample SidCmetagenome_FD_92530 | JGI IMG/M metagenome (GOLD analysis project Ga0126336, IMG submission 92530) | Coral microbial communities from El Islote,Puerto Morelos, Mexico - Siderastrea C C metagenome | ecosystem: Host-associated > Invertebrates > Cnidaria > Coral | place: El Islote,Puerto...
CCCTGAAGGGCATAAAAGACTTATTCTAAATATGGTTAGCCGTCTCAGAACGCCCGTACGAAACCGTGAAAGGCCGCAAACTAAGTTCTCCTCATCCTCAGAGAAAAGTCCAGCTTCTAAATCTCCAGCGAGGAGATTTAGAAGTTGGCGAGACTAGTGTTGGACAAGAAGCACAAAGGTCACAACGTCAAACTTTACATTTGGGCGGGAAAGCTTCAAAGTTTGACACCTGCAACGCAGACGTTTGGCGTCACCTGAAAACATGTTTTTAGCGCGTGTGTTCACGGGTAGATGCAATCGACGGTATTTAAGACATCCAACCTCACGTTGAAATAAGTGAAGATTTCTTTAGCATTCTGAAAACCTAAGTAAATTTCCCATACAAAGTTTATAAATCAAGAATACCACTCACTAGTAAGCGTCACGTTCGTTCTGTCAGACCGCGAGCTTTGTTCGTCGTGAAAGTTCCTGAATTTTTCATATACTATTTACTATATTCAGTAATGAGATGCCTCAAAGTTTTCTTTTTCATTCTCATCAAGTGCTCACTTTTACACCAATGCGAAAGGCGGTTAACGTCTTGATAAATAGCAGAGTGATTATACCTCAACTGTCCAGAAAAAAACTGCTTTTCAACAAGTAACTTTTCAAAGGTATTTGAGCAAAAAATAGCACATAAAAAATAGCGTATATGTATTACATATTGAGTAGAGCAAATCGAGAGGCATGTTAAAAATGGGTACAATCAGAGGACTCATTTGCTGACACAATTTAGAGGTAACCTTGCAAAATGAAAATTCTCGAAAAAAGATTTCATTGGCTAAACATGCATGTTTATTCTGGTAAAATTAAAAAATCCAGCAACGATTGAGAGTTTAATTAATGAAACAATTGTCTTTAAATTATCTTTAGTTTTTTCAGAGCTGAACTTACTTGGTCACTGGCTGCTGGATGGCCATGATGAAGACATAAGGTAAGTGCTGCACTAATAACTGAGTCATGTCAGTGTGTGTATCAAATGACAAAAAAAGAAGAAGAAGCGCGGAGCCTATTCACGGGCTTGGCTTCTTATTGAACGTGACCTCGAGATGAAAGGTGTATTGGGTTTCCACGTCAGCCTTTTAGAGTATGATTTTTTTTAATTTGTCAGCTGTTTCATCGCTTTATAGTGCTGTGTTTCTGTAATATGCATTCAATGATAGAAATTTACGCCACCTTATAATGTATATACAACACGTGCTTGTTAAGCACTGAATTTGTAATCTAAACCCACTTACATTGAGTCACTTTTCTTAACACTGCTGCCTGATTTATCCAAAAATAACTTAAGACGGACTTATTGCCTATGGAAAAGTAATGATTTGGGGTGGACACACTTATCTTCATCCTCTCTTAAGTGAAGGTCTTTGAGTTTTATTAACTAAGGCCCGGTTACCGACTGAAAACCAAACCAAACCTTTTCGTTTTCCTATTTCAGTTTCAGTGGACCGCCATCTTTTATCGAAGGGCGTTGTCCTGGCAGCAAGGCTCCAATATTCAACCAAACAAATTCTTTTGCCACTGCCCCGATAATCAATCTTAAGGGCAGGAGTTTTACGGTTTCCTGTTGGATAAAACAAACGAATTGGGTCCGAGACCAATTTGGAGCGATCTATGGAGACTGGTACGATCCGTGGCAGTTTTTGCTCAGTATTAAAAACAAGAAGATCGCATTTCAACGCCACAGCAACGGAAGGGACGAGCTCGAGTGGCCGTACCTTGAGAGTAGCATCCTTCCTTTGAGAAACTGGACACACGTGGTAGTCACGTGGCAACACGTGACAAGGGCTTTGCTGATCTATGCTGACAGTAAACTAATAGGCCAAGGGTCTTACTCGGCCTCCAACGATGGATTCTATGGGCCCACGGGTCAGCAGTACAAAATTGGTAAAGACGGTCATTCTCAGAACCACCAGTTCAACGGATCAGTGATGGATCTTTACGTTTTCGGCAAGGCACTGTCGTTGGATGAAATCAATAGATTGAGAGGTTTGAGATTCATCGTTCTATAAACAGCCTCTATAAATGGAAATAAATATGCGGTGAAATGGAGACGAATTTTTAATTTGCATGCCTGTATATATAGCGTTCTTTCATACAAAGGTTGTCGCTATAGATAGGTGCTCTCGAGCAGAGCGACAATTGCATGTTTTTGTTATAAACCTACATAGTGAATGAAAGACAACGGTTGCCTCTTCAACGTCCATGATCTGATGCATATTTGGACAGTTATCACAAATTTACATATAATCCTCCACTTACGTTCTTGTGTAGGTGTCCCGGTGATCAGAAACAAGGTCAAGGAAGTGGTAGGAGCAACCATTGCAGTCAGTTGGGAGCCTCCCTTGGACAGGGCGTGTCCAGTTATAAGTTACAATGTTTACTACAGAGAAGTGATTTCACAGGCAGCAAAAAGCAAATGGAACACAGTCACAGTCAGCAGAACTACGACTAGCTACACTCTTTACCTAAACTGTTGGAAAGAATATGAAATAGCAGTTACCTCGCTAAATGCATACGAAGAAAGTAATTTTCATGACAGCAACATGTGGAAACTCAGAACCAGAGGAGGTAATTGATGCTGGTTATCACAAACAGTCCAGGTGAAGTGTTTGAGACGAGTTTAATTGAAGACCTATGTGGTAAATAATATGTAGAATAATTCAAAATGAAACGCAATTCTCTTCACTTCATAACCTCTTCATTTGTCCTACTTATTACTTCAGTTGTCATTTAAGAGTCACCCTCACTACATCTTTTATTTTGATTCGGAATTTGTATGGTTAGTGGAATCTTTAGCTTGTCGTGCTTGTTTATAAGGGCCGTAATTGAAAATAATTACCTAATCCCCCCTCCCACCTTTCTTCACCTGAAGTGAACAAGTCAAATGAACAGGCAATAAAAAGTTAAAAGAAATGCCTTTAACTATTCTAGATCTATCTCCAACTTTAAATCTTACCGATGACCTTGTCTCACGTACCGCGCGTACCCCTGGACTGGCTGTGATTTTAGTTTGGACAGAGTGATTGCACAAGTGATTTCAGCTCTTAAGAAATGAGATTTTGAGAACCTGAACTTCAGTGCAGACCTCCTTATACCTCCTTGTTTCTTTCCGCTAGTGCCTCGTCGTTCTTGCTTCATACAGTTTGCTCTTCCATGTTCGTCTCTCTTCTATCCTCCCCCATTTTTCCTCAGACAACCAGGACTTCCCTCTCCTTCCTCTCTCCTTACCCAACATCTCCACGCACCGACATTCATGCTGTAGTTTCCTCCCTTGCCTTTTTCTTTTCCTTTTTTTTTTTAATTTTAGTGTTTCCTCAGTTCCGCCAGAACCCACAATACTTATCTCACTGCCGCCATTGTAGCACAGTGTGGGTACGCGTTTCATGAGTTTTCTTGTACGCCCAAGGGTTACTAGGTTGTCTGTTGCCTCGCTACATCCGATCATCACTCCTCTCTGCTGTTCCTCCACTAGATCATAGTCCTCCAGATGTCTTTTACAGGTTCAAGTAAGCATGACGTAATTCCCACTTTTGCAAATATTATCAATATCATTATCACCATTATTATCATCGACATCGTCACTATCATCATTTATATTAAAAGTGAATCCCACTAAAAGTAAACCATGACGAAAAGAATATGATTAGCCTATTTAGTATTGTTTTCCTTTGCTTGAAGTCTCCTTCCTGGATATTCATGTTCGAAGTGAAGGTTGTGATGATCCAGGGAAGGCCCCAGGTTGTGGTTTGGCTTACATCAAGGTCAATGGCAAGGACTACTCGCTTCACGGCAGAGGGCATAACGTTGTTATTGTGGAGGCTAAGACAGGTTTGTGTTTACTGAATAAATTTACTAAGTAAAGGCACATGACATCCTGAACAGGAATTTAAAAAAGAGAAAAAATCCTAGTTCATACATACAAATGAATTATTACCGCGTGATTTTGTTTTCTTTTACTTTTGCCGGTTTTGTTTTGCTGTTGTTGTTGCTTTTGCTGCCCTGTCCTAATTCTAATTAAATAAAGCAATTTTCTTCGAAAGGAATTGCCCCTTGGAAGACTGACACTGAAGCCGTTTGTTTGCATAGGTTCTTTTCTTGAAGCCAAGGCATTTGATACTTTTGGAGATAGCACCGCTGGTCACAGGTTGAGAGACTATCTTAACGTCATAGGTGGAGAGTAAGTTTAAATTATTTTCTTACAGGCATTGTACATTTAATGCACATGTTTCTAAAAAAATATTATCCTCTACATTTGTCACGTTTGATAACTCTAATAGTGTTCATTTTCCCGTTGCAGTAAAATCGTTCTAGTAGCTATTCAAGATGAGGGTTCAGCTTTCATATCCCCTTCTTTCGACGCTCTGAAAAGGCTGGGCGCTACTGAGCCCATCATGACCGACTTCCGGGGTTCATTTGCACTTGTGGGATACGCAGGAGCGAGCAAACCAACATGGATTGCACAAAAACAGCATAAACGATATGAAGGACCAAGCGAGATTAAATTGAGAATTCCATTCACAGGTAAGTGCACATCATAGGCAAACGTCCTATGCGCCCAATCTGAGTCCATTCGTCAGAGGTAGTTGACGAATCGACTCACCGGAAGTCAGTTCGTGATAGTCTTGTCGAGACGACCTGTCTTTCTTGAAGTCGACCTATCTTAGCAGAAGCCGATTTGGGAGACGCTTAGAAAACATGTAGTGGAAAGCAAATCAGGAGGGTGAAAATGGGGACGAATCGAGACGACGTTTCCTTGCTGAAGTCGGCCTGTCTTGCCATGCTCTACACTGGTAGATCTTACTTAAAAAGTTTTTATATTAAGAAATTATCCATGGCGAACGGGTAACTGTAAGTGCTTCTGCAAGAGAGTAGCTTTTGGGATTTGTATCACAGTTCAGCATCATACTCTCTGTGTGTCGCAATCCACTGTGTGAAAACTTTTCCATTTTCCTTGAGGATAAAAGATATTAGGGACATACTCTGACTGTAAAAAATTGTTTAATAGTTATTGTTTATAAAATATCAACGAATTCACAGCAAACACAAGTTCCATAAACCTGATATAATACAAATTTCACCTAATTTTTGTGACGTATAGAATCGGTGCTTAACCCTAATAATCAAGGTTCTTCTGATGACTTGTCCTTTTGGGATAGTTCTCACTGATTCCTGTAATCACATGTTTCTGAGCACACTGTCCGATTAAGAGCAATTCTCTATAAGAATCAAACATGGTAACGTTGAATGTTTGTTGACCCCCGAGAACCAATTTTGAACGCAAAACCTGTTGTGAAAACTGCAAAATTCAAAACACTATTTCTCTCTTTGAACAGGTCCTTTCATGTTCGCAAACATTTACTTGATTCTAAACTTTGTTGAGAGGCCTGCTCTCCCAGTTTCTGGATTCTGGATTCTGCCTATTTCAATTTCCATCTGAACCTCAAGGAGGCTTTGCACATCAGTTGAGAAAAGCCCGACCTAAACAAAAAATGCAAGTTGATCGTATTAACTTAACTTTTACGCTTTGCTAGGGTTACAATTAATTATACATGCTTTATTTAAGGTTGTTTTAAATTCAAACAGCTTTCAAATTTGTTGTAACTGACGATGATGTGACCCAAAAAACATAAGTGGGGCAAATGTAAAACCACTATATTTAATCGTTACATTTACAGTGCGCAAGATAATCAGCGCTTCACTGTGTCGCGGCAATTTTAATTCGTGAGTAAAACAAGCAGTCCCTTTTCTTTTAATATCTCCAAAGGTACATCAGTTCTAGAATAGAAACTACACGTATAGCTTCCAACATACGTTGTAGCTACTAAATCTGTAAAAATCTCAGCGGGCGGACTTGTTTTGTTTCAGGGCAATCAACAAAGGCGAAACCATAAAAATCAGACTTCTTAGATTTTGTCACAATTACCTTTTTTGCTTGAAAATTAAAATCGGAAGAAACTTTAAGAATATTGTCTGTTGAGTACTTCTTTCCTGAAAACAATCGTTTTAGAACCGTTTTTAAAACAATTTGAATGGAAGTAAAGTTTACTTTACGGATTTGTTCATTTCTTTAACTTTCGACATACGTTGAGAGAGCTGGTTCTTTCTGCGCAGCACTCATATTGTTTACAAACCCAGCAGTCTCTAAGCTTTTTCTTCCAGCCGGTGTCACAGTACAGTATGCGTGGCCACGTGCTAGGAGACTGGTACGAGTTCAGTGACCTCTATTTTCCGCCATCTTGTATCTGGCTTTTTATATCGCAACGTTCTGATCTATCTCCTTTGCAATACTATTTCATGGTGGCAGCGGCGAGATAATTTAACACGCCAAGTGACATTTGGACCTCTGGAGCATTGAAATGAACCCGATGAACAAGGATTGCGAGGTCAACCATTCATAACGTGCCGTCGAGTATCTTCATAGTCCAGCCGGCCGACATTTCGTTTTACAAACATGGGCGAGCTCTCCGGAATCAAGCCGCCCCAAATGGATTGGAATGAGCCTGAGCTACCAGCAGCGTTAAAAAGTGTCAAACAATATTGCCAGCTAATCTTCGACGGGTCTATAAGCGCAAAAGAAGAAAAAGGGAAAGCGACATATATCCTATCTTGGATCGGTGACGAGGGCCGCAAAATCTTCAATTCTTTCAATTTGAGCGATGAGGAGAAGGCGAAAACTGACACGATCTTCGACAAGTTTGCAACATATCTGGAACCTAAGTCAAACTTTCGAATTGCTAGATACCAACTGCAAGGTTTTAGACAGGCTGATGATGAGAGCGTGGATTCATTAATGGCCAGGTGCAAAATACAAGCCCAGAAATGCCGATTCAGTGAGGTCGAACTGGAAGAACGTTTAATCAAACAGCTGACCATTGGCATTCGTGAACGGAAGGTACAGGAAGTCCTCTTGAGGAAAGACGACAAATTAAAGCTCGACAAGGCAATGGATATTGCCAGAACAAGGGAGACCACAATCAATGACATGAAATCGCTGAAACAACAAAGTGCATAAGTCTGTGACCTTGATACTAACATTGATGTTATCGTGCAAAATCCAAGCCTCCAGTGTGGAAAATGTGGACTTAGCCACGGAAAAAGATACCCAGTCCAAGGTACTAGTTGTACGAAATGTAACCAGGGGAATCATTGGGAGCAGGTGTGCAAAAATAAACAAACACAGGATGGGAGAACGAAACCATCGCCTTGATAGCAACCTGAAACCAGAAAACCAGAGGACAGGGCAAGTCAAAGCATATACATGTAGTTGAACAGACTCGCTGTGACAAGTTGCTCTGGTAAGTTGTTTTTGAGACCATTCAGAGTGACAGGTCTAGTGTTAATTTAGTAAGAAATGAGGCCTTTGAAAAATCAAAGTAGAACTGCGAAATGTTGACCATCTCAGTCCTGTGCTCAAAGTGAAAGACACTGGTGCACAAGGAAATATTCTGCCATTGAGAATTTATAAGAGCATGTTTCCAGACCATGTTGAACAGAATGGTCTTCCAACAGACCCAACACCCAGCCAAACCAAACTGACCACGTACAATGGCACCCATATACCCCAGCATGGTGAATGTTTGAATGCTCTTATGGTGACAAAAAAAACCGATGCAATGTTATACGTTGCTGACGTTGCTGGTCCTTCTATCTGTGGCTTACCCACTTCTTGTGAACTTTGTTTAGTGGAACTTCATTGCGCAATCAGTACAAGCTGGAATAGATGACGTTTCCAGTAATTAGGGACAAGGATGACCTACACTGTTGTACCCTGATCGTTATAGTGAAATCAGCAAATTTGAAGGGGAATACCATATAGTCACTGATCCCGATGTAGCACCTGTAGTACCCTGCACCACAAAAATTCCCAATACACATTAAGGATGACATTAAGAAGTAACTTGATGAAAGGGTCGCTCTAGGAGTAACTAAACCAGTGACTGAGCCCACTGACTGGGTTTCGAGTGTACCTTACTTCCAGAAATCAAATAGGAGATGGCATATCTGTCTCGATCGCAAAGATCTCAACCGAGCTGTCAATAGAAGTCATCGTCATACGCCAACTCTAGAAGAGATCACTCACAATTTCAAGCTTAAGGAAACTCAGTATTCTTAAAGCTGGATGCCCGTCATAGTTATTGGTTCGTGGTGCTAAATGAGGAATCCTCTTACCTTACAACCCTCAAAAGCCCATTTGGCAGATTCAGATTTACCCGTCTTCCCTTCGAACTGTGTGCCAGTCAGGATATTTTTCAACGGAAGAGGGGCTCAACTCCTTACCGAGTGAAGAGTCACTGGACTTACAGAATGCGTGCCTAGTGCGGCTCTCTGATACGAAGTTAGACACTCTTAAGCAAGACACCTCATCACATCCTGAGCTTTTAGCTCTGCGAGAAATCATTTACTCTGGCTGGCCTGAAAACAGAAACAAGTTCCAGTCCAATTTAGGAAGTATTGGGCTTATCGAGATGCGCTGTCAATCAAAAACGTCTGGTTCTCAAAGGAGAACGAGTGGTTATTCCAGAATCACAAAGGAGTGACATCATAGCGAGAGGACATCAGGCTCGCCAGGGTGTTGACAAGTGCCAGCTACGAGCAAGTTCATGCGTATTTTGGCCAAATATCAACAAGGACATTGAGGCTAGAGTGCAGAAGTGTGTGATTTGTCGGGAAAGCCAAAATACACAGCCAAAGAAACAATGGAGCCACATTAAGTACCCACAACGCCGTGTCAGGTTACTGCAACCGAGCTGTTCTCATGGAACGGGGATGAACATCTACTCATGTGTGACTACTGTTACTCCAAGTTTCCCATTTGTCATGAAAATACCGAGTGGGACAAACAGTTGTAAAAGTTACAAAGTCTTGTTGTCAGAACAAGGGGTAACCGAAGTCACAATATCTGATAATGGTCCACATTATGACTGTCAAAGCTACAAACAGTTCTCCAAAGAGTGGGGTTTTCAGGGCATCCAGGCCAAGATACCTTAAGTCCAATGTGTTCATTGAGAGACAAGTTGAGACTGTTAAACACAGCTTGGGCAAGGCTAGGAAGTCTGGACAGGACCCTCACATGCCAATGCTCTGCCTTAGATCTACCCCTATTGACTCGCAGCTTTCATCCCCTGCTGAGTTACTGTATCAGCGTAAAATTCAATTAAACCTTGCCATCCGGGTCGGGAATCAAGTACCCGACAGGGATGCAACAACGCAGCGCCTGACAGAACGCCAACAGCGCATAAAGCCTATCTTACCCTTGAAAGCAGGACCACCTGTACGAATGCAAGACCAGACCACAAAGAAGTTGTTCACAGAGACTGTGAGTTGCGTAAGACCAGAGCCCCGATCGTATGAGGTACACACTCAATCTGGCTCAATCCGTCGCCGCAACAGGCGCCACCTTCGCCCAGCAAGTACAGGACAAGTTGCGAAAACTGAAGGTGAGCCTAAAAATGTGGATTCTGATGATGCCGTAGTACCTGGCCTTGGAACTTCAGAACCCCCAGTGCTAGTCATAGCTCTGAGATATACCGGACCAGGAGTGGGTGTGCCGTAGTTAGACCTGCCCGTTTTACTGAATAGCACGTTAATTCGTTTTAAGACAATTCCAATTCTATTACCAGTTTGCATAGCATGTTAATTCGTTTTGAGACAATTTCAATTCTATTACCAGTTTGCATTGTTCTAGTTCATGTTTTTTTGTGCTCACACTTGTGCATGTTTGCCATCTGAGGATTCAGCACAGCAGTCTTAAAATGCATTACATATGGCTAAGGATTGTTAAAGACTTTGTAGCGGACTCACACCCTGTGGAACTTTGATGAATTTTAAGAACTTATTAATTTTTGACACTCATTTATACTTTTGTACAAAAGGAGGGGATGTCACAGTATGCGCGGCCACGTACTAGGAAACTGGTACGAGTTCAGTGCTCTCTAGGTTCCGCCATCTTGTATCTGGCTTTTCAAGTAAAGTTGTTGTTCTTATATCTCGGCGTTCTGGTTCATCTCCCGAGCAATGCTATTTCAGCCGGTTGTTATTTTTTCTCCGGCAGTATTCCATTCCCTTATTTCAGCCCACTAAAATCAGGTTTGGTAGACTGAAATAAGCCAACATGAGCACAGGCGGACTAAGCAAACTATCTGATAGCACGAACGTGACTCTGACTTGTAGCTCTCTACTTTGTATCTGAAATTCACTTTAGTTTTAAAAACGTTAAAATAAAGTTATGAATGTGGAAACAAACTTCACTTCAACGTGGGGTTGCCCTTATGTCTTGTGGCAATTTGGGTGCCATTCTTAATTGGCCGTTTCAAGTGAGTTTTTGGCTCATTGTTGTTCGTCATGTTGTTTCTTCACATAAAACGAAGGAAGGCGGGTAACGTAAGACGAGCGAGTCCCACAGATTGCTCTCGTATTACAAAGCGATGCAGACAATCGCCGTTAAAACATCATAAACATAAAGCTCCATAAGTTTCACATTCACGGTGATTGCGCGGCAATTTTGGTTTGAGAAAATTCGAAAATCATTCAGCTATCGGCCACTTGCTTTACATGCGCTCGACTTCTTATATTCTGCACTTTTATTAGTCAATTCACACCAAAGGTCACACGCCACAACAGACTTTCTGCCAAGATGGCCGCCGATTGAAAACATGACGTAATTCTTACATCATATGGCGTCATCTGCTCATGTCGAGTACCACTATCTGACCTCTAAGCTTTGTGGTCATAGCTTTAATATTCTCGGAGGAGTTTGGAATCCTTCCCCCCCCGCCCCCGGACGTCCCAGAGGACCACAAAAAACCCGGTATGAATATAGGGTTCACCTTAAAACTAAACCACCTAATACTACAATTAGTCGTTGCGTTTTCGTCACTTGAAACCCATCTCTAATGAACCCGGACTCGTGCCTGCTCGAAAGCAAACGCGAACTCATAAATGTGCTGGTCCATTAGGAGCCTTAAAGGAAACCAGATCAGCAAAACATACACTAGTAACTGACATTACATGATCTTGTCTTGATTTCAGGAGACAACTGCTGCGTTGAGATCAATTGGAAAATCGCGCTTAGTCGGCCAGGATGGGCGAATTGCTCACAAGGAAGATACTTGAATGGACTGTGGAGAGAGTCAACTGGTTTTCAAGGCGGTATCGACCATGTCACAAAAGGAAGATGCTGCATCCCTCCTCAAGAGTACCAAGATGAAACTCCTGTCTGCCAAACGGTAAACTGGAAAACTTCATTAGGCAGGTCAGTTCAGCATCTTTCATGAATATAATCCAGTTCAGCTTTGCTATTGCAACGGGCAATCGAACCTTGTGTTAATTTAATTTTTACTGACAATCAACAATGCCAGCCAAATGAAATATTCTCTGGACATTTCTAGTTAAGGTAACCCAGAATATCACAAAACAATTTAACGAAATTTAATGTACGAACCATATTTTATTTCAATGTCTCGCAATCTAGAAAATTCAGCTGGGCGACTTGTCCTGAGGGGCATTTTCTCCAAGGACTTTACCGTTCAAATGGCACATTGCTTCACAACATTGAACAGGCTACGTGCTGTAGGCCGAGAAACTTTGAACAAATGCGATTGGAGTGTTTTGATCACGGTGTGTGGAAATCACTCGAAGAGAAAGACTGGAGCGGGTGTCCATACTGGTCATATATGGCCGGTGTGTACAGAGGTTTCTGTGACGAATTGGACTGTCTTGAACAGTTTAGATGCTGTAGGATGCCCCCATCAGGTATGAACCTTTACAAATTGAGAATTAGTTTATACACCAAAGTGAAAAAAGTTGTCGGGTGAGAATCAAATCCCGTGAACAATACGACTCTATGGTTTTCTAGGGAAGCCGGAACTCAGACGACGTGCACATTATAATAATCCAGCTTGAGGTATCCTCAATCTACTCCAGGGGAGTTTTCCTAGCGCGGGGCGTAACTTCTAACGTCAGACGTTAAAATAGTGACCTTGACCGCAGTGTATGTCTGACTTTAGAAATTACGCCGCAAGTTAAGTTTTATGCAACTCACCCCAGATTCTTTTCAGGAATGAAAGTAGTTGAACGTAACGAAGCTGAGTTACAGGTTACCAGTGCTATCTTTTCATAATTCTAATATATAGATTTAGCCAAGCGTAAAAGCGGAGCTCCCAAGGAATAAGCTGGTGTACGTTCGTCAAAAATAGTCTTGAAATGCTTCGGTCCCAAATATATTTCCGGGATTTTTTGGCTCGTTCTCGTTCAAAGAGTGTTTCTCAAAAAGCCAGAAAGTGTTCTGGACTGACCTCCAATATTCTGGGGATCTTTTCTGTGGATCCGAGCTCGAAAGGTCATTCTAGAGGCTGAGCACAGCTTGATAATTTTTTCTTTTCGGGCATTAAACTGAACACATCTTTTACTCACGAGCCGTCTTGCTTGATTTTTGCAACGTTTCCACATCCTGTCATTTAATTGTCAAGGCTTGTCAAATCTCCTTGGATTATTGGCTGTTTGCTGGCATGAACTTGAAACGGGGCTCATTTTCAACAGCAAAAAATAACTTACTCTGAAGTAAATGGGTCTCCTATTTGGGTTTTCATCGTGTTTGGATGTTAACAAATAACACGAACTGCCACTATTAGTCTAGTAAAAACATTATACAAGTATTTCACTAGCATTTTACTGGGATTACCCGAAAGAAAGGTTTTTGGGAGCTTCCAAGCACCTTTAAATCATCGAATAAATATTGTTTAAGTTTAGCGGCCGCGAGAAAATTCGGGCACTTTCAATTGAGGAATACACAGAACTGTTTTCGGAAGCTTATCGGATAAAGAAACTTTAAAACGGAAACTGCTTCGCTTATATTTACTTCAATAACTTTTATATTACGTTCTCTATCTAGAGACCATCAAGATTAAAAGCAAAACAAGCCAAACATGCTTTAAACTATGGCATAAGTTTTGCGTCTACGAAGTGTTTGAATTTGGGCGCTTTGAGGAACGCACAAAACTGTTTCCGGAAGCTCAGAATTTTTATGAGTTTCCTCTCTCCACACATCGTTCTATTTTCACTTATTTACTCTGAGAGTATTCTTTGTGGCTACATGATGAAGTTAAATGTTTGTGTTCTTTGGCATAATGTGACTGCGCGATGCAGTCGTTGTGTCAACCCACAATTGACCATCGATCACCACTAGAGTGCTAGTAGCTCTGTGGTTAGAGCATCCGACTAGTGAACGGAAGGTCGCAGGTTCAAATCCCATCTTGAACTTAGAAGTTTTTCAGAGAGTTTCCTCTTTCCACACACCATTCTATTTTCATTTATTTTCGGATAAGAAAGCTTTAAACCGACAAATGCTTCACCTACTATTGAAAACTTCTAGGACAAGAAAAATCAACAATTGCACAAAGAGATGGACGACAGTCAAAATCTAAAAAATTATTCGCCGACATCTCACTGAAGTGATGCTTGTGCTGTGTAAATTAGACGCTGTTGTCTTACGACTGTGCTTTAACCTAATATTATGAATGAGCAAACACAAATTAAATAATGAACAGAGAAATCATTTTTTGTGAAAGCTTATTCGAAAACCCATAAGTTTATGCTTAAATAAAATTCGTGTTACACTTCCTGCATCGTGGGTCCGTCGACGCAAGTGAAATCGGCTGATCATGGCAAAATATTAAGACTACAACGTCACCATAAAATAAAAAGTAATGACACATTCCTAATGACATAAATTAAATTTCCATTTCAAAACGTAATTTCTTTGACCGTAATGCTCAAAATCATGTAGCTTAAACCCTTTAGAAGCTTCACCTACTCGGTTGTGTTTCAGAACAGGACAACCTCTCCGCCGCGCAGAAAACAAAGATAAAGTCCTCGAAGGCAAATTTCGTAACTTGAACTTTTCTCCTTCCACCAAAAAGACACCTGAGTATTCTTTTGAACTTTTCCTTCCCATTTATAGATATTAGATATTGTTTGTCAAGTTTGAACTACTGTCGAAAAATCTGTTTGCTAAATAAGGTTAAGCTATTAAAGAAACCTCTTTTTTTTTCAAAAGCGACGATGGTCATGCGATTTCCCGCCAAGAAAAACGCTGGTTGCCCAAAAGCACCGCGCTATTTCCCGCCAAGAAAAGATGGCATTCTCCTCCCCCCGTCGGGTTGCCTCGGGATTCCTCTCCCCCAGAGTCTGTACGGACGGACGGGCGTAGGGGCGTACGCTGACCTCACAACCAAAATTTATCGCATCGAAAGGTTACCGGATATTCTTACCCATGGTGCTCCGCTGGCGCGCTTTGCGCGCTTGATCCATCCGTCTATCCATAAATTAACCAGAACTCTCGTGTTTCAAGTTAAATTTATTTTGAGCGAGTTATGAAGTTTGAGCAACTTGTGTGAGAGTGGATGAAGTTTTGTCTTGATGCGCATGCAGAAAGTCCTTTGACTACTCATCTCACGTACTTTTAATAAGGGCAAATTTATGTACATTGTACATACAGCACTTGGGTGAAACGTATTTTAGTGTGTGAAATGACAGACATTGTTACAAAAAGAAGAAGGGAGGGTGACTGGTTTGCTCAGATACAGTGGAAGCCTTGTTTTTTTTTTCAGAGATGGTGGTCCTTAACCACTGGCTGCTAAATGGTCAAGATCAAGAAATAAGGTTTGTCAAAAACTAAATTCTCATCGTTAATATTGGTTTAAACTGGAAACTGATGGTAACAATTATGTTGCTATGCAACGTTTTGTGTCCTTATTTGTTTAGCGTGTCATTCAGTCAAGTCTCCTCAAATTCAATTCTTCACTAAACGTTTGATTTGACAGTAGCATAAACGCTCCTTTACAAGCAAAAGTCAATACTAATATGCATGGTCGAAAATGGGTAATGGATATATACACGGATGGTTGGGTTATGTCATCATACGTTCTTTTATCGATGGCTCCTGGTCAATGAGTCGGTGAGGAATTTCACTGCTATCGCAAAAACTTTCTTGAACGACATATTGAACAGATGTTTCAGATGTGCATTTTTTTCAACGTCGTCAACACATTCAATCATACTTACATTACGAAGTAACTCAGAATATTTTGTTTTCCTATTTTAGTTTCAGTAAATCGCCATCCTTTACCGAGGGGCGGTGTCCAGGTAGCAAGGCTCCCGTTTTCAACCAGACAAACCCCTTTGCCACTGCTCCGATAATCAACCTGAACGGCAGGAGTTTTACGATTTCCTTTTGGATAAAACAAAAAAAGTGGGTCCTCAATCGGACTGAAGCGATCTTTGGCGACTGGCACAATCCACGGCAGTTTCTGATTAGCGCTAAAAACCAGAGGATCGAATTCCAGCGCCACAGCACTGGAAGTGACAAGTGGCTCTACCTAATCAGCAACAATATTTCCCTGAGCACGTGGACACACGTGGTAATCAAGTGGGAACATGATACAAAAATCCTGGAAATCTACGCTGATGGCAAAAAACAAGGCAATACAACGTATTCTCTTGGGGAGAGGTTCTATGGTCCCACGGGAATGCCGTACATGATCGGAAAGGACGGCCATCGAGAAAACCACCAGTTCCACGGATCGGTGATGGATATCTACGTCTTTGGCACGACACTGTCGCTGGATGAGATCAATAAATTAAGAGGTCTGAAAATCTTGGTTATATTGGTAAATAATTGCCTTTTCTTAAATAATATCTGATAGGATGGCAATTTTTTTAGCCACGTTGATTTATCAGCCTATTTATATGTCAAAAAACTTGTAATGACAATTTTAAAAAGGTCAGGAGCCCTGCAGAACAATGGGCAGAACGAATAATTGTAGAGAATCGGTGATCGCTGTGAATTATAACGATGGTAATGTAAGATTCATGCCGAAAGTTTTGTTTTTCATTTTTGTCTCAGTAGTACTGTATGCTGATACAGGATGGTTTGCCTCGGTTTCATGCAGCACAAAAAACCTCGCTTTCATGTGGGGTCTCAATATGAGGTCGAGGCATAGGGGAAATACGTCACGAGATC
>Ga0126336_10000535_pt1 | contig 16052 bp, 9 predicted proteins | sample SidCmetagenome_FD_92530 | JGI IMG/M metagenome (GOLD analysis project Ga0126336, IMG submission 92530) | Coral microbial communities from El Islote,Puerto Morelos, Mexico - Siderastrea C C metagenome | ecosystem: Host-associated > Invertebrates > Cnidaria > Coral | place: El Islote,Puerto...
CCTAGCTGCCTTGTAAACACGTCGATGAAAAAAAGAAGAAATGTGGGAGCGCTAGGGTAACCCTCCTGCTAGGGTAACCCTAGGTGCTAGGGTAACCCGCCTGCTTGTAAACAGGCCCTAACTGATCATGATCAGCCTTATGTATCAGTCAAATCGAAGGTTTAAAATCCCCCCCGGGCATTTGAATTTTTGGAAAATTTGCGTTCAAATTCCCGCCTCAATGGGCCAAAAAGCCGTTCAAATGCCCCACTATAAGCTCATTTTTAGTGATCAAATGTAAACCACCCCCGAGAAAAATTAATATAAACTCACGTGCGTTTACAGGGACACGTATAACCAGAAACCAACTCTGCGTTCAAATTCCCCACATGTGGTCGGATCAATTTCATCATCATCATCATCAAATTAGTTGTCATTATGTTCACAAACAAAATTTTGTCAAAATTTGATAAGTAACAATCTGACCTCAGAATAATGAGCTACTGTCTGTTTACAGTGAGGACATTTTGTACGGTGCACCTTTACCAAATACTTTTTTGGCAATTCGCCATACCCTGGGATACTCATTGGACGATTGTTTGCACAATAGCCACCCCGATTAAGGTTGAATCATGGCTAGCTTCTGTCAACCCAAGGAGAAATGTAACTTTGAAAGAATTGATACCCTTAAATGAAAAATCGAAAATTATCGATTACTCACAACTTACTCCTTTATCGATTTTTATCAATTTCCAATACATTTAGTAGAAAATTTAATCGATTGAACATGTCAGGTTCATATCAAACTTAATTAATACACGGTAGTATCATTTTTCTCCCGGCCACAAGAGTCCTAATGGGCCTGATGATGAAAAGTTATAATGTTTTGTTCCCTGGAAGCAGGGAATGGGTGGGGGGAGTAAATTGTATCATTTATCAATAGTTTTATTTCTGTATGGAATTTTATTTACCCGACAGGCAGTAGAAAGATTTAAGTTGTTTTCATCATATTATTGATTAAAACGTTCACTTTCTCTTAACACTAATGCTACTATATGCCAGGATATGCTTTAAGAGTAACAGGCTAAATAAATGGAATCAATTTTTTTTATTAGGAAATGTAAAATTTCGAATATGAAGGAGACGTTTAAGGCAGCTACCTGCATTGGGCGTCAACCCAATAGTGATGTGTGGGTTTTCGGGCCAGATCTCCAGATTAACTCTGAAGGAGGCATCACCAATTCAGAGGAGTCCTCCTTTTTGTGGGTACAGGAGGCTTTTAACATGTTTGAGGATGGTGCCAAAACACGCAACCAAACTGGACCAATGCCAGTGGTGAAGCTTCCATTGTATGGTTATGCTTTAACGGATGTCATAAATTCTTTGATTAATGTCGTCCATGACAACACAATGGCAGCCATATTCACGATAGGTATGACAGGATTATAAATAGTAGTGTTTTTTAGATAGTTATGTCTGTTTCCTGCCAAGATGACCTTAAGTATGTTTGTGCGTTGCTTGGGTTAATTGTTTAACTTTGAGTGTGCATAATCTGTTCAAATTAATTGAACACTATAGAAATCTGTCATCATTACAATCATCATGATTTTATAATATAATATGATTATTATATGTATGATTATTGTTATTATTATTGTTATATTGTGTTCTTGTTGTCTAAGGACTCAGCCAGGATGGCATTTGTCTATTGAGTTCATTTCATGGAATGTGTCTTTTTGGACATTGTTATAAGTTATAAGATATGGTCAATGAGGCAATGCCAGGAAGTCACTTTTCTAAATTTAATTATATCACATGACTCTTTTTACACTTCCTGTTGCTGTTGGTAGTTTAAATGCAGGAAAATGTGTTTTTTTTTTGGCTGGCAGGGTCTTTATTACTGTAAGATGTTTTTATGGCATGGCTTATATTAATTTAATTTTTTTTAGCTGGAATGTTAGTGGGTCTCCACTATGAGACTGTAATGGAAATTTTGGGTTGCTGTCCTGTTCCGGTTATCTGTGGGGTGAATCGACTAGGGAAGACAAAGTCTGCCAAGGCGGCTCTCAGCCTTATTGGCAATACTGGGTCATTTTACTCATCTGTGAAAGATAGATTCATCCCTCGTCTGTGCAGCAGAACGACCCTTCCACCTGTGATCGATGATGTCAAAAAACCGAAAATGCTCGAGGACATCGCCGTGGCTTTTTATAATAGGGGCAAGGACGGGACTTGCTTTCTTGAAAGCATGCCCCGCACCTGCCCTATGGTCACAGTGAACTGGGAAACGCTAGATGCCCTAAACTGCGATCAGAGGTATAATAGCTATACAGATAGGCATTAAGTATTTTCTGCACATACATATGCATGATATGCATGTATGGGTACAGTGTAATTGTTTGATATTACAGAAATATTTTGCATTTTTTAGATTAAATTGCAATAGCAATAAATTATTTCTTGATATATGTAAGGAGGGTATTAATTTGTTTTTGAAAACCAGAAGGAATACTGGATTCATGACCTCTAAAGAGAAGCCATGTTGGGCATAAAAAATTCACCCCCTTGCCCCATTGCTCATTAACCACGTCAAACAATGTTACGGCTGACAAACAAAATGTTGATAGAAATGTGCTTTAATGTTAAAAACGCGCAGGGGCGGGTGGTGGGGCTTTTAAGCAGACTGGTCTTGCATGTATAACCTGAATTTTACAGTATTACATATTGATTGCCAGATTTAATCAGAATCTAAGGTTAAAACTTAATATGTGCCAAAATCATCCGCTGATAAAAAACTGCAAGATTGCTTTTTTAGATTTAGTTATGAGTCAATAAAATTTTTATATTTTTGGCAGTTTAATTTCCAACTTGATAAAGATTACATGACAACAACAATAATTGGGAATTTTTATTTATTATTGCTAGGGTCTTTGGCCGCCTGATCCTTATCCCTTTTTTGGAAGGGAGAAGGAGTCCCAATGGCCTTGATGCCCAGCAAAAAGCTGAGCTTAGAGCTGAGGAAGTTTTTAGCCAGGCATCAAGTGCCATTGGGCTGTTAGTTGGTCTTGGTCAACAATTGGAAGTATTGGTAAGGACACGGGGAACAGAGCTATGTCAAAGACTGGCCCAGATCTGTCCAGAGATGGATGATAGATGCAGAAAAAACTACGCTCTACTCATTAGCTTGGCTGAAAAGGTATGTAATGAATAATTTTATATGAGTTTACATTGGTAGTTGAGACAAATGATTCAATGGTAATTCATTGAAAAAGGTCGAGACATTGAGAGAAAAATTATTAAGAATAGTACCTGGAGGGGAATTGGATAAGAATATGTTAACAAGAGGTTTCATTAAGTTTGGAAATGAGCAACTGGGGATCCGCTAAATAGGATTCTTAACAGAGAGCAAAGAACTAACTAGTCAGAAAAGAGAGACATCATTGTAAGTGGGAAAATATTGTGATCTTTATTCTACTCATCATGCATATGGGCGATGCAATTTGTAAACCATAACAGCTTCAAATGCATATTTTAAATAAACTATTTGACAGTGGCATCCAAAGAAAGAAAATAATTTTGAATTGGTACTTGAATGACACAACACCTAAAATGTTGAATTGCCGAAAAGTTCTTGAATATCTATTTCCAGGATTTTTACAACATTAATAATAAAAACTTTTCTTAAGTGTTTGTAGATATAGTATTGTGTTCTTTTCTTGATTAAAGGTAATCGAAAACGCAGATATTGAAGGGCTTGAGCCAGAACTGCCCCTTGAATTTTTCAAAACGAAAATGTACACAACCGCTGTCAAAGAATATCAGACAGAACTGGCGGATACTGAACCAGGGTTACCTGCTTCTGGGGAGCCTCTCCTCGTAGATCTCCTGGTCAAGTGCATCCAAGTGCACAATATTCCAATACAACAGGTAAGGTGAAATTCAAACTCGACAGCTACACCCGGGGGCTACTTCCTATAGACAAAATAGTGGCCTATACAAGGAGGATCTGCCCGAAAGAGATACCTTTTTCAGGCTTCAGGTAATTTATAAAACAGGTTTAGGTCTATGAAAGGGTATGGAAATCTGTCATTTAGGGTTTGAAAAGGTTCTTTAACCAATCTATTTCGAACAGTTGCAATTTATGGCTTAATATATATATTTTTAATTTATTATTAAAATTGACCAGAAAACGTCTATTCCAGGTCAGGTATATAAAAGAGGCTCCATTTTCAGTAAAAGAAATACGAAAAGGATAAAAGTTCTGTCTGAATGGTAATAAAAAGGGTACTTAGGGGTTAAGAACTCACGACAGAGCCTCCCCATACAAAACTTTTATGGGTACCACCCCCTCAGCCGGCATCTACAGCTATCATCCTTTGTAGCTGTCTGCAGTGACAAAATTAAATTCAACTTAATGTCCAGAACAATAAATATTGACTGAGTTACATTTTGGTAGCTCAAGAATAATGGTATAATTATAAGCAAGTCTCACTATTATTAAGACTAACTCCTAATGGAACACCCTAGTAATTGTTGTTTTGATGTGATTTTATTTATTTCTCATCATTTAGTTTTAATTAAATTTCCCCCTGCAGATGCTGACATGCATAAATCCATCTGTAAATTTCAAACAGAGTAGCTCATCAGCATCAAACAAGGGGGTGGCAGTCGCTCTAAAGTGGCTGCTACCACTGATAAAGGAGTTTGGTGGTTCGCATCCTCCTGAGGATAGAATTAGAAGAGAAGTAGTTCACCTTGGGATTGGGGATGGAAAGGGTGTTACCCAATATTTTAACAAGAGGCCAGATGGCACAAAAATAACCAGAGGATCTGGAGGAGTGGAAGTAACTGGGAGGAAGTGCCTCATCATCAAGCACTCAGCATTTGGAAACTTAAGCTGGAAAACATTCAGCGAAGGTATAATTTATTCTAAATACATTAAAACATTATTTTGCTTTATGGCAACCCCCAAAATACAAAAACATTCAATGACTGATGGACGCAAGCTCTATCCCATGTAAAAAAGAGACCGGGATCCCGGCGAGGATCCCGCCAACAACCGGGATCCCGTCAAGATGGCGATATCACGCCGGGATCCCGACCGGGAAAAAATTCCCGGCACATCGGGATCCCGTCAAGAATCTTGCTTCTGTAAATAAAAGATGTTGTTTTAATACAGAACCAGAGTGTTTGTTTTATCGGTATGCGAAATGCCAAGAGTATGATTTCGGTGATTTTAATTAGTTTGTTAGTATTTCACTAATTTGATTTACGTTGTAAATGCCAGAATGCTTGCCACGAATCTCTTTAAGAAAAGAAAGTGTCGGTAACCAAAAGTCTTGCCGGGGTCCTTGCCAGGAATCTTGTGAGCCAGTTTACACTTGGCCAGCAGTTGACTTGTTAAATTTCAGAACCCCAATTTTTTCTTAACTGCAGGCAGTCCGTTAGTAAGATGGCAAGTGCAATTTTCTTTCTGGGACATTATGAATTATATTTCTGTAGAATGACATGTCATTTATTCAAGTGTTGCATTCCTTATGTAGCATTTGGCTTGAAGAAAAAGGATATAGATACTGAGAGCCAGGCAGCAGGCCAAGACCAAGGAGATCCACAGGCCACAGATGACCAACGTCCCAATCCAGCAGACCAACGTCCCCATCCAGCAGACCAACGTCCCAATCCAGCAGACCAATGTCCCAATCCAGCAGACCAACATCCACATCCAGCAGACCAACGTCCCAAACCAGCAGACCAACGTCCCAATCCAGCAGACCAACGTCCCAATCCAGCAGACCAACATCCCCATCCAGTAGACCAACGTCCCAATCCAGCAGACCAACGTCCCAATCCAGCAGACCAACGTCCCAATCTAGCAGACCAACGTCCCAATCCAGCAGACCAACGTCCCCATCCAGCAGACCAACATCCACATTCAGCAGACCAACATCCCCATCCAGATGTCCAACCCCATAAAGCAGACCAAACCCATCCAGCTGACCAAAGCCGGGCGTGTCAGCAAACAACTGCTGTTCCATCTGAAAAATCATCACACAATAAAGATACCCTTGATGATAGCGGTATCAACTTAGAAGGTAAAACACGTACAGTGCAAGATGAAAAAAAATACTTAAAAAGTCAGTTATAAATTTTCAAACATGCAAAACAATATCTTTTTAACACATTCAATAGTCTCAGAAACTACATTTCACTCTCCAAGTGGGAGAATGGATGCTAACTAAAAAGTATTAAGTAAGAGACAATAATTAACTTATTAATCCAAGTCCATCATTCTGACAGTAGCCTTATGCATGGTTCTAATTAAATTCCACTCTTCAAATGTCAAAAAATATTAAATATAATTTCAAAAACAGCTCTGAAATCCCAAATCATGCAGGTGGGTTGTGTTCAACAATCAAAAGTACTAGTTACCGGTACAATGTATGTTGAAATGTGCATATGTCATTAATTAAAAATTAAATGAGCGGCTTTGTTTAATTTCCCTACAGTAGAGCATTGTGAAATCACGGAGGGGGACTTGTCGAGCACTGTGCGTGGACAAAAAAGACCACTACACTCAACACCAAATGCAAGTGCATCAAAAAGGAAGAAGCAGTCTGTGGCAGGTAATCAATATTATATTTTAGTTTTTAGTAAATGGATTGTCAATCAGAACCTCTTTGTTTCAAATTTAATCAGTTATTTTTAAGCAATATAAAGGCCCGGAAATGCATTATTGTGAACCCTGGAAATGTTCAGTATAATTTAAATTTTGAGTCTGAAATAAAATAACTTAGGATACTCGAAAAAATTTTAGGACCTCGTACGAAAGTTCTAATTATCAATCTACTTGAAATTTTACTTGAAATTTAACATGGATTTAAGAACAATTTATTACTCATTTGTTTAAACAGCAAAGAAAAGTTACAAGTACTGCAAATGCAAGCAGGTTAGTATTATGTTACATATGATAGGTACTGTTTTACTCAGTTATATCACATCAATGACTGCATTGATTGCTTTGTACTGCCCATATTTGGAATTAAATTGGAGTTGTCAAATGCTCATGATCTAATTTTGACTTGTATAAACAGCAAAGAAATATTAAATGCAACAGCTATTTCTTTATCAGGATTTAATGAATGCAACACAAAGTAATTCATGTGTACCCAAACATCATCAAAGATCGTCAAAAGGGTAATTTAAGTTCTTAAAGTAAATTTCTGCAGCTACTGAGTGAGGTCATCTTTTTGGCAACAGTAACAAGTTAAAAATGTTTTTAAAATGTTATATGTCCTGACTTGCTTGAAATCTAAAATCGGCATGTATACAATTGATTCGCTGAGTTGATAACCAAAACCAAAAATATGCCTTTGAAGTGTATATCAAGAGAAAGATGGGTAGACACATGATCTTTCTTTACACCATATGCACATGCAGCAATTCTTAAAAGCTCAATACATATTATGGTTTCATTTAAAGCAAATAACAACTTTTAATTTTAAAAGCGCACATTCTTCTTCTAATCTTCTTCTTATTATTATTAATGTTATTGTTGTTATTACTAGAAAAGAGCTGTAGAAAATGTCAATTACACAATGGACTTCTTTAATCGACAAATACTAAACATTCACTTTGCATAACATTCCATAGAAAAAATCCAAAAACGAAGAAAGGAACATGCTTATCTGTGAAAATGACAGTGACCAAAGTGGCGAAAAGGTAAATCTTTATGTATAGCAGCTATGAGTTTTTAATAAATAAGTCATGGACTTAAACAATGTACAGACTTTTTGTTTTCAACTTGATGCCAGCTTGTACAATACAATTTCAGACCAGGGCTTGAGAATAACTTTTTCACTCACTGGTTTACTGGCCAGTGACATGTCAGATTCTACTAGCCAAGAGTAGTTCTTCACTAGACAGGTGTATTGATTTCTTTCAAGAACCTTTGACTTTTCCGAATTTTTTGTTAGGCAAAATGGCTTGTAGGAATGCTAAACCTGGTAGCCAAAACCTAAATTTTAGTAGCCCTGCAATGGACCAGCATCCCATCCAGGGGGAAGTAGCAATACTCCTAGTAGCTTAATGCTACAGAAACCGGGATAATTAAGCTCCGTCTCTTTAGGCCACTCAGGCCTCGGATAGACTTTACCTTTTTTTGACTAGTTGGCTACCGTTACGTGCATGCAGATAAATTTATCCTTAGTGCACTAAACATTGTTTTCACCAAAACCTGCTTTTTAGTGTGTCAGTGAGATTTAAGGGTGAATAAAGTATTCTTTTTTCTTCAGTGTCCAGGAAACAAGTACTTCCATTTGGCATGTCTTAAACTCAAATCAGTACCAAAAGATGACCCTTGGTAAGATGTTTTCATTTTTTATAGCGGTTTTATTTTGTAATCTAGAACATTATGCTCAAGCCACACAGTAAACCAACAGCAAACATTCACATAGCTAGCTTGAATGGCATAGAATCCAAAAGTACCTCATAATATTGCAAAGGGCTTTTTAAATACACTAAAAGGGGGCATAATTTATAAAAGGGAGTTGATTGATAAGGGGTGGGGGGGAGGGGCAGTGAGAGAGCTCAAGTTTCCAGGCTAAGAAGGAATAAGAAGGGGCAATTAAATCAACCAAGAGGGTTGACTTAAGAGGGCAATTACCAGTACATAAGGAAGTATGGTACACACACTAACATAATACTGCGTTCATATTTCAGGTACTGTCCCACATGCAGACCAAGATTCCACAATACCGAAGTGTCAAAACATTAATAGCTATTGTAATGAATTAAATACTAAATGCCGTATTTGTTACACATTTAGTCTTGAAATGTGAACAAATGATCCAGGTCCTCTCCTTTAACTTCCCTCATGTCTCAACACATTCCACTGGAACAAACATAGCACTGCTGTAAATTCTATCTAAAAGACATTTTCACATGGCCTTAAAGTTATTCCATAAATTAAACATTTTGGATTTGACTATAGTTCACTTAAGCCATTCTAGTTGCTTTGTTGTTCTTCCTGATAGATCAGGTAACATACAATTTCCAAAATGTGTGCCAATTACATCTACTTATCTGAAAATGACTAGATGAAATGCTTCTCAGATTTGACTGCAAAGAAATAAGGTTGGAATATTTGAACATGAAGAAGTGCGAATGTCAGGAAAGTAATTCAGTCAAATAACAGTGTTGTTCCAGAAAATATCCATACACCTCCCACGGAAGGTTTTTGGATTGAAATCCCCCCTTCCCCTCTCTACAAGTTATGCATCATACCTCCATTTTAAGATTTAGGCTTTTGAGACCTCAAACCCCCTTGGAATTTTCAATGACCTTCCATGGGGTGGGTATGGACATTTTAATAAACTGTACATTATATGACAACAGCATTATGCAAAATGATAATAAAATTCAAAACTACTGACATGGCTAGGAATGAGGCCATTCTATTCAAAAATATTATGAATATAAATGTATGTTTGAGTTAATTCTTGCTTTTCTATAATATAAAAAATCGTATCGAATGACTAGCAAAATTGTGATCAAGGCAGATTGCAATTGTATCAAGAAAAATGTATATAGAAAATTATGAAAGTCATTGTCAATTTTCTTGAACAAACTACATGTAGGACTAACAATGCATAAGGTTAACTGTTGATGATTGAATAAACACTCAAGGGTTTTTTAATTTCATTGACATTAACTTTTTTTCCAAGTGTGTATGCTGAGCCTCAAACCTAGGCATAGTCACCACCTTTTAGCAAACATGGATTGGTAAACAAATAGGTGTGAGAATCTACCAATAAAATGCAAATGTGGGTTAATTGTCGCTCCTGGCAATGGAAATGAGCCACAAGTTTAGGAGGTCGTGGGCTGTGATTGGTGGATTTTGATTCCTTGTTTGTTTATGACAATGAACGTCTCATGGATGTTGACAGATGGCTGTCGATAAAAACATAACACCAGAAGGGAATAAAACTAAAAATTTTTTTAAAAAATGTCTTGTTTGCTGCTGTAGTTGGATAGAAAACAGAGTTCATGAGCATTAGACGAATCCAAACTGTGCTAAATGCGAACCCAAAAGATGTTCTTTAATTTTTAGCATCGATGCATTAAGGTGATTTGAAAGAGAGATTTACTTTTCTTCTGACGGTGATAAAATGACATCAAAACTCGAGTACTATTCACGCCTAACATGAACAGAATGGGCACCCCAGGTTATGATCTGGGGGTTTGGATTTGTAGGTAGTATACAGTAGAACCCCGGTAACTCGAACTCGGATAACTCGAATAACCTCGCTAACTCGAACAAACTTCCATTTCCCTTGGATTTGAACTCACTTTTCAGTCGTTTTTACTCGGTTAACTCGAACTCGGATAACTCGAAAACCCCGCTAACTCGGACAAAATTCCGTTTCCATTGATCAAAATTTGGGTCAAATTTACCCCGATAACTCGAATTAAGCTTCTTGCGACTCGCCACTGATGCCCATCTATTATAGCAACAAAACCGATCACTTATTTGACAGCCTTTTCCACTCTTATCTAAGAATTTATGATCGTGTTAGAGTTTCTGACGAGATAAGTTTAATTTGCACTGTACTGTATACTGAAGTGATGTAAAATGAGTAAATTATCAATTATTAAGTTGACAAATTAAATATTCAATCTACCCCGATAACTCGAAACCCCACTAACTGGAACAGAATTTCGTTTCCCTTCAGAGTTCGAGTTACCGGGGTTCTACTGTATTTTAATTCCTAGTTTAATTGCCCCAGGCTTTTATAGTTGAACCCTATAACTCAAAACCTTCAAGGAAAATCTAAATAGGTTAAATTATCAGAAGTTGAAGTTATCGAAGGTAGAAATTATGACCCAATGGTGAAATTTAAAAAGGTCTGGGTTTGAGGATTAGAGTTCACTGGGATTCTACTGTATGGTAGACCTGGCATTTAATCGACTGCTACAGTTTTTTTTATAGAGCCTAGAGTTTATTGAACAATCTGTTTTATACACTACCCTTTTGAAAGATAATTTATACATATTTCAATCACAACTTCAGCTTAATAACACTAAAATAATATTAATTTATTGATTGAGGGGTTATTTACATGTACAAGTCAACCTAGGAAACCCAATTTATTGAGAAAAAACATCATAGCAAGGGTTATGACCTCAGAAATGATATATATTTATTTGACAGTGATTGTTGATTTTCTCTTTTTTCAAATGTATCTCAATCTTCCCTTTGAAGCAAGCACATTGTTTTGCAAAAAATTAACCTAACTCAAAATGAAGGACTTAACAGATATTAAATGAACAAACTGATCTGTTTACCTAACATATTTTTTAACAGTTTCTGTTGGAAGTTTGTTATTTTTACTGATACACTACATGGTATCATGTACAAATTCAGGTGGTACATTAAGAAAAGATTAGATACACAGTCATCAATTGTTTTGCCCAGTTTTGTCTGAAATAATGTTTCTGCGAGCCTTGGGCAACAATGGCTTCTTGCCATTCTTGTAGCAAGTAACAGTATACTTATTGCGGCGTTTAACCATACGATGCAAATAGAATAAATGATGCACTTTGGGCATCGCACACAAAATTTTCTTAAACCTTGACAGCCACACAAATGTCTGCTCTGCTGCCATGGTGTTTCCTTGTGGAAGTTCCTCCTTAAAGGGTGCCGGGTCGTACTTTTCTTTGCAAAGTTTGTCTTTGTGATTCCTCATGTGAAGAACATCAATGATCTTTGATATTGATATCCATGCTTTATCCCATGGAGCGCGCCATGGCAGCGGTCTTCTGGCAGCTTTTAAGCCATCCAAATGGCACATGTTGTCGTAAGCCAAGACGACTTTGTTCCAATTTAGTGGATTAATGGCTTTTAAAATGGTGAAAAGCCATGATAACACTATAACAAAAACTTGAGAAGGGCTTTCAGACCTACAGAAAAAGCAAAAAAAGCAAACAAATATATTGCATTTTTGTAAAACAGTTATTATTCAGCCCCAAGGACCATAATTTATTTTAAGTTTTTGTTTCACTGCAAGCTGGTTACTGTTAAATCTAAGTACAAAAAGTTGTGGCTAGTTAAAACAAGTTCCCAGTTAATAGCAGAGTTACAACCTTGTGCTTGGAAAAAGTTAAACAAAAATTGGTACAATACCATTTTCGCAATCTGAAATTTATACAGACTAAGTATTGAACAAAATACTGAAAGCAAAAATTATTTATAGATAACATCTTATACAGCTAGAGAATAATAACATAGGACTCCAGATTCCAGAAAATAACTCACTTAAAAAGGGGATTCCACTTGTCAATGATACCACCTCCCCTGACGATGAAGAGGTGGCCCCTTGACCACTTTTGTAACCTCTGCTTTCCACCTGTTTCTTTGTTGCAGGTGGTTGGCTCAGGCTCAAGGCAATCTTCAAGCACAGCTGTGAGTGCGTTGTGCTCACTCTCAATAAAACCTGTGTTGCCTGATACAGTAAAGAAATATTTGTAAGAGCATATTTCAAATATTTGTAAGAGCAATGAAAAACAATTTAAAACATTGGGAATTTTTGCAAATTTAATACCAATTTTTATCAAGGCATTGGAATTGATCCTAAAAATGGTGGGTTGAAAGATTGCACACTGTAGTTTTCTTCTCACTGGAGCTAGTAATTTCAAAAAGATTCACACAACCGACAAGTGCTCAGAAGTCACCAACCATTAAACAAAGATACCAGATACAATGTATCTATCTTTTTCATAGTTTTGTTTAGTTCCAATTTATTAAAACTTGAGTATAAATTATTATTATAATCAATGAATTAAACTGGTTTACACAAATGCATGCTAGCACTTCTGTTTGTTGATTTTGAGTTTTCTATTGTTATTTTCCAGTTTCTGATATTCAACTCTGAAAATTACACTAAAACAATTATTATTCACATCAGGCTTATTGATTATTGTCAGTGATTATTGTTCGCCTTCGGCAAATAATATTATTTAATATTAATCAATGACACAGCTAATTCTCCATCAATTATCTAATCAATTTCAAAGACTCTTATCTCATGAATTGACTAAAGAAATAACCTAGTTCGATTTGCAAAGTAACTCATAAAATTTATACAAACTTTAATTCTAAATGGTGTATTTAATATTAATAATATTAGTTCAGGCACCACACCTTGAGCTTCTACTGCACTATTGCCAAGATCGGGGGTAGCCTCATTACCCAGAGATGACAAGACCTGCTCCACCTTTGATACATCCTTGTCTTGAAGCAGTTCAGAGGATGAAGGATCTATGGACTCGTTGTCAGCTGAAGAGAGAAAGGAGAAGACTAGAAATGAAGGTACTGAGTACATTAAATTACAAAATAAAATAAATTAAGTCTACAAAACACCAACCAATAACAAACTCGCACCATAAAAATGAATGATCATTACATGTTCTACAATTATTTTTTAGAAACTAATATGGAATCAAACGGGATGGTGCTTGCATTGAGCTTGTTTGTAAAGCAAATGACAATAACAAAAAAATCCTACTTAAATGGACACAAACATAAATTTTGTATGGTGGTTTGTGTTAGGTTGAATAATAACTTTTATTCCACACACCATTAAAAAATAATCAATTATCATTTTATTTCTTGGTAATACTTTGATTTAGCACTGCTTCGTCAAGCAGCATGTATTGGTATTGTCTAATTAAATAACAGTTAAAAAATTTCTATTGTCAACCCTAAAAGTATTTGTATTTTTTTCCTTAGTGGGCATTTGGCCAACAACTTTTAAAAGTTTGGTCGCCACTAAAGAATTTTTGAGACAAAATTAAGCTCACTTTTTCAATCCTTCTTCACAGAGCTGGCGATTTCATATCCAATTAAGTCTCCAGCTCAAAAACTTGGAGGGTTGATTGTCCATTTCAAAATCTTGCTGATAACACAACAGAATATGAGATACCTGCAGGATCTGTATCATCGCCACGATGCTGGATGCCACAATATTTCAAAAAACTGCGTATGTCTGTTGGGACTTGAGGGTGCTTATCCTTGAGGTATTCTAAGTGTTCCTCACAAAAAGCTTTCCCAAATTGCAGAGAATTGGTACAAACATTAGGCTAATTTACAAGGGGAAGGCCCTGAACAAAGTTCTGTGGAAGATAAAACATAGTATGACAAAACTCTGTAAACATAAAAGACAACCTGAGACGTAATCAAAAAATCAAAAAATGTTTGTACTGAACAATATTAAAACAACCTCATGAGGCAGATGAAACAATTTTGCAATGAGATGAAACATGATAGCAATGGCAAGCATGCAAAGAAGAGAATGCAGATCTTAAGTTGGGCCAACTTAAGTACAACTTAGTACAAACTGTACATGTATTTGAAACTAAATTAATTTACACTACATCAAATGCAACCATCTGAAAACATTAACGCACTGACAACCCCCCCCCCCACCCCACCACCACTTGCTATCTGGAATTTCCTGAGCCTTTAATTCAACATCATTCTGGAATTTCCAGTTCCCTCCAAGGTTTCTGAAACAACATAATCTGCAAACAATCTGCCCTCCAACATGAGGTGCAGAAAATCTGAAAATCTGAACAATTGTTGTTTAATGTTAATGTTTCAGGTTTTCCACAGAAAGAATGATTGTGGCATACCTTTCTCTGCATCATGCAATGGGAAAACATAAGCTTCCACTGACCATCTATGACCCAAAGTTTTCCACAACCTGACAACAACAACAGATTATACGTGTGAAGGTTTGGGAGCCATAAAAGGGTTATTATTGGGTTCCTTTTGACACAAATACAAACTTTTGGCTGTTCTGAAATTTGGTTACACACACATGTAAGTCCGTGATGAAGCCCCTTTAAATGATAGGACATGTATTAACCTTCAAATGTAAGATTAACGTGCAAACAACCAAGAAAAGCAAGACATGACATAACAAAAGGTGCAAAGTCAAACACGTTAATTTGTTCAAAATACAAATTAAATATAGCTATCTATACTCTATTACAAAGCAAAATAATAAAAAAGGGAAACCTGACAGAGGGTTATGAAAACAATATGTATTAAAGACTCTGTTGTGAGTTACATAAAGTACAAAGGGATCAATAACATAGAGAGGGCTTCCCACAATTATGCTCACATATAAAAAAAATCATCATCCCCTCCCACATGTATAACATAAAAATGGTGAACTTACCACGTGTTTTACAAGTCTCAGAACAATCTTCAGCTGAATGCGGATACACAGATTTTGCCCTGATCTTGTCAACTTCAGTCATAACTTTTTCACGATCCTCATTTGTTTTGAGAAGTCCAAAACAGTCAAGTTTGCCTAGTTCCCTTAGCTCATCTTCTAGCTCCCCATTCCAAAATGCAGAACTGCACTGTTTTTCACTGTAATCTAGGTGTACAATACAAAAAAAATATAAGTATGACTGAACCACATTGTACTAGGTTAAATGTGAATTGGAAGACATGCCCAATACGTAAACTGTACCTCCTTCTCCTGAGAGTGGATTAAAGACTTCGTTATATGAAGTTGAAAACCCAGAGAAGCTAACCCAACAGGGGTTTCTATGGAGTGAAGAAATTAATAAAGCAGATATAAAAAATGTAAGCTTAATGCTTTGGTTAAACTTCTGTGCGATAAAAAAATGGCCCAGTTAAGTCAACAACAGCCTCTATATTTCAAATGTTACTTGAGCGGTTCTCACTTGAATGACAAAAGTACAGTGTTACTGTGTATTCTATCACGTCTGCAATGGTTTTGAAAAGCCCAGCTTAGTTTTCACTTTCTTGGCAAACATTAGAGTGATTTAATTTAACGGTATAACCCGTGAAAACAATATCTACCAGTTTGTGCGTAATTCAAAAGTAAAAAAACAACAACAGTGAAATTAGTGACTAATATTTGCATGTCATTGAATAATAATAGAAAAAACTCACGCCAAAGCACACTGGAATTCGAGCAGCTTCCGCTCCACAAAACAAACATCGGTGGCTTCCACGAAAGGCCTGCTCTCAGGATAGA
>Ga0126336_10000536_pt1 | contig 16051 bp, 12 predicted proteins | sample SidCmetagenome_FD_92530 | JGI IMG/M metagenome (GOLD analysis project Ga0126336, IMG submission 92530) | Coral microbial communities from El Islote,Puerto Morelos, Mexico - Siderastrea C C metagenome | ecosystem: Host-associated > Invertebrates > Cnidaria > Coral | place: El Islote,Puerto...
GAAGGCCTGGTTTGATACTGATCACAGGGACCTGAATGAAGGCCTGGTTTGATATTGATCACAGGGACCTGAATGAAGGCCTGGTTTGATATTGATCACAGGGACCTGAATGAAGGCCTGGTTAAGACAGAAAAGTTGTAAAGTGTGGGGGACAAGGGCATCTGAACTTCTCAATTTCCACCCATTTATTTCAGTTCCCATTCCTTCTTTCCATTTCTTGCTTCTCCACTGTTTGCAAACAGTAAAATTGAATAGTTGAATTTCTTTACCAGAAGGACTGCAAGCTTCTGATACCTGTTAATGTAGTCCAGGGCTTGTGCCTTGAGCTGTGTTGCACTGTGCATGTCAGCTAATATAAGTACATCACACACGTTGTCTACTGTTAAATTTGAACATAATGCTTCTTCACACATAACTTTCAGTCTGTCTAGGTCATACTGCAAGAAAAAATGATTGCAGACACATATCAGAATTGTTGCAAATACACTGCATTAGCCCTTTGTCTTTGATTCACTTCCCTTCAATTTACTCTGACAAAGGGCAAACGCTCCAAACGTCTGCTTTATCAGAACACTATACAGTAGGCAATTTGCCTTATGAACTCAGTTGATAAATCCAGAGTTTTCTGTTTCACTTTCCCACTGACGCAGTACCACAGTTTCTTTAGAAACTAACCCCCTCAGTTTAAAAGAATCGTCTTTATTTACATTATCCTGTAAACAAGGTCATGTTCAAGTCAAAGTGAGATTAAAGTTATCAGTGTACTGTCAACAGGCCAATCCCATCGCAGCCAGCATTTTCATTGACTCCTGGCAAAACAGTCCAAGACATGGAAGGTAATTTCAGATAGCAAGTCTGGAGGCTGTTGTAAAACAGAGACATACAGTAATCATTGATACAAGGCAACTAGGGGATGTACAAGCATTAAATAAGAGTCTTAATATCGTCAACTCACCAAAACTAAGGTCAGTCAAATAATAATTTTGAAGCTTGGATCCCAGACTCTTGCACATTTTGAGAGAGTTTAGCATAAAAAAATCAATATTGAAGGATAATAACCTTGACATGACCCACAGGGGTTTCAATAAAATTTGAAGTACGCAGCTGGTTTGAGTAGAGAAGCTGACTGTATCAACAAGGTTTGAAAAAAATCTTTCTTCAATTACTTCAATTTAGGGAAAATAGTAGCCAACGTCTTTAAGCGAATTTACAGACGCTTTTCATCGGTCGTCAGAGCTTATTGAAAGCACTGGACCCAGAAAGGTTATCAAATCAGATTTACTGTTTGAGTACTGTATGCTTTGAATTTTATTGGCCCAAAATTTTCCAGCACCAGGTCTTGCACATCACTGCAAGTCTAAGATTTACATGTATCCCGCTAAACCCCTCAGCATAAAAACTGCAACAGCTCTAAACAAACCCAACCTTGTCTGCTGCAGCTAAAAGATCATCTGCCATTCCTTGTAGCTGTGGAGTGCTTCCAGTGTAAATAAACTTTAACATCTCATGGAACACGTCAGGGTCAATGTCACTTATTTCCACGCGACCTTTTCTACTTTCCTCCATTTCATGTTCAAACATGGCCCCAAATACAGGGGAACGAGCTGCTAATATAGCTTTATGTGCCTTAAATTCCCGGCCCCTTGTACACAGTGTGACATCACTGAAGGTACCAGAATCTAAGAGTGATCCCATATGTCTTGGTAGCTTACACTCTGGAACTTTGAGTGCCGCAGTATGAGATGAGCCGGATACATTAACTGAATCACCTTCTACACTGACCTGTAAAAAAACAGCAAGAAAAAATTTGAGGGCTTTTTTTGAACAGCAAGCACAAGTTTTATTTACAAATTACAGTGGAAAACACATGCAACTCACAGTGACCTTATCACCACTTTTGACAGCACTACATAAATCCTAAGGCTAGTAACTGATGTTTATGGCTACATTATGTTGCATAAATTTGCTCGTCAACCATAATGATTACAATTTGAGACTCACCTCACAAAACAAAGTTAGTGTGTCATTGGGTAATAAGCCATTAGCTTCGTCCATAAGGAAATCTCTTCTTATAAACTTTTTAAATCCCCAGTCTTTACCTTGAACAAATCTATAAGCTCTTTGGCTCTCTGCAACAAAGACAAACATACATGTAGCTGGTAATGTTATGCCTCACAAATTTATTTAAAAAAGTACCATTATTAATTTTTTAGGGCATCTTATTTCAATAGTGCAATGCTTTCACATTTAAAAGAATGCATGACCTATTAGACATTGGTGTAGAAACAACAGGTGATGATGATGATGATGGTGATGATAATGATGATGATGATGACGACAACGAGGATGATGATGATGATGATGATGATGAGGAGGAGGAGGAGGAGGAAGAAGAGGAGGACTATATTATAATTATTACTATAAGGTATTCTGAAGGTATGTTCATAACACCAGTACACAGAAATCTCCTAAGTTAAAATTGAGGGAGTTAAAAACAAATTCAAGCTGATCGCAAATGTTTTAATCAATAGTTTTCCTATTCTATGGCATATTGATCATAAGTCTGGACAGAAAACCAAGCCAGAAGACTTTTTTTCACAGAGAGAAAGTGAATGCACTAGTCTTATTAATTGCATGACAAACTTCTCCTGTACATACCCATAGCCTTTGTTTCTTCCCTGTTGGCATTGAGAATTGAAAACTTGAATTTTGCTCTTACTTCACTCTTGTTACAAGCAAGTAGTAGGAGATACAATGATAAATAGTCCTTGCTTTCTTCATCCAAGCCTCTGGGATTTACCCTTAAACACCTGTGAAGTGAAAATGAATTTAGAATATTTTAGGCCTGCATCTGTTCAGTAACATTAAGTGGTCTTTTTCTAACAACATTCCAATTTAGCATTCTTATCAACCAAATGGTGAAATTTACTATCTCTTTCATCACTGAGTCACTGTGTAGTTCCAAGAAAAATTAGGACCATCCCACACCTTGGATTTTTTTCAGTTTTCAAAGCACTGTACAGACGTTAACATAAAAGACATACCTCAGGTGTAACAATTTCCACAAATCCACCCATACACTTAACAATATTCTATGGCAACAAGCAAAGACAACGAATTCATCCTTGCACTTCAGGGCCCAGTTGTTCAAAGCACAATTAAGCAAACCCAGGATTAACATGATCTTTGATTCCAGTTTGATTACTAATCAACAAAGACTTTTCCAAAATATTTTTGCCCTCCAGTTTTGAATTCGAGTTTTCTTTGCCTTTAGCTTAAAACTAGCTTTTAAAAACATTTTCAAAGAGCAAGATGAAAACTGTGGTCAACTTTCAACTGTGGATTAGTGTTAATTGGCTTTCAACTAACCGTGCCCAGGTGACCAAAAACTGACACATACAGAATCATTATTAAAAAGTCTCCAGTTTCATTTATAACTTTATTAGGTGAAACAAAAAGCAGTAAGGGAGATAACTACGTGAACATGTAGCTTGTTCAAAGCAGGGTTAAGCTAACCCAGGATTATTGCCAACTTAAAATTTAACCCTACACAATTGCAATGCAAATTAGCCTATGATTTGACTTTGAAGTTGTTCTCAGATTATTCATTTAACTAACAGTGAAAACGCTTTCAAGCAAGAGAAACAGGAGCCTACAACGTAAATTGACCGCTGCCCACAAACAACTGGGCCCAGATGTTAATCCACTGGACAACTTTGTCCATGTGTAAACAATTTACCTGGTGGTCAAGGATACATGTAATCATTATCCATCTCCAGCAGATAAAGTGTTCACATTATTGATGGAATCATTGTAGCTAACGTTTTTCACTCTTTAATGTCACCATCTATAACTATTGCCTGAAGTTGTTCCTCCTTTTCTGAACCCAATACTTGCTGCAGGGAAAGACAGAGTGGAAAGGTAGCAAAGAAGGGTAGTTAGGGTGCTGGAATTTGTAATTTCAAGATACCAGGTTTAAGCCCTCTTTTCTAACCGCTTGGGTTTAATTTAAGGTAAGTCCACGTTCAAATCCTCTGTCTCGCTGTACCCACTGTACAGTCCCTTGCCAGATGGGATTTTTCAAAATATTCATGTTCAGTTCATAATATTTCTTTCAGAGGTTTACAGAGTAAATGCTTTGAAAATTGACCAATGAAGTTATTAATTTATTTCATTCAGGCTTTCTAAGGCTACCACAATACAGTTATTTCACTTGCAGGATTTTCAATAAGGTTTTGAATAGATGGCAAAGTCAGGAATTAGCTTGTAACATGATGAATTTGGCATACCACGCCTCTTATTGAAAACCCTATCTTGTAACAAATATGTGTTGTAGTCTAAATTTATCCTTCGTTCAATTTTTATTTTCTTTTGTTGAACATATTCATTGACAAAATATATTAACATAAAAAAGAAAAGAGGAAAGTAAAAATTGAACCAAGGATAATTTAATTAAACATATGACATAAAGGATTAGGAAGTTACAGATGCAAAAATTTCTTACCACTTCATTTTATCATTTGCTCCAGCTGAGAACGTGGAACTTTTCAATGTTTCCCCCATCTCCTCACGGCAGAAGCTGAAGTTATTTATTGTCCACATGTAGGAGAACTTTATTACTTTGATTTGGGTATAACACCAGTTCTCCGCAACTGGCGATGAGGAGGACATCTTAGAGGACTCGCAACAAGATACCGCAGCCAGGGTGGATGGTCTGAAAATAAAAGCAGTGATACTGTAACTTCCATTTTTGGAAGAGCCTCTCTAACCTGAGATCACATGTTGGGGGAGATGTTGCTGGGAGGGGGGGGGGAGGGGGGAAACTATCATTCCATCCTGGGGGAAGTACTGATGCTCCTAGACGCTTCATGCTAAAGAAACTAGAATTAAGCAGAGTCTTGATGAGCCTCATGGCTCAGTTCAATCCAGTAGATTGGATACTAAAGTTTACCTTCTTTATACTGTGCCCAGATGTTTCTATTTCCTCTCTCAAGAGAAAGAAAGGATGACTGTGAGGAAGGCAACTTGCTAAAATTGTATTGTAGTGAAAGGCAGCATAACAGAGTTGCAGGTATTTATGGCAAAGGCCAGCTTGGGTCCCTTTGCCTGCTAAGGGAGTCCAGTGTGAAGTAAGCTGCAAAGAACTGACTGAAGGCAGTAAAACTGGGAACTGCTGGAACCTTTAGAGCGGACTGAGTATGGTTGGTAATCAAGACGTATGACACACTACAGTACAACTTCAAATATCAACACTGTAGGATCATACGATAATTTATAGTATGGATAATCGAGAGTCCCGATTATCAGTTAAGGAGAATGAATAATTTGACTCAAATTTATAACTGAATACACCATAAAAAAGATTTAGGCAGGCTATCATCTTGCTTAGTGGTAAATGTATTCCAGAAGGCTAAGATATGGTGTTTGTCACACAAACCATTCAGTGGCTGAACAGGCAAACAATGTTTGACCAAACATCAGGCAAAGTAAGCCACATAATGCTTTTTGCATGTTACTGCTGAAAATTAATGTCGACATCAGCAAAATTCCATTTCTGATTGGTCGCTTTTTTCTGTTTGTGCGAGCCTTGTAGGTAAACATGGCTAAACAATCAAATGTTTGTGCAAACTGTTGGGTGAAAACGTTTGATCTAGGTCAAACATGGAAAACTATTCACTGCAAAGTTCAGAGAGCGAGCCAAACAGTAAAACATGTTCTTCCAACATGATGTTGAACAAAATTATGTAATAATTCAGCCAGGGGCTAGGCAGCCATGCCACGCTTAATGATACCAGACTTATTCCTGTATCAAACAAAGAATCTAAACATGTTACAGTTTGCGTGATTAACTCCTGCCAGCATGACTCCTAATAGTAGGGAATTTCAGACCCCATGTTATTTTCTAAAATTTGATTTTCTGTAATACAACTGCATTAAACTGTACACTTTATTAAGCAGACAAATCCAGATCAGAAGTCTATTACGTATCATAAAAGACTTCTGATCTTAATTTCCTTGGACATTTCTGCTGAATATTGACCCACTGTGATTTTTGCACTGGCAGATTTCTGAAAAATCAACACAAACTATGACCTTGAGTGACTATAGCCTATGCCCTCGTGCTCGGTTAGAACGTAATCACACAAATTCTGTTTAAAATACATGTACATCCCTTTCGTATTGTTTGACTGATTTAACGATATCTGCTGAGTAAAAGTAAGTCAAACTGTTCTGCTGATGCTAATTGACAACATCCATCAATTATAAAATTACTAAAATGGTTAAGCAGTCATTGCCTCCGAAATTTGGTATCATGCAACTGATTTGATCTACTGTAGCTTGTACTTCTCAGGATTACCTGCCAAATATTATTTTTCTACACCATCTGTCCTCAATGCCACATCAGAGTGCTTGCACTATGTTCAAAACATCACACATCTGGTGCAAATAATATAGACCCAATTCATCCGTCTGCCTTTTTAGTCTTCCTAGTATTATCTATCACATGATATGAAAAAGAGCCAGAGGGGAAGTTGTTACTATTTGAGATAGTGATGAATGTGACATCAATGAAAATAAATTCCACGATCCTTCAGCGACTCAGCAGCGTTGAGGTATTTTTGTCTTGACGTTGAAAGCACTCTCGCACCGTGTAAGAACATAAAACTGATCAATATTAAAATACATACTAGCTTAGGTCATTTCCATTCAAATAAAGGCCAGCAAAAGCGCCTTATTTGATGTGAAGGAAATCTTTAATGCAATTAGCTTTCGATCTTGAAACTCGCGATATTTTAGTCATTTGGATTTGCGGCGTGTGGGCGTAATTGCTGTAAAAGTAGAGATAAAAGCACAGATATAACAGCAGCGCTTTAGACCAGTTTAATAATTTGCATTCACTAAAACATGCATGCAGGAAACATCATCAAATTTACCGCACAAACACACGCAATTCACCGAAAGCTATGGCCAACGAATACCGCACAAAAAACGCCAACGGTAACTTAGGCTAGATAGCAATGAAACTGAGCCATAAACCGCAAAATGTTAAGTCTACAATGTATCTCCATGAATGAACAAAAATATCTTAACAAGTTCAGACGGTTGACGACGGACCCCACAACCTTTACCGGAACTCGTCGCCGCGAACTGGAAGCAACGAACGCTGGAGTTTTTCTGGCGTATACGCTCAAACATGTGCGGCAAATTCGAGTTAGGCTTACCTTGCTGTAGCCGCCAAAGGAACAACTCTGAAGGTGTATTTATTGTACAGAGGCCAACAGAAAACAAATCTTTAGCTTCAAGTGACCACTTTTGTGACTCGTTTCAAGTCTTCTCTTGTTTTATCCGGGAATGTTGCGCGATCAGCGCCATTGTTTATGCGCACGGAAATCATAGCAGCCGCGCGAGTCACGAATTTAACGCGAGTCCTGATTGGACAGTTGAGCGGCAATGTTTACGTTTTCTAGATCTACCAGCCGTGTTTATCCGAAAAATTTTAGATACTGGCATCGCAACGTGGTGCAAAGAAAATGTAGGGGCCGTATCCATATGTGTAGTTACAACTGCTACAATAGCAACTTCCGAAGGCAAATTTTTTAAATTTTGCGGAAATTTCTTTCATTGCTCTGACTCCAAAATTAAAGTAAAAATCAAAATGGAAAATGGATTTTGATTAGGTTTTTTATAACTGATTTTGAATCAGATGAACTCTTCATTTTTGGACCCTTTATTAGAAAACTGAAGACCAACGTCTATTTTTTCCCCTGATAGATAACAAGACCATTGTCCAAAGGAACTCACCATAAAATCGCGGTTACCACTATAAGCTTCCCTCCCCTACCCGTCTTGTTAGCCCACAGTCAGTCCTGTTATATACGCTCTTCTAGATATAAGGATATCACTTCTCCTAAAAGCAAATTTTAAAAGTAAAGGTGAACTGAATGAACTAAAAGAAATGATTCCATTACCACAATATTTTGTATTTGCCAATCACAAAGCCCTTACCGCAAGTTGTATGAGCTGGGGCTCACACCCTGATGTTTTCGGATGGTGTCACGCCGCAAGACACGTGCACGCGGCACTCGCACGCGTGGCCCCAAACGTGACCTAGCTCGTAATGAGCCTAAAGTTATCGCAACAAAAACAAAAACAACAAAACAGGAACAAAATATTACAGGCAGGAGAGGAAGTCGAGAAAATCATCAACTCTCTGAACTGTAGGATAATCGGTTCTGATGATTGTCTCATGTCTTCAAAATGTGTCCTGGCGGAGAAACTGAAAGAAACTGAGGTCAAGGTTTTTAAACAGATCACAGGCTAAGGGCCGGATATTAAAACAAAAAGTTTAGATATGTCTTTTATAAGAACCAACTCTAATAGCCAACTCTAATATTTAAACGTTCCGCTGTGAACAGTGTCAAGAAGGCGGGAGATTAGATGACCTATTTACGAACGGTCATTGTCTTAAACTGCGTTCGAAGTTAAACTTGGTTTAAATAACTGGCCGGCCGTTTGATTCTTTTCAAGGGGAGAGGAAAGAAAGGTTAGAACATGCTGGAACAACATGCCAGAGTGTAATCATAATGTATTTTATAGTCGTGCAGGCTAAAGACGCTAGTGGCAGACAGGCCGGTATGTGGGAGGAATTATCTCGGGCGTGCGTAGGTGCCGTTACCTAATATTATAAAACTGGCTTAGCTTACTTCAGAAGAGTGATTGGAGGGTTGTAATGGAGCAAGGGACTTGAGTGTTTTGCCTCCGGATACTGAATTTCAGTTGGTATTCAGCTCAACGATACTGGCCACAGACGTATATTTGAAGGGATCGGAGAGGCACAATATCCCATCCTCGTTTTAACTGAAAATCTCCTGAAGATTTAGCAAACAGGCTTAATTTGCGATTAGGGTGCCATTTTTTCTATTTTAACAGCAAAAAATTGAATTAAGCGAGTTGATAAATTAGCGATTTTACGAAAGACCGCCATTTAGATTCGTTGCTAAAACAAGTTGTCGCCAAATTAACTTTAAGGTAAACTTGTCATCACTGGCGCGTGGGGGCAGTGTTTCAAAGTCACATGATATATAAGGCCTACGTTTTATTCACCCTCTCTATCCTGGATGAGGTCTGACTGCGATCGGGGAACAAGCTTTAGAGATATCCTTTAGCCATAGCAGTTGCATGAACTAGCACTTGATTTTGGAATTTTTTTGAGACAAGGACGACATTTTTTCAAATCAAAAAAACATGTTTTGACAGTTTTACAGTTATCAATCGAAGAGTTGAAAGATTCTAATTCTGTCTAATGCAAAGTTGAATTTTTAAAGGTTAGTCTTAAATACCTGCTAATTGAAAGTTCTTCAAATGATCCCCCCTCCCCTCCCACGTTGAACCGGTCAGTGCGGTACCTGCTTTCTAGTGGGGGGGGGGACAGGGGGGCGGGAGACCGGGAGAAAAGGGGGCGGAAGGTGTACGGGAGGCGGGAGAAGAGGGGGCGGGAAGCGGGATTCCCAAGGTGGCGGGAAGCGGGAGAAAAAGCGAAAAATTACGCAACACTGCGCAAAATTTCGCAATCCAAAAAATGCATAGGGGCGGGAGCCAAAAATACAGGGCGGGAACCGGGATTAAAGGGTACGGGAAGCGGGAGGCTTAAACCCCCCCGTCCCCCCCCCCCCCACTTTCTATTAAACGACTGAGTGACGGGGGAACGAACTAGGCAGAAATTAGATCTAAAGAGGTTTTTCAGTGGTTTCTCGTATCTGACGTGGTACAACACCATACATAGCTTTTCGTGCTTACGTTCACATCCTACGCGTAATTCACTTTACGGACGGCATCTAGTTCAGATTCGTTCGACTAGGACGAGAAGCGTGTCAGCAGAGTCTTATTGTTATCTGATGACTGACTAACTCGTCCTAAATAAACAGAATAAACTACTTCATATTGAATATTTCATGGCAGTGGAGTCAGAATATAATTATCTATCGATTTTCACGGAAAGGTGACTGTGGTCGCACAACCTTCGACGGGCTGCTTCGAATTCCTTTGCTTCTTTGCATCCTTTTTCCGTTTTTTGGTCCTGGGAACGAGGCTGCAACAACTTGATACCAGGGCCTTGGGGGTTGTACTTATTTCGTGAATGACGTCACGTTTGGAGGGCGGCCATTTTAGATTATAGTGATCATCATGTGAATTAGCCTGTTCCAGGCTCTCGGTAACGTCGGACAGGAAACTTCCGGGAGTTTTTCAACCGTGTTTTAGAATTTCAACGAAATGGGGAGAACATGTTCTTCTCTGCCGTTCAGCTGCTTTAAGCTGGGTCTGATTTTGTTGAATATCCTCTACATGGTAAGAAAACGAACGTAGTTGCACGTTGCTGCAAGCTCTGACTTTCAGGGTATTAGTTAGTCAACCAAAAAATTCTCATGAGATGAGATTTCTCTACATCTGCCGAATCTACCATCTTTAAGATCGAGCACCTAATTCTCTAAGAATCTAGTTTAGTTGACGAAATTACTGTCTGTACGTCCGTTTGATGAATTATAATTAATCAGGACGAAGCCTTGTTCAATTGTTTTGGATGTCATGTGGACAGTTTGCAAATCTTAATTGGTTTAGGAAGTGCGAAACACGCTTATTCGTGCCTATCTAGTTTGGGGAAAAGTCATTCCTAAAAATATAAGGGAGTCAATAAATTGTGAGTGTGAGTGTTTGTTTGACAGAATAATTAATAATTAGTCAGTGGTTTTCTTATATATGGAATTTCCCATCACAGGAATATAAATATTGAGCTCGCTGTCACCAGTATGGTGACGACCGAGTCTCGTAATGCCCATTTTCTTCTCTGGCCTTCCATCTTTGTTTTTGATCTTGTGTCCATTTGACTTTAAGGGAGACACGTGATACTGACAGCCCCCAAAGTAGACATCAATCATCAGCATGCCAGAGATCACTGCAGGCAGGAATCCAAAAAACATCAGATCAAAGGCTGTGATAAAAGTACTTTAGATACATGTATGTTCTGACAGTGCTACAATGTCTGACAATATCTGACTCTACTTTTGTTTTGCAGATTGTAGGCTTAACTCTTATCATTGTTCCAGTGTACTCTAAAATAAGTGCAGTGTTCACCAGCTGGCCAATAGTAGGTGGAACAATCGCTTGTGGAGTGTTCATGATGTTGATGTCAGTGGCTGGAATTTATGGTGCAATCAAGCATCATCAGATTATTCTCTTTTTTGTATCCTTTAGTGTTATTTTCTTATCACCACCAAAAGCTGCTTGATTGCTGGCTATTTTGTATTTTGCATGCTTCTTTCTTAGTAAAGGCACAGTGGTGTATATTTCAAGCCCCAATAGTGATCAGCATCAAATTCCTCCTCATCGTGTCGGTGTATTATTACACATACAGGTCATAAGAATTTAGCAAATGATCACCATGAATTGTCTTGATGTTTTTAAACAAGTTCTCCCAATTAGTAATCAATAAAATATATGGAGACCAAACTTCCCACTTCCCATACCCTTTAACCCTTTAAGCCCCAGGATCATTCTTCAAATTCTCCTTACTGGTCTCCATACATTTCACTGAGTACTTATTGAGAGAACTTGTTAAGACATCAAGACTATTCATCCTTGGTGATCACTTTCCCAATTCTCATTACCTTTGTGTGTTATAATGCACTGGTATGGTGAGGAGAAATTTGATGCTGGTCACTACTGGGGCTTGAAGGGTTAATCCCGATTCCCGCCCTTTTTTGTTGGCTTCCACCTCTCTGGGCTTTTTCAATTACAAAATATTATGCAATGTTGTATAATTTTTTCCCTATTTCTCCCACCTCCCACTTCCTTGGAAATACTAATTCCAGCCCCCCCCCTTTTCCCATTTCCCGTACATTTCTTCCAGGTTCCCCCCCTGTCCCCCTCCACTATCCTGTGTGGAGTAGTGATACTACTCTATTCCACTTGACCTGGACACTGAATATGACAAAAAAACTTCCTGGATGTCACAGTCCACTGGGAAGAGTAGTACTCCTACATTTAGTTACTTAAACTGGAGTTAAGCACTGGCTCTTGCAGCTTTATGCAACTTTTGTGGAGTTAATGCACTTTATATTGACTGCGTGAAGGGGCCAGACAGGGAAAGCAACTTTCTAGAGTGAGTGTTTGGTAGTATTCTATACGAATGGCTACCTCGCTAGACGTCTGGTTTACCAGCTTGCAATTACCACAACTGAACCAATGCCAACAGTTGTCTGCACCAAAGAAACAATTTATAATTTAGTGGGATCAAGATAACAGAACAGACAAACAGTAAACTAAACTAGCTGTAAATAATTTGTTAACCCTTAAACCCTAACAGTTACAAAAATGAAATTTCTCTTCACATTATCACTACTAGTTAAAACTGTCATTCAAGTGATGAGAATAAAGGAAGTAATCAAGGATAAGATGTCTTGATATTTAGACAAATTCCACAAGAAATTTAGGGAGAACAGGAGAATATGCATTTTTATGTCAGGGCTCAAAGGGTTAATTCAGTAGAGTAACCTTACTGACAACTTGACTAATGATATTCAATTAACAGAAATTAGACTAAAAGTTGATGGGTAGAAATGCACAAAACTGACCAAATATTTCTAGTACTACAATTGTGGCCAGAACCTTTGGGTCACTAAGCCAAATTTCTAGTGACACGTCAATAATATCTTCTCCCCCTCCCCCCCTAAACAATGTTGACTTTCCAGAGTCCAACACATCCCGGATATCTTGTACAGTTTCTGTACTTCAACATTTTTTAGGGGGAGCTGGGGAAAGAACTTTGTAAAATGCTTTTGGGGGGTTTGTGTTATCACCTATTTTCAAATTGCTCACGAAAAGATCATGGTTAAGAAAAGACCAAGTGTCCCTCAACCAATTGGCCAGGATTGTAGTTCCAATTTTTACAGTCAACAACATTTTGGCTTAATAGACCAATCAGGTCAGTAACTGACAGCACCATCTACGTTGCAGTTTTCTCTGACAATGACTTGCACATAGTTGGTCGAAATGTCAGTCAGCATCATCAAGAACAGACATTTTCAGGACTACAGTTGACCCCCAATAACTCGAACCTGCAAGGGAAATCCAAAAAGGTTCAAGCTATTGTGAGTTCAAGTTATCGAGGGTAAAATTATTGAGAACATAACCTGAAGGGAAAAATCATTTACTTCAGGTCAGCAGGAGGTTCAAGTTACTGAAAGTTGGAGTTACCAGGAGTCAACTGTGCTGTCAAATAATTGTACTTGACAGACAAATGAGATGCCTAGGTCAAACCATTTACCATTTTAAGTTCATGTTTACCGATCATGTAGTCACCATCAGCATTGTCATCTCAAGAAAAGAAAAGAGTCTCCTTCAGTTCAATTTCCAAGGGTAGTTTAATACCAGTTCAGTGGATTCCATACAAAAGAATGCCATTCAGTTATAAACTAACAAAAGTTCAATCAGTGTACGGAAAGAAAGAATATGTGGATGAAAGATGCAGGTCATTAATGAGTTTTTATCCTTAACTTTCCTCAGTACATGGCAGTTATGGTTATCATATTTATTATCCTCTTTTCTGTATCTGTTGCGGCACTTTCTATCACGTCAAGCCAGCAGAAAGCTCTGCTCAAGAGAGGCTGGGGATCTCTGAGTAATCAAACAAAGGGAGAAGTACAACAGTTTGGAGACTGCTGTGGATTTGAAAACATGACTGTTGTAAATGGTCCAGAGGGTCATCCAAGTTGTGCAGAGGTAATTTGTGGCTAATTTAGATTCAGCAGCTACTGGTAATTATGTTTTTTTTTTTACTGCCAGCAATCATAATAATTATATCTACAACCAGTTGACCTTGAAAAACAGAAACAGAGAAAAGGGTAGAAACTGCACTAATCACAGCACACGGACATGACCTCTCGACCATGCGTTGAGCAAACCTTCTTGTTTTCTGATACTTTTTTACTATTAATTGTTTTCTGATACTTTTTTACTTACTATTAATATCATGGATGACAAATTACGTTCACAGTCATCAGGGTTTTGACTTGTTTATTGCGTCGAGAACTCCAAGCATTGAAAAGTTTAAAGCACACAGATTGGCTAAAGTTCACATTTTTCTGAGTAAAACAATGAAAAAATCTTGTGGGAAGTTTTTACCACGCTTTGACAATTTCGTGTATTTGTAACCAACAGCAAAATACACCAGACTCTGAATTTTTACTTGAAAAGTACCAAAGCAAATCGCTTGGCAAAGGCTATCCGCGTTTTATCCGGCAAATTCACTGAATCAAGCACCACGTTGCTCCATTGAGCAAGGCTCAGAAGGCTTCACAAATGCATTCAAAATACGCACAGAAAACTTGTTTTAACGAAAGTAACCTTCGGAAGCAAATTTGTATTTAAAACTGACCTTTATTTCATTCGAAGAAGTGCCCAAATCCACTGAATTACTTCTCTCAGTTCGCGGTCAATCACTTGATCAGCAACTGGCTCGCCGTTCAAAAATTTTTGCTGTCACACTATCACAAATAATCTCTTCTTTTTGACTCGCAGTTGATATCTGAGAAGTTCAGTCAATTAAAAGTCAAAATTTACAGATTACCGATTGAGTCCTCAATGAATATTTCCAGAATAGCTTTAGTTCTGCACAAAACGTCTTCATCATTAATCTCGATGCCATCGTGGCACTGAGCTATAGACCCATTGCCATAGCAATTTTGTAATTTCAAATGTGAAATTACAAATTAACGCTGAAATTTCGCGCCGAAATTAAGGAAAATTTGTCACCCATGATATTATAGTGATAAAGCAGCTGCTTTCCTCCCTCACAAACATAAAAGCCAAAGAGATTGATTAATTTGAAGGAGTTTTTCTCCTAAACGTTGATGAAAACACGCCGCTTCGTTCGTGAACGGTTTTAAACTCCCAGGCGTTCCAGGCACCTTTTGGTAGTGACCCTGGGTACTTGTTTTCTTCTTACACTGATTTCTATTCGACGAAAAGCATTGACATTTCAACGAATAGCAGTTCACATGACAGCAAAACATTGGAAAGGCGCAATTATCAAAGTTATAAATTGTTTAAATTTCTGCATAATACAGCGCATTTTCTGCATAATCAACGTATTTTTCCACATAATATACCTGAAAATTCCCGCATAACTTTTGATTTTTTTCCGCACCCTATCAGATGGCCTGTTTTTTTACCCCTGGTCAAACCAGGATTTTACAGTGTAATTTCTGGCATATTCTGTGCATTCTCTTGCCCTTATAAAAATTATGAAAAAATGACAACAGTGGAATAATAAAATGTATTTATTTAAAGAAATGCCCCTCTTTTCTTTAAACACCTCTTTCAAATTACAATGTTCCCTGTTGAAAGAAAAGTTCTCAGGTATTATGTCAAAAGGGACTGTTTATTTAGGCAACTCAGATATGTAAAGAACAAATGAATCTCGGGGTGCCTCACTTGCCTTTTTGTCTGAAATTTTGTTTTATGAGTTAATGCCTTCTTGCTTAACTCTGTTTTCACCCTCGGTGAATTCAAAAACTTGAAACAAACACCCTATCACTTCTGTATTTGAGTGCCTACCTTCCCCGGGGGAGACACTCCCTTGTTTGGCCTGAACAGGTATGTGCCGCTCAACAGGGTATGCTTTTCAGGGTCTTGTGTCTTAAACAGGGTATACAATTTCACTATTTAGCATCTTGAACAGGGTGTCTTTCTGAACTGGAAGCCTTGAACCCTACATGTGGGTGCCAGCAGTTTATTTTAAATCTGATTCTATGAATGTCATTTACAAAAAAAAAAAACTTTCTGAATGGGAAATGAAAAACAAGGCAGACAAAAATGCAGAACACAAGCAACATATAAAGGTCCCTTCGCTTGTCTTAAACAGGGTAGCAAAATGAACAGATTTTGTCACAGGGTCAGGATTCTTGAAGGCCTTGGCTGCACACCCCCACCCAAACTTCCTTTAAGTGTCCCCCCCCCCCCCCCCCCCCCCCCCCCCCCCAACCCCCCCCTCCCC
>Ga0126336_10000537_pt1 | contig 16039 bp, 6 predicted proteins | sample SidCmetagenome_FD_92530 | JGI IMG/M metagenome (GOLD analysis project Ga0126336, IMG submission 92530) | Coral microbial communities from El Islote,Puerto Morelos, Mexico - Siderastrea C C metagenome | ecosystem: Host-associated > Invertebrates > Cnidaria > Coral | place: El Islote,Puerto...
GTTAACAGTTTACTACAAATGGGGCGAGGAAGGCTCACTTAAAAAATTCCTTGCCCCTTTCTTCTTGCCAGCTGGCATTGCTCACTGGCTTGCAAATCGCATCTTCTCTGCCAAGTTACTCATGTGAGTAACTCACGAAGTGAGTCTGAGCCTGCTGCAGACTAGTTTAGCTCTTCCTTCCTGTGAACTGTTTGTTCCTTGCATAAGTTAACATTTTTGAATGAAGATTGCTGTACCTTGTGATTTTATTCACAGATCGAAAAGTTCTAGCCACCTAAATTGAAGCAAGATTTTAGTCTGGAAGTGGGAAGGGATAAGAAGGCATTGTTATAGGAAATCATAATTAGAATTTTGCAAAATGGCCAGATAGTATTCTTTTCACAAAGGAGTATGAATACTGTAGCTGTTGACTGTGCTCTCCATCAACATCAATTTTTTCTATTACATTCGGTGACTAATTGTAACTCTGTTTTTTTCTTTTTTTATTACAGACTGGTACAAAGCTAACGGCGGCTCAGAAGTCATTAGCAAAGGTTGATAAAAAAGGAATGAAATCAATATCAAGCTTTTTTGGAGGTGGTGCAAAGAAGACCAAGAAAAAGTAGCAAATTACTGGCTCCACTGTTGTGGCTGAACATTGCGTTCTTTGAAAAAGGTACACTTGAGCAGTGAGTCGGGGAATTGCATCTGACAATGTAAATTGAGAAAATCCATGCCAGAGGATGTATAGTGTGCACTGCAGTCAGGGAAAATTTGGAGAAAAGATGTTCTTTTAAAGTGGTCCGGAATAAGTTGGCGAAATTTGCTTCAAATTAGGGAAATTATATATCCAACCAGTTTGGCGGCATTTGATCCACAATGTTCGCAATATTGGTGCAACCACTGAGCTATCAAAGCCCTTGGTAACAAGGCCAGTTATTGTAAGTTATAGAGTAATGTTACAAGCGTGAACACTATAACATAAAAGCACCCATAATGGTTAGTATTTCCCTTGTTACATAAACCGATGTCTGAGTAAAGCATGGTAGTACGTACACTTTGAATTTTACTGTTTATTGCCTTAGTAATTCGTTGGCAATTTTTTCGTGTCTTTTCCTGTCTTTGGAAGTGGCCGACACAATCATAAGGTTGGTTCGCAAGGTTGAGACATATTTGTATGCCGTATTTACTCGAACAAGCGCCGCATTTGGAAACAAAAATATTAATAAGCGCTGCCCCCGAATAAGCGCTGCATCTTTCCAGCAACGGCGCTTATTGATTTTTGACATGGCTAATGCTGAAATGCAAATACGGCTGATACTGTTATTGCTGTTATTGTTATTTATTGGATGTTCGTCCTTCTTATGCTATTGTTATGAACAAAACAAAGATAAACAATGATCACATCTGACTGGGTTATTCGCAAGTAGTCGGTTTTAAATAAGCACCGCCCCCGAATAAGCGCCGCCCTCAAATAATCGCCGCACCAAAACTCGAAAAATTTAAGAAGCGCCGCGGCGCTCTTTCGAGTAAATACGGTGGTACTTTTTCACCAGATCTGGATTATTTTGGTTTTTTTAGAATTTGTAATTTGGTGTCGCTCTATCGTTGATGATTTGCCGACTTGCTGTTCAGATTTGTCTTTTATGGGAACACATGGTTAGGCTGTGAATGGCATCTGTTAATGTTTGAAAGTATGAAATGTATATCTAGCTGGATTTTTTAAAGGTGGCTCCTGAAGGTTTGCCCGTTTTCACCGGAACGACACCGAAACCAAGTTTTTATGACTCCAAACAGCCTCAAAACCACACGAAAGAGAAAGGAGAAGGAAGGGAAGAGAGGGAAGAGAAAAAAAGGACTCCTGGCACTCGTGATTTTTATATTGCCTACTTTGGAGATAGTTCAGTTCTGATCGACAAAAAAGCGCTCGCAACACACCGGCTCAGTCACCTCAACCGAGGAGTATCGTTTTCAAAAATCCAGGTAGATATACAAGTATGATTTCGATTTTGTATAAATGGATTGTGTTTCAGTGAACTCGTTGTTCAAATAGGGATATTTTTCAAAGCGTGAATATTTTTCAGGCTTTAATATATGTGGTTATATTTTTTCAGGCTATGGTAAATGTGGTCATGGGGGACAGAGCTTTGCATTCCAGACTAGCATTCATAAGAATGTTCGTACACAATTTTTTCCCCATCAATCTCTCTTTTTTCTTTTGGAGGATTAAGTGAAGAGTAAAATACGTAAACTGACACATCTGTGCAGGAGAATCTTATGTTTTGCTTGGAAATCCCATGCGTTGTATAGATTACTTTGCCTTTCAATTGTTGTGGACGAGGCCTCGCTTTGAAAAAGAAGTACAAGACAACTTGGAAATCGGCCTTTTTGTTTTTTTCCTGCGCTGCCTCCCTTATGATTGATGCTTTCTCTCGCTTCGCGCCTTGTGATATTTCCTGCGCTTCCTTGTGATTTACTCCCGCGCTTGGCGCCTCATGATTTTTTAAATCTTGCTTCTTTATGATTTCTCCCCTGCGCTTCGTATCTTTTGATTTTTCCCGTGCTTCCTTGTGATTTTCTCTCAGCCTGATGCCTGATGATATTTTCTCTCGCGTTTGTTACTTCCCAGGCTTCTGGCATTGGCCATTGGTCAATAATTTTGGTCAGGTTTTCTTCCCACTGGTCAGTTATTTTCCTCTCAAGTTCTTAATTTTTCTCTAATTCGATTTTTGTTTATTTCGTTATTTCACTTGATTTGTTCGGGTTGTGTAGATGTCTCGACTGTATGAAACTGCGTTCACTGTTGTGCTAACCGCTCTCAATAACAAGGAAACGTTTTATTTAACAACATAAGCACGTTTATTAACAGCAAGCTACAAAAAAGCAAAGTTAGAGTAGACTGCAAGAAATATGTTTACTAAGAAAATTGGTATAATTGTCTGAAGAGGATGTTTATTTTTTAGTACTCAGTTACTTAGTCGATTCACAGTCAGACTCTACTATTGAGCGTGCTCGTTACATCACACTTTTAACATTTTGAAAGATCGAAGTAAAAAAACAATTACACAACCTGCTATTATAAGACAACAAACTACTCTGAACATTTTTCTAGCAGCACGCTACTTAAACTCTCTTTCTAAGAACGTATCTTAGGTAATGCGGTCATTTATGTACCACAATGCAAATAAACCCATGGCTCATTAGATGTACATATACGACCTAGCCTAAGTGCACAGTCGTGCCCGTTATGCCCATAAAACACATTCATCAAGCTCAGACGATGATTTCAATTCTTTGACGGCCATTCTTGTATCTCGGAATAATTCATACAACATTAACGTAATTGAGCACCAGCTTTAGAAACGAGTAAGGAACTGGGAACAAATTTTTAAAATCAATTGATAAAGGAACATTGAGGGTGGAGGCTCTGCCGCCTTTGGTCCCCTGGTTGCCGCCTTCGGTCCCCTGGTTGCCGCCTTCGGTCCCCCTGGTTGCCGCCTTCGGTCCCCTGGTTGCCGCCTTCGATCCCCTGGTTGCCGCCTTCGGTCTCCTGGTTGCCGCCTTCGGTCCCCTGGTCCCTGCCTTGGGTTCCCTGTTTCCTGGCTTCTTGTGTTGGATCTGTGGAGTGAAAAGAGTCTAGTGGTCGCAGCGACTAATCAACAAACAAACAAGCGGGTTAGATTCTAAAGAAACTGTGGTGCTGCGTCTGTGGGGACGTGAAACACAAGTTTGGATTTATCAACTGAGTTGATAAGGTGAATTGGCCACCGTAAAGGGATTGAAAGCTGACGTTTCGAGCGTTAACCATTCGTCAGAGCGAATCAAGGAATTGTGGGTTGCACTTGCACTTATTTTGTCCTTGTTTTGAATGAAAGGACAAGTGTTGCATCGTTTGCGTGCGCATTTAAAAGTGCCTGTTTGATCATCAGATTTAAGTACACTTTTTTTAAATTTAACTAGAAAGTTCCCTAAGGTTTTGTCGCGTTTGAATGAAATCGATGGGGGCTGTGAAAAAATTCTGCCTGTTTCGTTGTCATTTTGGAGTAATTTAAAGTTCTTTAAAATTCAAAATCCAAAATTTTGTGTTTCACGTCCCCACAGACGCAGCACCACAGTTTCTTTAGAAACATCCCCTTTTTTGTTTGTAGACTAAAAAAAACGATTGACTACGGCAATATTTCGTGCTTGCCAACCAACAAACCCTTACGAAATTGTAGAATATATGCTCAGGATTTTTAACTGGGATTTTTCTCCTTGTTGACTAACGACTGACACGCGCGGATGGACGGACGCAAGACGAAAGGGCAGAAGGACGGATGGATGGATATTGAATAAACAAATATGTTAAACAAGAAATGAGCTCTCTTATATGCCCCATTAAAATAAAGGCTACTAAAGGAAAATGAAGACCCAATCAAAGCACAGAAACATTATTTTAGCCGGTGCATATATTGCAATTCCAACAGCTGTCTAGGGCTGTGACCAGAAAGCAGCATATGATCAGGCTGCAATTTCCACACTGATTTCAAGAAAAGTTTCTTAGAATGCAAGGAGTATGGGGCTGCTACAAATCATGGAATGCAGAAATAAAGTGAGGATCTTCTTTACATTCAATTGAACATATGTGTGTTGAATAAATATAAATTAAACTAGAAATCTCATTAATGATAATCAAAACAAGAATTTTTTTTTCTCCTGGGTGACTTCAGTTATTTTGCGTTACACACCTGGATTGACTTCGTTTCCTATAAAGAGAAAAAAACAAACAAATAAATAATACGAAATGCATGCCTTATCTCTGCTATCTCGAACCACAAAGGGGAAACCCAAAATTGATCCGAGATAAACAATACGGTACATAAAAGAGAATTAACGACAGCCAAGGTAAACGTGTTTCAGTTCGAGATAGTGGGGGATTTGAGATAGCCGGGGTAAGAGATAATGGGGGATTTGAGATAGCCGGGCTTCGAGATAGTGGGGGAGTTGAGATAGCGAGGGTTTAGGAGAGAGTGGGGTTCAAGATATTGGGAGATTTCAGATAACCCAGATAGCGGGGATGAAAAAATGAAATTATAAGTTAGAAGGGACCTTAAGCACAGCCGTTTTTTGAGGCACCGACCTCAACCGGAAGTTGACGCTCCCTTTCTTGACTTGTTCTTACTCTTCACCAAAGGCGCGAAAGGTCTTGTTTTGGTGTCCGTTGGACTTAGACGGCGTTAAAATGTGTGAAAAGGTAAACACTCAACTTCGAGTTGCCGTCCGTTGAGCACAACCTTCTGTCAGTTTAACTTGAGAGTCTGGATGGGTTTAGTGTTGAGTGTTATTTGCTCATTTTTTTAAATGTTAAGTGTTAAAACATGTCAAATTTAAGTGTCTAGTGCTACAAAGATATACTGTTTAGTGTCAGAACAGTAATTTTAGTCAATAAAAACTTCACGGAAGGGGTAATAATGATAGAAAAAGTACTTCAAGCTAAGCTTACCTGTTCAAAGGGGTGCAAAAAAACAACATTCAAAATTCAAGAACCTGCGTGGAACTGGTCAGTATGCATACTTTCTACCCATCCACCCATGGGCAACAATTCTGTGGCCAGGGGTTTTCCAGCGCACCACTGCATGCAAAATGGCCTCGGAGGTCTCGGCGGAAATAAAGGTTTTGGTTAGCTTTTACAGAAATGGAGAAGTAGAGTCCCTTTTGACAAAGCACTAGAAAACATATCGTTGCAGTAAAGAAACACTTAACAGAATTTCGAGGTCTTTCGGAGTTGGCTACAATAGGGATTGGTGATATTGGTGATTTCGAGTTAACTTGAGCTGTTCAGGTTGTGTCGAAGTGTGAACGGAAAAGTGGAGAATTACCACACCGTAAAATCCCGTTTATAAGCCCTGGGGCCCGTTTCTCGAAAGTCTCGATAACTTTTCGGGCCCGGATACTATTTTATGAGCACAAGGTTTACCTTAGGCTCGATTTCCAGCCGTTTGAGGGAGCCCCGTTTCATCCTCCTCCCAACGCGAAGGAACGCGGGCAAACAAAACGGCTGGAGATCGAGCCTAGGTTTACCTTAAAGATTCGAATTTTGTTGGTTTTTAAAGCGACGCAGTAAAATTGTAAGTTGACGAAACGAGTTGAGCTAGTTTGTGGCCTAAAAGCTACTCCACCATTCTATAGATTTTGATTTTAAAACTTAGCTCCGGGCCCGAAAAGTTACCGGGACTTTCGAGAAACGGGCCCCTGGGCTTATACAAGTTCGAAAGGGGTTTTGGGTGGGCTTATAAACCGCGGGGGCTTATAAGCGGTATAAAAAATTATTTCGGAATGAGCAGATAACAAAAAAATGAAGACAAACATATAGTGCTATCCAAATACCTTTTCCATCTACGTACGTCTTTAGGCTTTGAAGCGTCACAATAAATCGGGAATTTAGTTCAATACCTTTATTTGGAACAAATTTAGTTGAATGCTCTTTGGAACATCATTGTGGTGAAACTTATTTTCCGCACTTTACTTGCATTATACTTTTCTAATTTTCAATTTCCAGTTGTATTTTGTTTTGTAAAAGTACTTATGTTAAAGAAACAAGGATAAATAGAGACAGGGCTTATATCTGTGGGGGGGGCTTATAATTGGAATCTAATTTCTGTTAACCGGTAGATAGGCCTATAACCGGGGGGGGGGGCTTATAACCTGGATTTTACGGTGTCATCGCACAACAGCAATGGGAAATGGAATTACCTTTTCTCTTAAAAATATGCGGAAGTCGAGAAAGTCAAGCAACGAAGTATGGAAGATCTCGTTATTGTTGAGCGTATAATCGTCTTCCGCTGATAAACAATTTCCACTGATAAAAAAAACCCAAAACACAAAAATCTAACCAAAAGTGTAACAATTGGTAAATAACTTGTGGATATATATGTACCATCCTGGCCCTTTTGGAGCCTTTTTTTTTGTTTTTCATGTTTATCAAATTTAGTGTTACAGTGAATTTTTTACTGTGAGATGTTAAACAGCCAAAAATGTTACTGTTTGATGTCAAAATTTAAGTGTTTATTGGTATCGAGGTACCCCCATCCATACCCTCTAGCTTCTTTATATCCGCATATTTATCCTGTGCTGAGCTGCGTGTTTCACAGTGTTGAGACGTGGAAAGAATAGTCGGATTTCCTTACATTTTACTTAGGTTTTTTTTTCTGTGTTACCACTGATAGTTCATGGAAGAATATCGGGAAAATTTTCAAAAGCCCAATCTCGCTTGACTTTTTTCCATTTATAAACAACAAAATTTAAAAGCATAAAGCAACAATTTAACAGTTTTTCGTTTATTTCTTTAATTTTTCATGAAATCTAGTCGTACATCAGCTCGTGGTGTACAGTGCCGAGTTGTTTGTGACCTCACAGTCGATGATGCGCGAACGCTTGCTCATACCCAGGGGATTGTCCATAAAATAGTGGTGGTTGTGACAGAAAAACATTTTAGACTTACCATAGCAGATGTTCACCAAAAAAATTACGGCAACCATCCCAATGAACAGATCCCACGCGATTAACTGCGATTCTGTTTTGCTCTTGGCCATCATGTTCTCGAAATCTTTTGCTTCCTTTTCGCTTTCATTGGTGGGTTTCCGGCCAACTTTCGCGCAGACGTAGTAACTTGATTCGGCAAACGATACAATCAACCACAAGATTGGTGCAACGAACACCCGTGCTATGGTCGGTATTACTGGGGTAATCTTTTTAAGATCCCAGACGGTTACAATGGCCATCATGTTGACCAAGAGAAAGATAATAAACGGAGCAAACAGGAACATGTAGCCATAGGTGCAGAAATCTTCTTTTGGGCAGTCAAATAGCTCTTCTTCCAAAAGAACGTTCAATCCAGCGGTCATCCCAGAAAGGACCAGGTTTGTCAGGTTTATTCTGTTATTGGCTAGGAAACCTGTGATGGTCTTTAATAGGTTATCCATTTTCTCCTACAAAAAAAACACACACACACACACACACACATACACGAGTAAAACAGAATGAGCAAACCGAATCGACTAAATGATAACCCAGCTCCTTAACCTTCGGACGTACAAGGTGTGGGGGTGGGGTGGGGGGGGGGGGGGGGATGCCACCCCCATGAGGTTTTCCTTGAATTTTTCCAAGATGATTTTTCATCAGCAGCTGCCGTTTTCAGTAGCTGTACGCATATCCCATAGACACGCCTCCAGACACTGTTTTAGAAAATATAGAAAATATCTCCGACAAGGCCCGAAAGCACAGCAAAACTGTAAGAATACCGAATATCACACGAATAACACCGAATTTACACGACTGCACACGAAACTAACCACAGGAATACACCGGTCCGCTCACAATAGCCGTGGCTACTCCACCCTAGGTAAAAGTGATTTTCCCAGTATAATGTTCCCTTGGTACTGATAGCGCGGGTTTTTATTTACCTGGGTAACTCAAGGTAACATGTACCCAAAGAGTTTTTCTGGCTGGGTAACTTTCGCTGGAGAAAACAGAGACATTTGGAAGGTTATTTTGTATTGGCTCGTCATTTTTAATCGTACTGTTACAGCGACACTTTAAGCTCATTCATACGTAATGTTTTTCCTTATAAACCAAACTTTAAGACGAAGTCAGCGAAGAAGCGAAGAAGACGAAGCTACATTTCCTGACAAATAAAAATATTCGATACGCCTAGAATAAAACGTGCTGTAAAACGCAGGTTTCGACAAAATTTAGTACTCGCAGCATTGCTCGAGAGAAGCCATCTTCAATCTTTTTCACAAGGATGCCACCACATGCAAATTTGGTCAACTACGCTCTTTTTTTTATAAGAACCTTTTCATAAGAATGTTGAAGCTGGAATTGACCCAGATTTTAAAAACATATTAAGAACGTAACCAAGCTGAGACTATATGAAAAGACAAAGTACTTTTATTCAGCTCTGCATCCCGGTTTTTGCATCGAGCTAAAAGGTAAAGGTCAGGCTATATTTTCTTGCCATTCACAACTGTGGAACAGTGATTAAGTGAATTTGCTGAGAAGAAAACAACAACGGTATGTATGTCAAAGGAATTTGCTATGGTGGTCACGTTTATATCGGTTTTCTGAAATTCTATACAACGTAACTTAAGAACATGCTATGAACGTTTCAGGCTCAAACCATGAAAAAATAAGAACATTCAGTTTCGGTTCAGCCTTGGCCGCAAAATTAAACGTTCTTATAAAAAGAAAAGAGTGTAGCTGATAACAGCACGTGCAGTGTCCAAAACGCGGATTCTCATTGGTAGGTTTACCTGGGGAATCCACATAGGGTTTGCTTGGGCCAGATTTACCATAAAAATTTACTTGGGTAAATTTTCCCAAGGTGAAATCAGTTACACGGGAAAATGCAACTTTTCTGCGGGAAACTTCATATTTACCTAGGTAAAGTCTACTCGTTTAACCACGACCACGGCTTATTCAGTTGCATGCAGCGTAAACAAAAGCCAGAGTGAATTTCCCCAATTAATGACACTGACGGCTACCAAAACGAATTTAACTGTGCTGCTAGAGGCGGCAGATTCGCGGTTAATTCTCTCCAGTGCTGAAATATTCCCTTTAATTAACGAGAGTAACATCTAAGTTTTATAGTATAACCCCTTAAATACGTGGACGAATTAGCTAGAGGTGGTTAACCGTAACACTTAATACTCATCTATTCTTTACTCGCTGATAAACAATTACCAGCAAACATGTTTGGGTTACTTGACGCATGGAAAAAGGTTCTCAAAACCAAAAAAAACTTGAACGTTTAATTTTATAAAACAGCAGCGCCATAGAACTTGAACTAAGAACAAAACGTTAACCAACAGAATGGTGGAACTTACGGGAAAAATCTCTGTAACCAATGAATACAAGACCTAAAGTTCCACAGAACTGAGGCGAGTGGGAAAAAAAAGGCTGAACCAAGGCTTGTAGCCTTCATACACAAACAAAAGCGATATACTAACAACTACTGAAGAAAAAACAAACAACGAATGAACCAAAAAGAATGAAACAACAAAAGAAACTACACTGTTAACTTGTAACAAGAAGTACGGTAAAGCTACGGTAAAGCAGAAAAATATTCAATTATCGACTCAAAACGCACAAGTAGGTAATAACGGAGGAATCAATAATTTACGACAAATGCCACCTAACCTGGCTTAAGACAATGTTCCTAACTTGCGCCGTCCACAACCGTTGTCAAGGAAGACTACCGTTACTGATGTTTATAGCTCCCTTTTTGTAGTCATGTCAACCGTAATTATGTTAAGCTTGTTAAACTTTGCCCTTGTGTTTTCAAGTACTGTCTAAAAGCTGCCTTATGATTGGATAAAAAGTAATTTCTGATGACTGAATGACGTAAGATAGGGAACGAGTCAGAAATAAATATTCTGATGGCAAGATATAAAAGCTCGAGGCTTAGAAACTTATCGCAAGGCTAGTGTTCTAGTTCATCGCTTTTAGAAGGTGTGTTTACTATAGGTTCTTTTGTACTTCTTCCCCGAGGTCTAGTGCTACTACATAAGCGGGGGAATACGTTTCCACGTTTTTCTGGTCTCATCGAAGAAGTGTTTGAACAACTGGTTTTATTGAGCTTAATTTCTCTGCAACTTTATCTAGTCTTGAATATAAGTATCGATCCATTGGCTATACTGTTAGCGGAAGAATAACTTGTTCATAATAAACAAAATGTTTTACATTAATTGAATACCTTGAGCATGCTTAGATTTGGCTGGATGACCCCAGGCGACTGACACATTTGCCAAAAAATGTCACCTTTTTGTCATTCAGCTAGATGAGCTAAAACTGCAGTTTATTAAGTTAAACCTTTTTTTTTGTTATTCCCTTTTTCTAAATGGGCTGCTTATGAAAGTTTAAAAGGTTTTGCTATCTCTCATACGAGGCAGGAGAAGGCGCCTCGTTCACCAACAAATAAATCCGTTTTGGCAACTGAAGAAATTTGTATCTTACTTTTGAACTTAAGCCTTCGTTAAATAGAGAATCGGTTTTGAAAGCTAAAGGCTCAACAAAACACAAACCAGTAGACAGCGCTTGAGCAAACTCAAGTACATGTTCGTCTAAAAAGTCATAGAAAAAGTTCATTAATCACAACGGTTATTAACTTGTCAAAATTCTCGAGTGAATTGCCAACAAGGTCGCCTTGTAGGAATGTAGGCTCTTTGTTATTTGAAGCAATTTTTATAACACACCCCATCATTGACGCAAGTTTATTACAGTTGCATTGTTGAATTGTTCAACGATGCTTAGAATGCAAAATAGACTTAGCTTAACGGTTCATGTTTTAACGTCATTCTATGCGGCAGAAATTGATCTTTTCAGTTTCTATCCTGTCATTTGAAAATTGGTGGAGAATTATTGTCACTTGTTTATGAGTCTGTGAACAGGTAGCGAGGTACCCCCTTCCCTCTTCCCCTGTCTTCCCTCGTTGGCCTTTCTTTTAGCCCTTACCCCACCCCCCTTTTTTAATGTCCGAGTTAATCTTACGTCTGAGTATTCTAATGTCTGAAGTTTTCGTTCGGTGACTCTTGTACCATCTTCGTTAAAGTGGTACTACGATCAAACTTTGTTTACTAAACACTCCCCAAGAGAAATTTTAAGCCTTAAATTCGACAAGAAGACTGTTGGTTTAAACTGCAATTTTCCGATTTAATAGTCCGCCATTTTTACTTCAGACAAGAGCAGCACATGTGAAAGTGCCTTATTTAGTATGCAGCACGGGAGTTTTGAGCTTTCAGACTCTCAAGCTCAGTCGTGCTTTGCATAATTTGTAGGCTGTGTTCACGCACTGCATTCTACAGCTCTTGAATGAATGACGTCATTGTATCCTTTCTGGTGTAATAATGGGGGACCATTAAAACGGTAAATCGTAGTCTAAATAAGCGGTCTTCTTCTCAAAATTAAGGCTTAAAATTTCGCTTGGGGAGTGTTTGGTAAACACAGTTTTGAATCCGAAGAAAAAATGAAAGTGACTTTTTGATCGTAGTAAAGAGGTTATGAGTGATAGGACAAGTTTTGAGTTGGGCTGCTGAAGTTCAGATGTTGTGCTCACTGAGTCTTTTAACCATCTCATCCGATGAAAAGGGCCCACCTTTAACGGAGTTTAAAGCGCTACTGACTACCAATATGATGAAATTCTAAACGAGAAGCGTCAAATGAGAGCAATTTTTACTTTCAACCCTTATTCGTTTGATCTGGATGCAGTCAACGTAGATAAGAATGCACTTGGTTTGAAAATTAAGCCCAATGTTAGTTTTTGTTCCCGCGGCAACCGTCAAAAAGATCATTTTATCCCGAGGTGACTTTGCACGTGGCACACTTTTGGTTCGTTTACTTCTAAAGTGGTTTTGTCACATGAGCTCACTAAAAACGTTTCCTCTCCTTATTTAAGAAACAAAACTATTCACACTTTAATAAATGCTTTTCTTTAAGCTGAATACATACAAATTTATAATTTTACAACTTGCTTTCTGAGAAGTTTTAAAAAAGCTATTGTCAACAGATATTTACCGATTATCGCTGATTGAAGTCTAAGCCCCAACCACGTAGTTTATTTCCTGTTACATTTCTTTTTCGTATGTTCTTAGACTTCTTACTTCAAATGACGACTTGTGCTCTACCACCACAAGAACATTAGCATCCGTTGTAGGAGTCCGTGCTTACACTAAGAAAAGCAAGTACAGGAATCAAAGCATTTAGACTTTCATGTAAGCGGAACGTATTGGAATTCTTAAGGCGACAAAATCACCCATGACTTAATTGACTTAATTCTTGCTCTATTTACCGCAGACTTGGCACTATCAACTGATGCAAATTTGAAACTAACTGACACTTGACTCTGAATTTCCGAAAGCGTTCTTCAGTTATTAGCATTGTAAGACAGAAACTTCAGTTGAAAACATGTCAGTAGCGAAACTAGCTTGTGTAAACAAACACATTTTTCTTGACAGGATTTTATTTGACAAGTATTATTTTCTCGTTTGTACGACAGCATTTAGCAGTTTCTCCTTGCAAGTCGCCTACAAAAATAGCGCCAGGTTTTGAAGTAGGAAACTCGTGAATATCACGGAAAACTTGTGATGGAAAACTCGGCTAGTGTGCAAAAAACTTTGTAGCGGTCACCAAGGAAAACTAGTCAAATATAATATAATATATATATAAATATAACTTGGCAAAAAAACTTTAACACCCAGCATGCTTGATACCACGACTAAATGAAGACTGTGATCACCCATAAGTTATGTACAGGTAGTGAATTCCTGTCCGATTAAAATGATTGAATCATGGTAATATGTTCACTAGTTAATCAAAACTCGAGCTTGGGTATTAACTACCCAAACTAAACTTCCCACGGATGAGTAGAGCCACTCGTGATTTAAAAGGCGGACTCCGCTTCGATCTGGCCTTCCGTCGGGATCCCCGAGTACTGACTGCGTTTCTCGGTCTTTCCTTGCTTGTTTCCCGGGGGGGTTCTCCCTATAATGGGCTATGCGGGGAGGCTCCGCCCGAAAGGGGTGCCTTTTTTAAGCTCGCAGTATATAAAAGGGTAGGGAAAATTGCCATTTTAGTATACGAAAGGGTCACAAAATCAGCTGCAAAGTGGTAGGCATGGTGGCTGAAGCGAAGTACACTGAAAAGGGTGAACATTTTGGCAGAAATGACTACGCAACTGAATCAGAACGACTGAAAACCAGGGAAAAACTAGGCGATTACAGGAAATTCTATTGTTTTGGCTTATCCTTGCGGGATAACAAAGGGGTGCAATTTTGCTCTAGATATTTGAAAGGGGTACTATTTCGGTAAAAATTGGTATATTAAAGGGGATGGGTTTGTACCCTCCAAACAACGCTTTATTGAGCAGCACCCCAGGGGCCGGTTTCGAGCACCATCGTTGTCGTCAGGCTTTTTCTTTTTTACCCACGGATCCCGTGGGCGACCGGAGGCAACTCTAGGATACTGTTCTTTGAATTCATCATACGCTTTATCATAATCCCAGCTGCCGTCTTTTTTCAATCTATCAAACAGTTTTTCAACCCATTTTACACCACTTTGTTCAGGAATACCATCAGGATAAACTGTGATGTTTTCTTCGTTACCCAAAAACTGGCATGTTTTTTCTTCTGCTTTTTCTTCTGCTTTTTCTTTTTCCTCCGGTTTTTTGTCTTTTTCCTCACCTTTTTCAACATCGCTGTGTTGATGAGGACTGATTAAGCCACGGAAGGTTAGTAACGCAGCGATGGCTTCTCGTCTATCAAGGATGTAGTTATCTAGGAAAAACAAGATATACGTGCGGCAAAGTTAGAGAGGAATCGATCGTGTTGGGTATGCATCAGTGGCAATTCACTGATGCCAGCTATTATTTTTCAAGGCGGTCACATCATTTTAAGCAGGGCCGGTTGGTTTAGAAAACGACACCGATCCTTGTCCATCGAATATTAGAACAATCTGCGCGCAAAAAACTACATTTAACTCGCTATGAGGAAAGTTTTCGATCGTATACCAGACTAGAAAAAACCACGACACAGTTGTGACATGCTTCGATCAATCGTCGATCATCAGGTGTAGGTGATTTCGGATGTAGTGTAGGTTTGAATCTACATCTAGAGCAAGAACAAATGAAAACCTAAAACTAAACGCAAGGAGGCTTTTGAAGAACAAGCAATAGAGTCCGCACCCCAAAAGCCCAAGATCTGGAAGCGCTACGTTGATGACACCTTCACCGTCCTTGAACGCAGTAATGTTGACAGCATCTTACACCATCTTAACAGTCAACAACCCACCATCCGCTTTACCATGGAAACCGAGAAAGAGTGCAAGATCGCCTTTCTTGACACGTCAGTTTCTAGAGAACCGGACGGCCGCCTTACCACCAGCGTCTACAGAAAACCAACTCACATTGACTAGTACCTGGCGTATGATTCGCATCACCCTCAATCAGTAAAACGCGGTATTGTTAAGAGTCTGTACGACCGGGCGAAGCGCCTCTTGGCCAAACCATCAGTCATCTCTGAGGAAAAGAAACATCTGTCATCTGTCCTTGTTTCTAACGGTTATCCCTCCTCCTTCGTGCAGAAGCTCACCAGGACAAGAAAAGCAGCCCCCAGGGCAGAGTAGAGCCTGAGACAGAGTTCAAGTCCACAGCGGTTTTGCCGTATGTCAAGGGAGTATCAGAACCTCTTCGCCGCTGCCTACATCAACAAGGTATTTGCGCCGTCTTTACGTCCGACGCGACACTTAGGTCACATTTAGTGCGACCAAAGGACACCGTCGATCAGGCTAAAGAAGACGGCGTGGTCTACAGGATTCCCTGTGAATGCGGAAAAGTCTGCTTTGGCGAAACATGAAAATCTGTGCAGGAGAGGATCAAAGAGCAAGACAGGGATTTACGACTCGCCCGTACCCGTACTACGTTCAAAACATGTTTCCTTTGACGTCGTAAAGTGAGATGAAGACGACACATGACACAGGGTTACGTCATGTTGTCAAACAGCAGCCTTTTGGATCCGCCATGATGATAGCTCTTCATTTTTTCCAAAACCTCCGAGAAGTACCAATTAAAATTGACTAAAAACACACACATATAGGTGGGGGGGGGGGGGGTTCTGCTACACTTTTTTGCCTATCTTTAAAGCATTATTTTTGTGATTTAAACCTTTATTACCTATCTCATTTTTCACCCTTTCCATATCGTTGCGTTGGCATCGTTAATGACAACTTTGCAGTATCACCAAAGGTTGAACCAAACTTTCTGCCAAAATCGAAACCAAAGCGACCCCCTCTATTTTTTGAAGCAGCTAATTAGAGAAATGTGTAACAGAACTTCACAAACGATGTTTTGCAAATGTTTTACGGCGCAATTAGCGAGGAGGAAAACAGGAACTTGCGTCAACCTTTGCGTGAATATGTAGATTTTAAGTTGGTACAAACAGATTTTCGTGGGTGGTTTCATGTGTGGAGAATGGATTTTCCGGAAAATTATGAAAATGGTGATGATTTCTTAACATTTGCGAATGAAAACAAA
>Ga0126336_10000538_pt1 | contig 16037 bp, 8 predicted proteins | sample SidCmetagenome_FD_92530 | JGI IMG/M metagenome (GOLD analysis project Ga0126336, IMG submission 92530) | Coral microbial communities from El Islote,Puerto Morelos, Mexico - Siderastrea C C metagenome | ecosystem: Host-associated > Invertebrates > Cnidaria > Coral | place: El Islote,Puerto...
AAAAAAAGGGGGGGGGGGTGTGGGGCACAAATTGACGGGGCATCCCCCCGCGCCTATTTTAAAAGGTGGGGTGGGGGCCCCCTTTTGGGGGGGGGGGGGGGGTAGTGACCTTAGACTGGAGGGTTGGCTAACCCAGGAAGTGTCTGAGCTACTCTGGAGTCCCTTGGGATCTGCAGGAGATGAGTGCAGAGGCAGTCCCACATCCAGTCATTTGTAGTGTTCTATCACAACTCAGATGTACTTAATGTCAATTGCGCTGCTCTATTGTATCAGTTTTACTACAAAAGGATGTAATGTCGCGAAGCCAGTTTTAAATCTTTTTGTGGTTAATCAAATTTTAAAAAATGAAAACCTGTTTTGTTATGCTATTAGGTGCAGGAGGGCTGACCGTAATAGAGATGAACCGAATCAAGAGCAACTCAAATACTTCTCTTCAAGTCTTTCTTTTCTCTGCAGTCCATTACCTGTAAACTTCCTATCTTTTAGTCAGTTATGTCACAAAGTTTCAACTTTATTGACTAGTTTTCTTGGCACTTAAGACTGACTTTATCATATTTTTGTAATCTGGATAACTCTGGGTACTTCGGTTGTTCTTCTTTTTCTTAACTGCATCCTTATTCGATTTTATTGTATGCGTTTTTACTTATTAGCATAGAGAACTGAGCATCGGATATGCTTATCATTAAACTTCAGAGTTTGGCCTTGAGGTATCCAATAACAAGACCTTTCAATTAGAGCCACCGGCCGTTAGTTTGTTTGAAGCTGCGTATCTTCAATGTCCTTATCGTTGCATGGCGTTCAGTATCACCCAAAACGCCTCGTGTTTTACGTAATGACCCGAATCTTTGGAACTTACAATCCCTATTTTCGATGACAAACTTGGCATCCTTTGCAGTTTTTGTGGAACGCTTTGAGGTTTTTTGGCGTTTCATTAGAGATTATTGTTGTGATCGAATTCAGCGTCACCTCTCAGTCTTCTCGTTTGTCCTAAGAAACATAGCACTGTTTTGTAGGAAGCTTTGCAATCTCTTCTGAAAGTTGGCCAAGACCTCCTCGAAGATGGAACCTGAGAGCAACGTTTGAACAAAAAGTTAACCTTTCCTAGTATTGATTAGCTGATCGTTTTCTATTTTCCTGGACCAGTTGGCTAGTTGGTAAATTTGGTTCATTATTGGTTGTGTTGTGGAAATATCGTCTGATCCTCTATGAATTAAAAACCACAAACATGAGTTACAGCACAGTAACTGAGGTTTAATGGCCTGGGTAAGGGATTCTTTCTTTAACCACACCTTAGTGGAAAGGGTTTTTTTTTTACATTTTTTTTAACGTTGGAAAGGTCTTTTAAGTCAGCTAAGACTCTATGACGAATTTGTGTAGTCCTGATGGCTTATCCTTATCTTTAAAACATTTTTTGTTGGTTGAAGGTTTATATGATTAATATCAAACCATTTGACTGTTGAAAGTTAACCCCATTGAAACCCTCATACATTAGAATCTTGCATCTCGAACCGTTTTAGCTCGACCTTCTTGCTAACTCCACCCAAATGCAGTATCTCCTGATTCACTTCTTACAACATCCACAGTTGGCCAAAGCTTTAAGTATGACGAAAATTCCCTGAACATTTGTCTTATATGAAACACATTAGTGTAGTTCATTTTATTGAAGTTTGTGTTCCTTTTGATCCTGCGTATATTTTTCCTCACGAGAAAAAAAATAAATAACCGTTCTCTTTTGTCCCACCGTTCCCAAATTCCTCCAACACCTTAGTATCTGAACATTGTTACAAATTCATTAGTCCAACATTTTCGTCCTATTATTCCATGTTAAGCAACCCCATCAAAAGGAGGCAAGGTGCACAAACTTTCATAAGAAAATAAATTTTCATTCACATGCAAATAAAACCAATTTTCATATGAAAGGATGTACACCGTACCTCGCTTTGAAGCGTGGCTCAAGACAATTCGAATATTTACAAGCCTCAACTCAAGCAAGCAGTCAGTGTAACGAGCTCCTCGTTGAACAATAAAAATTCCATTAACTTTTATTGGAAGAATTATTGCTCAACTCATAGCAAAACTCATCAACTAGGAGAGGTGAATTTGACAAATTAAAACAAAATTCGAAAATTCACACGCTCCACTTGTTCGGTAGAGTCAGTGATTGATGCTATAAAGCGTACACACGTCACAGTGTAGACGAAACATTTGACATGTCCGTCTCTAAAACGGCCACTATCGTCCTGAACGATGAAAGCTCAAAGAAACAGAAGACCAAATTATCATTCGGATACAATTTGGCTGTATCTTACATTTTGGTTACACCGCCCTTCTTACATCAGACTACATGAACGGAAGCCTGAGTTGGCTCCTTAGCAAAGAGTAGGGTGTAGGTGCGAGCCGAGTGCGGATTGGTGAGGGAAACGAAGCGGCGACCGTTCCTTCGTCTCCTCCGTCAATATATCTAACGTCTTATTCTCCACAAATCTTGTACCCGGAGTCCTCAGGCTTCTTGATCAGCGGGTGGTTCCTGAGAGCCTCTGGGTTGCGAAAAATAAAATATGATTTTGTTATTGGCTGTTCAGCGTAACGTAATTAAGAACAGGTAACCGCAGGATTTCTGTGGTGTAGTAAAGTCTCTCATTAGGATCCTCCGCCGACCAAGAAGCCTGACGACTCTGGGCTCGAGATTGACTCCCCTCTAAGGAGCTCGTTCATAGGCTAATGAAACGGAAATTTCACTAAGGGTGTGATAGGTTAACCGAGGGATGTTTTTATTAGTAAAAGCCGCGTTACAGTACACCGGAAAGATTTTAAAAGGTAATTTAACCGCTTTGATTTATATAAGAATTTTTACAAAAAAATTTCCCCTTCCTCTACTTGCATACCTGCTATACTACGCGGGGACAACAGACATATTTCAAATTTACACCTACATCTCATACAAAACAATCTTTTATATAACTTAGATCGTATACATGTGCCAAATATTTCGACTTCTTTTCAGTGGGACACAGCCCATTTAAATTAAGGTAAAAATATTATGTATAATAGGTAGTTTGGTTCCTGTATTCAGTACGCAATATAATTTATTTCATAGATACAAAGAAACTCCAGTTATCAAAAAAAAATCCACTGTGTGGTTTTTTACTTTCTGAGTTTCGCATCAAATGTTAACAACATTATCAAATAATTTCGATTTATATTTATTTGAAAGCCTAAAATTCTGAAAAACTCTTAATTCGACGAAAATTTGAACTTGATTCTAAAAAAAACTCAACAATTTCTCAAAACTGTGTGATATGACCTGAAACAAATGGACGGAAACTATACGGTGAACTCTCCCGTTTAATATTAACAGCAATAATATTCTGAAACTCTGTAACTCTGGCGTAGCAAAATCAGAAACACTTGATCGTCTAGTGCATGTTATGTATTTTGATGTTACAAAAATTTCAAGAATTTTATAAGTATAACTTACGCATTTTTATTTTATTTTTTTCTTCATAGTTTGTTTCCATGTCGAAAGGAAGGCGAATATAAAATGTGGTTTTATCTTACTGCAATGAAAATAATTCGAAAGGATTAACATGCAGACATATCGAGTTTGCAAAAGTTCAAACCCTTAATCAGTTATTAATATTAGTAAAACAAGACTTTGAATCCTTTCGAAAGTCAATAAACAAATTAAAATTACAATTTTTTTGAATGTTGTTCTACTCTCATACTGTGGCTGATACACACTCAGATGAAAGCCACTCAGCTGCTGTTTATTTTTCGATATTTTAGAAACTGATAAAATTTAGAATTATTTTGTTCGTTTTGAACTTAGACTTTGTGAAGGATGGAAAACAGCAACAAAGGTTACACGGCATTTTGCATAATAAAAATATTGAGAAAACACAGGATTGCTGAAAACTTTCGTTTGTCCACAAACTCAAAAGTTAGAATCACATTTTACAAACTGAAATTTAATCTATAGCATTTTGGGGTAAAATCAAGTTCGTTATCCTTGTAATAAGATCGGTTCATAAAGTGGAACTGTGTGGGTTGTTTGGGGGGAGGGGGGTGGGTGTCCCATATGAATGTGACAAGGGTGTTTCCGGAAAGTATCTCCCTCAAATCTTCTAAAATCTCGTTTTATGGACTTGACATTAGTTTTCTTCCAAAGCTCGAAGGAGCCAAAATATAGTATTAACCTACGATTTCTGGCGATTTAGCCGGTCATCAATATCGATCACGTTCTTATCTCAGTGCAAGTTCTACGATGGACGGTCATAATTTCTACTTTAATTATACCCCTAAAAGTGCATGAGATAACACAAACATTTGAACTGCCTATCAAAAAGATATCAAAAGTGCATAACAAATCCGTCTCTTTTAAATAGGACACCCACCTCAACCGGCTAATTATCTTTTACGCTCAATTCAAGATGCCAGCCATTTGTGTTTTGCTTTAGGTCAGTACAACTGTTTGCTTTGTCCGGTTTATCTGATTTGGGTTATCTAAAGCATTAGACATTATATTGTTTCAAAGAATTTCCGAGCTTATTTCATAAAAAATGGCCGGTGTTCATTTAAGGCACCACATATACAGTTAAAAAGGGGTTTCTCTGTCTACCAGTTAAAACTTTAATTGGGACCATCTAGAAGTGAGTGTAATTGAATAATAACTGCGTCTCCTCCTCATTCAAGTCGCCGGTTTGTCTTCAAGTTGAAGCCAGGCGCCGCAGTCTTTCCACTTGTGACCCAGAGAGATTGTCCCAGTCTTGTTGCTTTTAATTACCAAACGCCTGTTGCCACTGGCATTGGTCTCCAGTGTATGATACTCCTCACTTATGACCACGTTATTGCCTTCACTGTAGTTTAGGCTGATTCTCCGAGGCCGGAAAAGGTATTTGCTCTCAAATTGGAAGAATGGACTTGATAATGGCTACAAATAAAAAAACAGGACGCTTAGTGAATTGGCTTTATTTGGAGGCTCTGAAAAAGGATATCTTTGCCGCTTCCAACCGCTAAATCCCGCGTCATCTCGTCTTACATTGATCGCCTTGATCTCGCTTTGAATGGTTTTAGTTTATTGGAATCGTGATATTTAAAGTGGTTGATTCCTTTTCTTTTGCTAGGTGATTGCTGTCAACCAAATTGCTCCATCCCTGATCGACCCTGAGTCATATAGGGGACCCTTAAATATGGTAAAATAGTTAGCGTGGAGTATATTCCACAAAGACTGAGGATACTTTCCATAATTGTGTGCTGCCCAGAAATATACAAACATCTCTCTGTGGAATTTAAGAAAAATTTTTACACCTACTTTGACAACCAAGTTTCCTTTTTCCACAACTAGAAATTCGCCTGGCATCGCAGCAAGGCTTAATGCCCAACCTGAGTCTCGTGTTTTGTTTTGTATAACTTGAAAATCTGTAGAAGGAAGGCAAAGCCGTTAGGTCTCGGTCAAACGAATTCAACATTACCCTGTTTTTTTTGGCAATCTCGCTTTGTTCATCAACACTGAAGATCTTACTTAGAATTAACATCATTCCACAAGATGCAAAACTCGTTTAACTTGCAAATTCGACAATTTTGAAAGGCCCAGGGAGTTGGAAGAAGGTGTGGTGGGGGTGGTTAGGGTAGGGGGGAGGCAATGACCCATGTTTAAGTAAAGGAGTGTCGCTTTGTAGGGCAACACGCTCCAAATTAGGTCCTTGTTTAGGGCAAATGACAAAATACACACTCTCTTGCTTAACACACGTTTGAAAGTTTTTTAAAGAGCGGCAAACGTCTCCATATGTAGGATTGCTAAATGTTGTACAAGCCATATTTAACGACAACAGTCGTTCAACCATGCCCGGTTCAGCACAAGCTCAGACCATGTTTAGGTCAGAGTCGCCGGGGTTTAAGACCTAAGATCAGAATTTTCGTGTTTTCGTTTTCACTCTTAGAGGTAACATTCTCTCTGACAGCTAGCCCGCGTTTTGAAGCCATATTTTTTCCAGCTTAGGTACAGAGGTAACTCTAACCATGATTTTTTTAATCAGTTTTAGTCAGTTCTAGTCAAATGATAACTTAATTACTTAATCGATTCGAGAATTCAACCACTGTAATTTAGAAAAATGAATATCATCTTACCCGTGCCCCGATCACTAAAATTCCCTGTAAACGACAGCCTGGGGGCTTGCAGTGGCTTTCTTTCTAGTTTAAGATATCTACCAGACTTAAACGATTTGATGGCGTACGTCCCTGTTGTTTTCCACCCTGGAGGAAGCCCGCCGTGAGCTATGGACAGGATAAAGTGTAGGATCACTCCAAGCTGTAAATAAGAAAAAAAAACACTAGTTTCAACTGTAACAATTATCATTGTAGATAAATAAATAAGTAAATAAATACGAATGTGAATAGATTTTCTCAAAATAAAATAAAAAACAATAATACGTTGTTGATTTTTATCAGACAGTGGCTAAATATTGCATAGATGGCAGCCCGTGCATCCATCTTGTTGGAAGCTCGATAGATCACGCCTTCTTATTTGCGATTTATAAGCCTTTGGATTACTCGCAAGTCTATCCTTGCTGGAGAGGTTATTCTACAGTTTAGGACCAAGGTATCTTAACGAGTGCTTGCCATAGGTAACGTTTTGCGTTAAATCTGGGTAGCACAAAATTTGCTAAACGTTTTCAAGTTGCAATTCATTTTCATCCTGACCATCTTTAGCAAAAGATAAACGGTGGGTTAAATTATATCCCTCAGTATACGGCAAATATATAAAAGAAGGAGTTGAACATCAACACGAACCTCCTCTTATTGAACTGTCAATAATCGAATGCTTCAGATAATTAAATTGGATTGAACTTTCATCTTGTTAAGCCGGCTGGAGTTAAACGAACGTAAAAACGTCTGATAATTTTACAAATATTGTAATCCTCATTGAACCATGCATAGAACGTAAACAACAGGGGACGGGGAACCAATAGCTACTAATTAAAGCTGCATTTTTAATACCTTTAGCTTAGGTTAAAAAGACAAAAAAAATCTTGTATTAGCCAGAATCTTCCCTTTCTTGCTTTTAAATGTGAATTGAAAATGATAACTATGATAAGCCCACAGTCACAAAACAGGTTAAAATTAGCTATAAGTGCGATCATGACCTTTGAACTTAATCAGTCTTGACCATAGATGTGCTTCTTGTTTTTTGTTTTTGTTCTTGTTTTTGTAGACAAACGACAGGTACTTTCACGTATTAGCAACTTTACGACATTGACCAAAATCCTAGCCGGTGAATTAATACTAAAGTGGCTTTGGATAAACAACTTTTTGAAAAAAAAAACGAATCACATCTACTTCGCCGTTCTCGAAGAGTAATATTCGACTAATAGGAACCAAGTGGAGGCACTCATAAACTAAGTAAACGCTTACGTATGCCAGCAGAAAGATTGGACAGAGAGAACGGCAAGACTACTGCGGGCTTAAATACAGCGAAAGAGATTTTTTTATTCGCAAAAGACTTAACACAGATTTATTCCGCACGGGTTCAAGCGTATTCTTATAATATAAAACACACAGAGTAATGCCACGGTCAAACGGGTAAGTGCATCGCACTTTGCATGGCAGATAGTTCGAATACTGAAAGCACCCAGTTGGGACGCTTGTCGCTCTTTTCTGTAATGTTGTTTTCTTAATTTGGTGACACGTCTGCAAACTTTTAGCTGAGGTAAATGCTCCTACGTTTTACATCTCATCTGAAAAATTGACGACTTCAAGTTCTTTGTACGTACTGAGAAAAAAGATTCCAGCGTTTGCCAAAAGGCAACGGGGAAAATGGACCAAGTGTATTTTAAAAGGTCATCAAGCACTTACTTTGATGCTAATTTAATTATAACTCTCTCGATTTGACTGAATGCCCAGGTTGAAAGATCATATTTTTAACGTATGGCCAGACCCTTCCCCTAAAATTGAAATGGGAACAAATAATTTCAAACATGATGGAAAAATTACGGCAAAAGACTGACTGGAATTCTATCAGAATACCCATTTCTGATCTCTGATCTCCCTCACAAAACCAAATGTGATGGACTGTAATCAACTTTCATCATTGCAATCCTGCACTTTATTCCCAAACAGCTTGTTTCTTTTTGCTCAACAGAATCTTTTCATCCAATTTTATTGGATATTTGGTGAAATTTAGCAAAATATCGTGAAAATTAGGTAAGCAAAATTTTGATATTATGTCAGGACACTGGCACATTAAAGGTAGTGCAAAAATTAACCAAATACACAACACTCGAACGTTGAAACGGTTTCTTAATAATTCTGTATTTTATAATGATAAAGACGATATATTTTTCCTGCTTAATACCGGTCAAAATAGTATCATTCTTTCATTATATTAGAAAGCTTTACATGTCGGCGCAACTTACCACTAGTTGATATGTATCCATCTTTCTAATGTTGTCGGTCAGCGATTTTTAACCTCTGGAGCTACAAGTATTCGATAGGGCTGAATGTCTTTGTGAAGAGTCTTTTAAAGGTACAGTTTTCTTTAAATTGTCGAAACTTTACAGGGAGGTTCCCTTATCATGATTGTAACAGACGCTTTAAGGTGAAGCAGTTTTCCTCAAGCAGGGTGTTAAACTGTGCTCAAACGCAGCCTTTAATTTTCCTTAAGACATATTTCTTTAAGACACACGGGAGAAATTTGTCTCATCTCGCAGTTTTGGTGACGTTCTATTTTTGTGCATTAAGAGGCTACAAAAATCAAAATTCACGCCGACTTTCCCTGCATTATTCGCAGGGAAAACGAATCTTTTGCATACAGCTATTTTAAAAAGCCGTTACGCACATTTCATTGATTTGTTGAGCCGTGTGACGTTCTACGATGACATTTTCCTTCAGAAAATTATAGAGCTATGAAGACAGTTTTTGGCCAATCATAACGTCTGTTTTGTATGGCTTGATTTCTAATGTGCTCTGGAATAAATGTTTATCATTGAATTAACGCACACGATCAGAGTCGAAGATCTTAATTCAGAATATGTCTCTCTGTGGGCACGGATGTCAAGCCAGATAAGGATTGCTAATTGTTTTGTCTTAAATGAAAAGTCTTCCCGTTTCAGAAGATTTTTTTGGACGAGGAGATAGAGTATACCTTAAAATAATCGCCAAAGCAATACAAAAGCCAAATGGTCGCAAAATTGTTACTACAAAAATGTATATTAATACATGGTGAGAATTTGTTCTCACTATTGGATTCGAAACCTCACTTTTTTTTTCTCAAAAATCAGAACGGACGAAAAACCTTATTTTGAAATAGTCAGAAGCGTAAATTTCTTTTTTGAGGTGTCCTGCGTATTTGGAAGTTTATTGAGCTTAGCACGGTTCTAGATGTTAAGTTATTTAACGCTACATAAATGTGACGAGATATGTCAGGTGAATGCGTGTAAAAGAATTTAGAATTTTAGAATTTATTCTATTTTATTTGCAAATGTTGATGCTATTCGGACTGACCATTGTGGATCTTAACAGATTGGTGTTCAGAAGACTCAGATAATCATGCATATTCTTAGAAATTAAAACCGGTTGCGAAACTATAGTAATTTTGCATATGGCACGCCCTTTAACAGGGTTATTTTGGAAACAAAATCCATGTTTATAATGAGTCAAATATCGCCAACTTCCTTTGATACAACGAGTTGCAAGTGACATAATAACTGAAACGTTAGGGTAGTAGGCCCGTTATAACTTGGTGCTCAGGGGTGAACCAGTTGAATCAGAGATGCCTCATTATGCTCTTTATAATATAAAGCAATTAGAAATAAAAAGAATCGATACTGCGTTAACTGCACTGAAGAAAACTGATTAACTATTAACAGAAAAGAACGGCCATGGACCCTGGACAACTAGTAATCTCCTCTGTTAGAATCTGCTTTGTTGGAACTTCGTGGTTTTAAGTAACAGACTAGTAGCAATAAATGTCTCGCCTTCTTTTCTAGGCAACTCAGGTGTATCACGCATTTATGTCGCTGAATAACACTGAAGTTTCGATGAAACTGGACTAACAACCTGTGTTAGACTCTCACCTCATCCGGGGATTGTAATTGACTCCTGGTTGCTTCACTTTAGTGAAAAGATCCCTGAGATGATATGAGGTGTCAGCAGTGTAACGGTCACGCGTCTTCTGTGTCAGCTTACACCAAAGTCATGGTGCGAGTGAGAAGACGAGCAATGCTTCCTCATTTCGAAACCTTTCACAGGAGAAGCTTTGGAGCGAGACTTTTGTTGCGTAAATGGCCTATCAAACAACAACATTTAATTCCGGCCTTTAGTTTTTTTTTATTGCTTTAATACAAATATTTTGCCTTTAGGACGAACCTGCAGAAGATGTTTTTGTAGTATTTATTTTGGAAAATTCTTGATCGAATATTCGAACGTTCCTGAGTTATTACATTACTGTTGATTTAAACAGGTATTTCAATGGAGATTTAAAAAAATTTATCTTAAGGTCATAACCGGATACGAAACTTAACCATGGCTTCCGGCTGCGAAATAAGCTCACCCCTCTCACTTTTAGTCGACCGCAGAAGGCTTTATTTGCAATCTAGAACAAAGCGAAAATGTAGCAGTACAGTTTTTCTGTTTCTGGAAAAACCGGAAACAGGCCCGTTTTGGTGAAAATGAACTGAAAATCCACCCAGAATCTCATCTGAGCAAATAAAAAAACTGCACCGCTAACTTTTCGCTTTGTTCTGGACGCATGAATAAGGCCTTCTTTGGTCGACTAAAAGTGGGGGGATTGGCGACACAGATTACAGCGCCATGCTCCGCGACCACTGGTGAAAGTTGGGTCAGGGACCCAATTTAGGGGGGTAGTGAGGCTTAGAAATAGCTGCACTGTACAAAAGATATGAAATGGAAAGTCGGACGGCTTGTGAACTGGCCCTTTAGGGCAACTTGACCATCGAATCTTCAGAGAGCTTTATCTAGCTAAGCTGACACACCGTGGTTGGCTAACCCAAGAAGTGTCGGAGCAGTTCGATTCTGACGTCCCTAGGGATCTGCAAGAGAGGGGTGTGGAGAGTTCCACAGCCAGTCATTTCAAGTGTTCTGTCAGATATATTGTTCTAAAACAACTCAGGTGCACTTGATCTCAATTTTGCTGCTCTATTGTATTTTAATACAAAGGGATGTATTGTCGCAAAGCATTTTTATTGATTTTTTTGTGGTTTATCAAATTAAAACCTGTTTGTTATGCTGTTAGGCGCAGGAGGGCCGACCGTAATAGGGATGAACTGAATCAAGAGCAATTTCAATACTCCTCTTCAAGCCTTTCTTCTCTCCGCAATCCACTATCTCTTGACTTCCTAGCTTTTAGTCAGTTGTGCCACAAAGTTTGAATTTTATTTATTAGCTTTCCTGGTACATAAAACTGACTGTAACACATTTTTGTACTCTGCAAAATTTTGACAATTGTGGGTAGTTTGGTCGTTCTCTTTTTTTTTTTTTTCTTAACTGCATCTTATACGATTTTATTGTAGGCGTTCTTACCTATCAGCACAGAGGATTAAGCATCGGAGGTAGCTTTTAGCTATCATTAAGTTTAGGTGTACATAAATGGACAAGCCACTTACCATCAAACTTCAGAGTTTGGCCTTGAAACATCCAATAGCAAGACCTTTCAATTAGGGCTATCGGCCGTTTGTTTGAGTCTGTGTATTTTCAATGTCCTTACCTTTGGTGTTCCATCACCAAAAATGCCTCGTGTTTTACGTAACGTCTCGAATCTCTGGAACTTACAATCGCTATTTGCGGTGACAAAGTTAGAATCCTTTGCAGTTATTGTGGAACGCTTTGAAGTTTTTGGGTGTTTCATCGGAGAGTATTACTGTGATCGAAATTCAGCGTGAAATCTCAGTCTTCTCGTTTGTCCTAAGAAACATACATACATACATACATACATACATACATACATACATACATACATACATACATACATACATACATACATACGTACGTACGTACATACATACATACATGCTTTATTCGTCCCTAAAGGCCTTTTCAGAATAAAGATACAAATAAAAACATAAAAGCAAGTAAAAACTATGTTCAAGTAAAATAAATAAATGAAAATTAACAACTAAATTGGTAGATTATAAATTATTAAAATAATTAATATTCTATTACATTGGAAATTCAATTAATTAAGAAAACTTGAAAGTTGTTTTCGCTTTATACAATGTTTGAAGTCAGTCTTTTAGTGTCGGTTTCAACTTGAGGTGTGGGTCTAATGAATTCGAATTAGCAGTTCTGAAGTAGAGGGTTCCTTGACCAATGGTTGTTCTGTACAGGGGGATGTGTAGCATCTGGGAATTCCTTGTTGTTCGATTAGTTATGCCAGCTCTTTGGATATATTTAGGGGACAGCGAGTCCGGCGTACACACAGTCATGCATTTAAAGGCCATTATTGCATGACGATGATATAACTGCTGTCTCACTGGTAGCCACAGCAGGTCTTTAAGAATAGGGGTGACGAGATCATACTTCTTTGTCCTGTTAATGATACGGCAGGCAAAATTCTGCACGGCTTGCCTCTTGTTCAGGTTAGACTCGGAGGTGTTACTCCAGACATTAGGACAATACAATATCTTACTGAAGACTTATAAGAAAAGGTTTCGTTATACAAAAACAAGTAAACATCAACGCTGGTAAAATCGAACGACGCTTCGGTGTCGTCATGACGCCATTTTCAAGTTCAAAAATGATTCAAATAAACTGTCAGGAATAGTAGCTGGACATGACGACACCGACACCGAAACGTCGTTCGATTTCACCAGCGTTGATTGTTACTAAAGACTAAGGCATTAATTATGATGGTTAGGGTATTTCTGTCAAAAGCATGTTTTACTCGGTTGATCTGTCCCAAGCGCGCCATGCAACTGGACACTGTCGAAGCAACATGATCGTTATATGTCAGGCTGGAATCGAGAAGAACTCCTAGGTCCTTTGCTGATGCAACAGGTGTAATTTCCTTCCCCAGTAAGGTTAGACGAAAATCCTCCACTTTAGTGATCATGGCTCTACTACCAAAGATAACAAATTTAGTTTTACCAGGGTTTATAAGGAGTTGGTTTTTAAAGGTCCAGTTACTAATTCTGCATAAATCTTCGTCTAATTTAGTAATGGCATTTGGCTGCTCTTGAAAGTTAAAATTTAGCAACAGTTTAGTTTCATCTACATATCATGGAGTGGAGTTGTGTTATGGGATGCTTGGGAGATCATTGGTGTATATTATTAAAATAGTAGCGGGCCAAGGATGCTACCTTGGGGTACTTCTCAGGTCACGGTAGGCGATCTGAGGTAGCGTGTTGGATTTTAACGACTTGATAACGTGACTGGAGGTAAACACGGAACCACTTAATGGCAGAGGGTGACAGACCGACATCCTCACAGTAGCTTAGTTATTAGGATTTCATGGTCGATGCAGTCGAAGGCCTTACTCATGCCAAGCAGCACAATGGCAGTAAGCTGTTTCTTATCTATGGCCTAAAGGATAGCATCGATTGTTTATATTATGGAAGTTTCAGTAGAGTTCCACTTCTTATTTCCACACTACTTGGATGTCAGGCGTTGATTAGCTGTTAAGTAAGATGTTATTAGCTGATCATGGGCAGCTCTCTCTGGCATATTTGTGACAGCACGGGCATTAGCGAAATAGGTCTGTTGTTATTAGGGATTTCATGGTCGCCGTCCTTCGAAATAGGTATCACTTCCGCAGTTTTCCAAGCAATAGGAAATTGAGAAGAATGGAAGGTAGCGTTAATAATGGATGTGATTGATGGCAGGCAGGCAGTCTTTTGTGACACGAAAAGGAATTTTGTCTAATCCAGGGGATTTATTTGACGCCATTGATTTAATGATCTTTTGTACTTGGTTGGTATTCACACTAGCGTCGAAAAAGAGTTGTTCAGATGTGGGATAATCCCGAGGGACAAATGTACGGTCATGTGCTCCACACTTGACTTGCTCTGCTAAGGTGCTAATTTTCTCAATTGTATTCTTGCCAATATTTGTGAAGAAAGTACTGTACGTGTTGACGTGTTTGGACAAAAAGTTAATCTCTTCTAGTATTGACTGGCTAATCGCTTTCTACTTTCCTTGACCAGCTGGTTAGTTGGTAAATTTGGTTCATTATCGGTTTTATTGTGGAAATATCGTCTGATCCTCTATGAATTAAAATCACAAACATGTCGAGTTACAGCACAGTATAAAACGAAGTGCTAAAACTAAGTGCATCAGAGGTTTGATTAGAGATTGTCATACACTCGTATCAGCTCTGGCTGTGCTTGGAAGTTGAGACCTAAGTAAGGAAAATGCCCTGGGTAAGGGATTTCTTCTGTCAACCAGACCTTATTGGAAAGGTCTTTTAAGTCAGCAAATACTCTACATGGCATACGACCTCTTGAATAGCCACAGCTTTTGAGCTGCAAAAAAAGTTCACTGACGAATTTATGTAGTCTTGATGGCTTACCCTTCTCTTTGAAACATTTTCTGTCGGTTGGTGGTTTATATAATTTAAATCAATCCATTTGACTGTTGACTGTTAACGCATTGAAATCCTCATACAGTAGAATGTTGCATCTCCAACCCTTTTAGCTAGACTTTCTTGCTAACCCCACCCAAAAGCAGTATCTCCTGATTCACCTTTTACAACACGCGCAGTTAGCCAAAGCTTTAAATAGGGCAAAAACTTCCTTACATTTATCTTATATGAAACACATTAGTGTAGTTCATTTTGTTGTTGTTTTTGTTCTTTTGATCGTGCGTATACTTTGACTCACGAGAAAAAAGATAACTGTTCTCCAAAATGTTTCCAGTCAAGATCTTCGTTAACCATTTATACATCGTTTCTGTTCTTACGTGTCTTTTGACCCGCCGTTCCCAAATTCCTCGAACACCTTAGTATCTGAACATGGTTGCGAATTCAGAAGTTCAACATTCTCGTCCTATTATTCCATGTTAAGCCTTCCTATCAAAGCGAGGCTAGGTACACAACCCTTCATATGAAAATAAATTTTCATTCACATGCAAATAAAACCAATTTTCAAATGAAAGGATGTGACCTAAACTAGCTATGATAGGGAGGCTCAAGACAACTTGGAAATGGCCCATTTGCAAGCCTCACCCCAAGCAAACAATCAGTGTAACGAGCTGTAAGCGGCGACTAATAGCAAAACTCACCAACTAGGAAAGGTGAATTTGACAAATTGAAAGAAAATTCCGAAAATCACATGCTTTACGTGTTCGGTAGATCCGGTCATTTATGGCAAGAAAGTGTAAACACGTCACAGTGTAGACGAAATGTTTAGACATGTCGGTCTCCAAAACGGCCAATATCGTCCCCTAATATATTTCCAAATGATTATTTAAACGATGAAAGCTCAAAGAAACAGAAAACCGAATTATCATTCGGATACAATTTGGCTCTATTTGGTAAGCACGCCTTTCTTATATCAGACTACATGAACGCTAGCCTGAGTTGGCTTGTCAGCGAAGAAATATGGTGCAGATGCGAGCCGAGTGCGGACTGGGTAGGAAAACAAAGCGGCGACCGTTCCTTCGTCTCCTCCGTCAATATTTCCAACGTCCTATTCTCCACTAATCTCGTACCCGGAGTCCTCAAGCTTCTTGGGCTGCGGGTGGTTCCTGGGAGAGAATCTGGGGTAGTGAAAAAATATGATTTTTGATTGGCTGTTCAGCATAAACCGATGACCGGTAACCGCAGGATTTCTGTGGTACACTATAGTCTCCCATAAGGAACCTCCCCTGACCAAGCTTAAGAAGCCTGTCTAAAACGGATATGCAATAATGTAATGTTTTTATGTGGAAGAGTGAGAGTGCGTTAATATTGTTACTGTGAGAGTGAGTGTGAGAGTGAGAGTGAGAGTAAGTTAATGTTGTTATTGTGAGAGTGAGAGTGAGTTATTGTTACTGAGTGTTAGAGTGAGTTAATATGCTATGTATGTATGTAACTGTATGTGTGAAATATG
>Ga0126336_10000539_pt1 | contig 16024 bp, 6 predicted proteins | sample SidCmetagenome_FD_92530 | JGI IMG/M metagenome (GOLD analysis project Ga0126336, IMG submission 92530) | Coral microbial communities from El Islote,Puerto Morelos, Mexico - Siderastrea C C metagenome | ecosystem: Host-associated > Invertebrates > Cnidaria > Coral | place: El Islote,Puerto...
GTTAAAGGGCCAATCAGATTGCGAGATTCCCGCGGCCAAAATTTGGCCGCCGACACGAACTCCTGTGAGAGATTGTATCAGGCCCTATTTTAGCGAGCGACCCACGTAAGAGAATATGAGAGCAATGCTAAAATTCGGCCTGATCGCAGGTTATGGGATTATTTATTACGCTGTACAGAAACGTTCCAAGTTTTGAGTTTGTGGAAAACTAGGGATCCTAAAATATGGCCATTCAAAAAAGCTATGGGGCTCAAAAGATTCTTTTGCTGAGCAGTAAGTTCTATCCGTACAAAGTGGTGAAAAGGATTTCATCCACACGCTCAAAAGTTTAAAAGTGCAATATTCAAATGAAAGCTACTGAGCAGTACTTTCCTGTGGTGCTGTTTATTATGCTAAACAAGGTGGTTCTAACTTTTAAGTCTGTGGATGAAACCCTTAAGTGTGATGACTATCAAATGAAAGCTACTGAGCAGTACTTTCCTGTGGTGCTGTTTATTATGCTGTACAAGGTGATTCTAACTTTTGAGTCTGTGGATAAAATCCTAAACTGTGACCATTCAAATGAAAGCTACTCAGCAGTGCTTCAGTCTGTGGGGCGCTGTTTGTTTTTCACTATTTCTGAAAATAATATTTGTTTTTCTTTTCAGTTTCGCAAAGAGTGAGCAGAAATACGAAAAATAAGAGATAAGTGCCAAGTAAAAACGAATGAAATAATAACTTGCGAGGCACATGAAAACTGAAACAATTCTAACCTTCTCTACAAGCTACCTTTCTTTTTCAGTGTTAAATCGGAGTGGGATAGGGGGCAACATAAACTTTATGGCGGGGGGGGGGGGGGGAAATACGGAATGAGAATGTCGTGGCGGCAATCGGGACGTGCTCTCTTTTGTTGGAAAGAGATTGGTCATGATTTTGTTAGAGTCGGGATGCGAAAAACCAGCAGTGGAAAGCAAGAGTTAAAAAGCTAATTTTGAACCGTTCAAAGCGTACAAAATCTAGAAAAAATATTTTTCTATTTTGTTGTCACATTCCAATCGATAATTCACTGAGTCGAGGCAACCAGCACATGAATAACTCAGAAAAATAAAAATAATTTTATTATGCTTTTGAAATTGGATTTTGTTGCTTTGTCTTTCACGCGTTGCTCTCTCCGTATATACCCTCGCAAGACAGTATATCATTGTTCAGTCTGGCGCTGAAACGAAACTAATTTTCTGTATATGGTTACCGACATATGAACTGACTAATTTATTTGGACCAACTATTGGAAAGGTTCTGTGCATAAAGAATTTAAAATCGAAGGCGACCAGTGTTGTTACGTCGTGGTTACGAAAACAAAAGTCCATTAAGCAGTGGTACTTTCCGATGAACGTTTCAAAGGTTACGGGTATTGGGCAGCTAATGGCACGTTAGCTCGGTCTAGTTTTGAGGACACCTAGTACTTCGTGCAGGAAGGAAGGAAGTGAGAGAGCAGAAAGGCGGAAATAGAAGACGACTAATAGGAAGCCAGTGTACACCTGGTATTTCAAAATAGAAAATACGCAACTCGTGTAAATAACTTTACTCCTCGCTAACTTGTAAGGATGAAATGCAATAGCCGCTTTGTGATTTTGTTTTGTCAGAATTGTACTACAATTTGCAAACAACCGGGAATTTATCTTCACACAAGCTTATGTTTTGAGTTCGAAAAAAAAACATTTTCTTTAATAATCCAGTACGATGTAGCAAAGAACCTTGGGAACGTGTTAGAATTTCTTCGGCGTTCTCAAAAAATTTCAATATTTCAAAACTTGTGCTGAATAGGTTCTCAATATTCAGAGGCCAGAATTTAAAAGCTCTCTCTTTTACGAAGTGAATTCGAAACAACTAAAACATTAACATGACAAAGTAATGCTAAAACAGCTAAAAGCAAATCAGCTCATTTGAAATAAAACGCCTCTGTGATCCTATCTTTTGTACTTGCTAATTCGTTTTCTTCCTAATCCATCACACAGACGCGCAAAAAAGTTTAAATTCCACGAGGGCAGCTTTTCACTCAAATATTGTTTTCATTTACAAGGTCACATTCCCGGTGAGTGAAAACGATCTATACACCGCACTACACGGTTCAGTAGCTAGGATTTCATCCTGAAACTTAAAAGGTAGAACCACTTCAGAGAATATAATAAACAGCACTAAAGGCAAGTACTGTTTCATGGCTTTCATTTGAATGTTCTTTCTTTAGAATTTCGCCCAGAATCAACAGTTAGAACCACACATCATACAGCCAAAGGTTTGAGTTCGCGTGGAAAATATAGTTCTGGAAGGGTGTGTTGTACGCAAGATATGTAGTAGAGTATCTGCGTGGCTTAAAGCTACGATTCTTTAATTGTCATGTACTTTCATTACTAAATGAGTAAATAAAAAGAAGTCTTTTGATAAAAATATTAGCTACACATTGAATTGATTTTATATAGAGTACATCAGAAATTAGCCCAAGCAATGGCCAGTGTTTTTTTAAGTTTAATCTTTTACACTTTCCGAGAATTAATTCCATATTAAAAGTAGAATATGATCTTTCTGTATTTACTTTTGATGGAAGCCGTGTAATTCTTAGAAGAGAAATATTCCTTCAAACAAGAAAATGCTCACGGTTTGTGTTGTTTGATAATTGAATATCACTTAAGCGCGACGGAAAGCTTTCATAACTGGCGCATTGCAACAGAGCCGTTGCCATTTTTTAAAAGCTATTCAAGTCGACATTTCGACTATATAACTTTATTTGTAAGCAAACATCCGCCGTTTTTCAAAGCAATATTTGTATTTCCTTTTGAGTTGCTCATTGATTGAGTGACTATAAAAGAATTAATGATTTTTGTGCGAGTGGTTTCTGAGTTAGTTAGTCCCTCAATTGAATTCCATCTAAAGGCCACAATACCTTGGCGCTTTTTTGTAACTGTTAACATGCAGAACGAAGCAACGGTACATGACAGCCCAGAAGCGCGCATTCAAAATATACACAACGAATTCAACTCTTCCAAAGTGACAAAACCCTTTGAATGATGTAACAATGTTTTAATTACAACGGACACCGCTTTGTTGACAAAAAGGCGATTTTTTTGGTCAGCGCTAAAATAACTTGGTAAACATCGCCAATTGTTAGTTCTGCGGCTTCATTTAGAGCCGAAAAAGTCAGCGATCTGTAAACATAATCACCGAGAAAACAATATTAATACGATGAATCCGCCATATTAAATGCGTTCGCGCACACATTTGTATATATTTGATGTTGTTAACTCATTGTTTGTAGGAATACACAAGAATCAACCTCCCGACTACCGATTCCTTTGGCACAAAGGGGGACAGATTAAGCAAGTTATAGCCCACTTTCGAAATAAGTTTTAACTCGGAATTTCATTTTCGTCTTATGCATAATAAACTTTTGAGAAAAGTCGAGGAAAATGTCTATGAATACGTGTGTGAAGAGAAGATTTGCGAAAATTTATTCACAATAGTCTTATCATGTTCGCACGTGTTTTGCTAAGAGACAACTTGACTCCGAAACTGTTGATAATCATTGATTACAGATCAAAATATCGAAGTATCGGCAAATTTACTTGTTCGCGCGAGAGAAACCAGCTAGAACCTGCCGATTGCAACAAAACGAATTTAACTTTTGATCTGTCGCTTAACAACATTAATTAAAGTTTGAAGCACAAAAAAAGAAATGATTCATACACAATACACACCGTGCGCTGAAGTTTTAGCGTATTCTGATTTGAACTGCAGATATTCGCAGAATAAAACTTTCAATAGGGAATTTATTTTGAGTTGTTCTTTCTCGGTTTAGCATGGCTTTGAATTTATGAATAAGAATTTTTCGAGGGGTGTTTTTATATCCATGGTTTCTCGCTAAGTAACAACGCCTACGTAGAGAAAGCAAGATGACGGCGAGAAGACACCGAAACGTGAAACTCTCCGCATAATTTTGCGGAGCGTTGGAACAATACGAAAAAAAGACAATTTTTACTTGTTTGACAACACGGTAACTAGGTTTGACGCCTGATTCAATTGTTAAAACTCTCTATAAAATCCTAAAAAGGTTTTCATTTCTTTCGAACGGACCTTAACACCAATTGTTTCATTGAAAACCTTTATGTTGCCAGCACATGTTAAAAGAAAGCATTTAGTGTCTCTTGCCTCGGGGAGATATATACTCAACACATGCGCAGTACACAATAAGTGGAAATAAACTTTGGAGCTGCCGGCAAAATTTAATTTATGAGGGAAAATAACGCAATTTCACCAAATTATTATTATTACTCTTCCAACACGGAAACGTTTAAATCATTGACGCAGAAACGCGATGGAAAGACAATTTCTGACAGTTTAATATTGTTCATGAGTCAACTGCGTTCAAGAGAGAAAAAAAATCAACATTTTTAGAAATGAGCTTATCGAGATACAAAAAGGCTTTAGGTACTAGAAACACACCATCGTTAATTTTCTGACATTGTAAGACTACAATTTTGTTTTCGTTCAACTGAACTTAAGTATGTTTTTATGGAGTACCACTGATGTGAGACTTGGTAGAAGAATTGTGCATGCGCGAACTGAAAAGAAAATTTAAAATAAAAATAGATTGGGTAAGGTTCAAGGTCTCCTTTGCGCATAGCCATGGATATTTAAGGTTTAAGCGTGGTATGTACTCTTGAAAGCAGAATTAGCTGTCTATTGTATTCTGCGGTGCAGTCAAAGGAGGAGATCTTCCAAGAGCTTTTTTCAAGAAAACTCGATCTGTCAATCAATACTGTAAATATGATGATTGATCCAGTCTTTATTGTTTAACTCGAATTACAAAAGAAGGGCGCAATAAGTCAAAATAACAACTCATGTTTTTCGAGCCAGCGACGAGAAGATCATACGAGGAAGAACGCGCCTGCAAACTTGTTTAAGTTTTGAGTTCGCTACTTTTCGCCTGGTGACAGAAACGTTTTCGTCGTTTTAAGGTAAGGGACAGTTTTCACTTGCAACTGAGCAACTGAAAATGCTTTTATATTGTAACTTAGGGAGACGGTTTTACCCCTCCGCGCGCCGACTTGGTTGCATAGAAATATCAAAGAAGGCATACTTGTGTTGGCTTCCATAGAATTTTGCCAGCGAACGATCCGTTTTTTAAGTTTCTGTCCTAAGAGTTGATTCAGATTTTTGCTCGGTTACGCCACTTGATACATTTTCACGCTGAACGCAGTTTGCTGTGAAAGGCAACTCTCCAACGTATCCGCCCCGCTTCTGTGAATACAACAAGCAAAGTTCTGCGTAGAGGTCCTTCATCAGCCAGGAATATTCTCCACTGCTTCATTTTTCCCTCGGAAAAGAACAAAATTTACGAGTTTATATCCTGGTGTGCTGTTTAAGGCAGGATTTTTAAAGTTTCTCCCCTTGGCGGTGTCTTGGCAGTATAAGTACCTGCAGAAGCGATCTATCATTCCGCACCAATTCTGAATTTGTCATTGATCACTATTTAGCGCACGCAAGCTACATTTTGACTCCACTGTCACAGCTCCATTATTAGGATATAAAAACTAAAATTAATACATTTGATTCTCCCGTAAGTGACTTACTTAGGGAAAAGGAACGCGAGATTGTAATTAGAGTGTTTAAGAGCTGACTCAAAGATGGTCCTTTAATAGGAAAAGATGGTTTGCAAGAGTCTGTTTCCTCACAGTAAGATTCCACTGCGTGTTTCAGTGATTTTATATCATAAATTTTCCAACCCACCACTGGCAAGGCTATCGATCAGTCATGCTTGCTCAAAGCGTTCCGGAGAGGAACAAGCTTGAGCAAGGCCCTAGGTAACAAATTCAAGTTTTCTTTATTTGTAATCTCCACAGGCGCTCAATTTGCTGCCTCTCAGTAACAAACTTTTAAGTTTTAAAGTCCGGTCGTCGAGTATTATTTTGTACTAAATTAGTAATTGATTTTTGTGTAAACTTCGTATTCTAGCTAGCTATAGTTTGCGTCTTTTCAAGAACGTATTTTGCCCTGGAAAATAATCCACATTGATTCCTTTAGACCTGAAATGACGAATTTAAGTTAGTTCTTCGAGTCATCTGGAATTAAATCTCGGTTGTACCACTAGGGATCTCAGTTGAATTGTGTGATAATCCTAATCAAAATTTGGACTTAACTCGATAAAATGTCTTTAAATGATGTTAACTAAAATTTAATCAGTAAAATATTTGTCTTAATATGATAATTCAAAACGCATAATACCATAGTTTCATTTAGTTTAGAACTGTTGTGTGCTAAAAGGCAAACAGGCTGAGAAAAGTTATTGAAAATTTTTCTGACTATAAACTTGTTTCCAGGTTTTAGGCTTTTTCTTTCCAAAGCATTATTAAATGAAAAAGTTTCCTGAGTGAAACATATTCATCTTGGAGATGTATTAAGTTGGGTTTTAATTGATGCATTTAAATAGCTTTCTTTAAGTCACACGCCGCATGAATTGAACTTTGCTTTCAAGAGGTTTTCCGTCAGAATTCGATACAATTCCGCATGAAAAATGCTTTACTACCTTAAGGTAATCTTTTCTTGGGCGACACATGACGTTTTTAAGCGCATGAACAACCACTCAGGGAAAAAGAATCACTACCGACACGAGGCTGGTTTAAACTTTATAGTTTTATTTTTCCTTTGTGCGCAACGAGTTAAGAACATGCCCAATTCTTGAAAAGAAAGCTTTTGGATATTTGATTGTGGATCGCATGGAGCCAATTCTGTAACTGCGGAATTTTTAAGACGGTGATACAACTGATGCAAGCACGTTTGCTCAAAGCCCAAAACAAACACAATTACCAAACTTGCGTTCAAGTTTCCGTCTTCATATTGCCACGGCATGAACTCCCGTGAAGCTGACACTTTGGCAAATGATTTTTCGCACTTTTCTTTACTATACGTCGAAAACAACAAGAAATGTGCGCTAAAGAAGTCTATTGATATATTTGCTTTTGCGATGAATAATTTGATTTCTTTTAGATAAAATACTCTGCTTGCTTATAGATCAAAGATCGTTTCCGTGTTCGGATCAAACGTTTGAGATCGAAAGCTCATTTCATTTCAAGAACAAAAGCATTATTTCTCAAAAATGTGCCTGACTTCGAAGGTTTAAATACTTGTAAGATGGAAGGTTCTACTGCTTCTGCGATCAAAGATTCGATTCCCAACACGTGCGTTCCAGCCGTTTAAAAAACGATTGCCAGGATACTAGTCATTCGTACAATAGATTATACAGGCTTATGTTGTAGAAGTAAGACAAATTATCTCATACCAATATTGATATGTAAATGCATCAGCTGTGGAAGACCGTGATTGGTGGGCATTTTCAAACCAAGACGTAGAAAAGTCGATATCGGGAGTTATCAATTGACCGTCTAATAAGTTTTGATCAGCCAACCGACTTAGACAGTGTAACGAACTTATTTGGTTTCCAACAGCGTAACGAACGTTAACCGTTTCTTCGTGTTCTTGTTTGTCGGATGTTAACTCCTGTAGATAACAAAGAAGTCCTTACTACTGCTTGTAAACAAGTCCATAAGGGGCCGTGAACGACACATCTCGATTTCGGATCCAATCTCTCTCGGTTTGGCCAATGATGTCTTAAGCGAAACTTGCATCCAAGGTGGAATTTCTAAAGTTCTTCAAAACTTTTACCCCAGTTCTGTAATCTTAAACAAACATTCGTCTCTGTTCTTAATTGCGAAGAAAACACGTTGTAGATTTCTATCAAAAGATCCGCCTTCATGTCTCGTGAGAGCGTACTTTGCAAAGCGTGTTATTGGGTTCGTTAGCACGCCGTGCGATTGACTGTTACGGCAAGCGTGTTAGACGGAGACGATAAGGCGTTTAAACTAATGACCAACACCTGTGGCCGAGTCTTTCGCTCCATACAAAGCAAAACAAAGAGATTCGGTTAACCAGCTGTTGAATGCAGGCGAGTCAACGGTCATTCATTACTTGTATATTAGCTACGAGTAGCGAAACCCTTTCACAAAAGAAAACTGTAATCAGCACTTGACTGGCGTCATAACTTAGCGCAGGGTTAGTTTCTCGCGAACTGCGAGGTACTTAAGTCACAGGTATAAGGCTTTTCCTGAGACGTGATCATGTCTTCGAGTCGATAACAATACTCACCTGGGCACGTGGCGAGTGTCCGTATTAATTGTTCGCGCGTGCCACGATCTATGGTTGTATATCTAGTGGGCACAGAGCAATTAACTAAAGGACAATAGACAATGGTCACTGACACACGCGCCTAAAGCAAACCACGCTAGGTCCACAACAATGGGCGCTATTGTCTTTTGAAGTCGTAACTAAGACAAGATCGCAGTTACTTTCTCAGAGTGTCACCTTGGGAGCTGTGTCGTTGCAAACCCGCTGGCTGCAGATCCCTGGATATGGTTGGTCTACTCAAATTATAAAAGCTCTTTGACAACGACAGCACAAAAACAAAACCTGTGTTCAAAAACCATGCCTATCCCAGCAACGATTCATTGCAAAGCTTGCAGTAAGTGAAAGCACAGGTCGCTACAACTGTTCATCATCTGTTTTACTTGCAGACGTTGAAAGAAAAATTTGGAAGTGGACGCGCTCCTAACAGAATGCCTCGCGGGCCAGGTATTTTAAATAGTTGAGATTATTTGTTCTTTTTTTCCGCCATTGCGTAGCTATGCAATTATCACTTTCTATGTGCAGTCTATAATTATCTACAAGATGAGAATTAATCTGAAGTTGGTAAGCATGGTAGTGCCTAAGGCATGCAATTAGCACTATAGCTGATTAATAAGCGTTTCTTAGCTTCATCGTTTCTGTGCCTCGCAGGAATAAATGATCGGCAGTTACACACGGTTTGGCACAAAAACAGAGCAGACTCTTGTACACGTCTTCTCACGCGAACAAACCTGCGCAAACACCTCAGTATTTTGACAGTTTTTTTTGTTCTTCAACGTTCTCTCTGCTACAGCACATTTGCTGGTTTAATCTAAACAACTCAACTCAACAAGATTTTCTTCGCCAAGTTGAATCCGTGAATCAGCGCTGAACGCTTACTCCTTTTTGAGGACAGTTGCTTAAAATAGCTGACATACTCGAGAGCGTCAATAAACTGACCGTCGTAAAGAAGCCTAAAAACAGTTTCGAACAAAGTGCAATTTGACAGCGAAGGTAAAGCTGCGTTATTAATTTTAAGTTGTCAAACTGTAAGGTTATTGGTGCGATTTAGAGCTAAGTTTATTCCCGGTATTTCACGATGATTTTGCTTCAAAACCAGACAGTTGTCACTTTGTATTAAACAAAATTTGAAGTCGCAGACTTTGTTTTATTGATCTTAGTAAACTTTGAAAAAATTCGTTGAAATCAAGCTTTTAAAACGACTTTCAGTAAACGGTATGCATATCACGTTAATATAACTAGGGACTGACCAAACAAGAGTAAAAATTCAAAGAAAACTTGCTGCGAAATAAGACGCGCCGCTCAACTAAAATGTAAATTTCGGAGTCTTTTGTAAAGACGAGCGCGTGCCGTCAATTAGTACACGCTTCGTGATTGGCGGGAGGCGAAGCGAGACGAGTTTAACAATAGATATCATAAAATTGCTTTCATTCACCTATTGTTCTCTTAAGAGAAATGCATGTGGCTTGAAGTCTCTGCGCCGATATTAATCTCGGTCACCGCAATCAAAAACTGAGGTTAAGCTTGTTAAGTAAAGTAAAACCGCACTCCTGAACGCGTTAGGATGTGATAATGGCAAAAGGTTATTTATTTATTTCTTAAATTGGCTCCGGTGGCTTTCGTTGGAATTTCAATAGAGAACATGCAGTATGTTAAAAAAAGTTTTGGCAATGGAAATATATCCACGCAAGCGAATCTGCATGCATTTTACGTGACAAATTATTTACCGTATTTCAAGTGGCTTTCTAATTTGTTTTCTTTAAAGTCTCTGTTGTATGGTTCTAGCGAATCTATTCACCTTAAATTTAAATTCTTTAGTTTTCTTGGAAGGAAAATAAACATCGTTTTCCAATATAAACTGTAAGTATTATAAAATAAGTTAAAAACTAATTAATTATTCAAATTCGGGAAGCTAAAGGCTATTTTTTTGTTTTTATTTGGAAAACACAAAGACAATGAGCATGTTAAAGGGAATGATTCATAATAAATTTACGCGGTAATTGATAACATTTTAACCAGCAAACATTCTACACAAACATAATGAAAATAAATACGTTTTACGTTCAATTTCCGACGGATAATTCTCTGACTAACTTTACTTGTTTCAGACAAAAATCGAACAAAATTTCGGACAATATATTGCTGCAATCGGGACTTAATAAACGGAGTAATATAAAAAATAAAACTTACGAAAATGGGAAAAAAAATTTTGCTAAAAAAATTCGTGACTTGGACATGTGTTTAATTACTCAAAAGTTGCGAACATTCACTTTGTCCATTCCAGCAGTCCACTCCAGCATTCCCTACTCACTCTGCGTTGTCCCTCAAATGGTCAGTTAGAGTATTCTGCAGTTAAGCTCAATTAGCCATAAACTGAAACCCAAAACGTACAAAAATGCATTAATCACCGACCCCAAGCACTGATTTAAGAATAGATAGTTAAAAAACCGATATAGATTCCGTGCGAATAGCTTTACAATTTGGTAAAATCGACTGTTGATTTTTCACATAACAATACAATGAGCTTACATTTTCTGCGCGATTCGAAATGTATTTTTTCTAAAACGTGTTTCTTATTGGTCACCTGCAACACTGATCCGCTCAAATAACCGTTTGCGCGTATAAATTAGCACACATTATCAGTCTCGGTTTTATTCACACCACACGAGGAGAGTAAAGATCAAAACAAGATCAAACACAAAAGAAATCGATCAGTAAAACAAGATATTTATGCTGTTTATTGATAAGCCGCAAACAAAAACATCAAAATATTTAGTCTACTTTTGGCTGGTTTGAGATCCCTATTTCGAAACGATTTCGAAAGCAAGTTTGATGAATTTTTTTATCCTCTGGTATACACCGTTTCGCCGCGTTTCGCCGCGTTTCGCCGGCTTATGCTTAGTTTAGACAATGGTTTAAACCATGAAATGTCTGTTTAGTCTGTAGTAGCCCAAAGAAAATTGTAGAGAGGTATAAACTTTACAAAACTCTCAAACTGAACAAAAGCAGAAACCTTAGCCTTCGATCAAATAGTAAAATCATAATTTTAAGTCTTGTCCACAGACTCTAAAGCTCTGATCACATTGCACAGCTCAATAAACATGAAGAACTTTAAACACAAAGAAGGCAATTTAAGTGAAGGAGAATAGCCAGAAATTGCCCTTGAGTAGTGTCAAACTTAAGCTAAGGCGAAGTTTAAGAATTTTTTAAGACTGAGATGGTATCTGTGAGGACGGAATTTCGTATTTCTTTTGTTTAGAAGTTATGTGGCATAAAACTGAATTTCTCACTCTTCCCACTACAGGTGTTTTACGTTTAATTAAAACATATTAAATGCCTTATGGGCACGCAATGCTTTTTACTCACTTAACTGGTTTTCGTTCCAGGCCAACAAACAATGTATTCAAGCAACCATTATGTGTCGCACAGCAAGCTACAATCGCCTTTGACAATTCAGTGGTATGTATCTTTGTATAGGGCATTTCTGCAACAAATAATGAAGGTTCGCGAGGCTTGGCGAGGATCATGTTTCGATAGCCATGGTACTGGGGTTTACTGTTAATTCCTACAAGTTTCCAAGTGTTGAATCACAAATTTTATTTTCGCAAAATATTGAAAAACCACACACAGAGCATCTTTAAATGGTCTCCCTCTCGCATTTTATCTACAGACTCAAAAGTTAGAACCACCTAAAACAACATTAGAAACATCACCACAGGAAAGTACTGCTCAGTAGCTTTCATTTCAATGGCCACAATCTAAGATTTAATCCACAGACTCAGATGTTATAGCCACGTTATGAGTTTCATGAGTGAATGCGGTAATTAACACGACTCTAAAAAATAACTTTCAGGAAAAACCGTTTAAAGTTGATATTTGATAGTTAAAGTGGAATGCAAAAACAACATTTCATTACCACGTGATGCATTCTTTTGTCTTAACACTTAGCTTTTAGGTTAATGCGATTGTAAAATAGGACAACCCGCAGCAATTGTTTTCTATTACCTTAGGGTACATGCATTGGCGCCTCTTTATTCAAATGACAAATTGAAGGCGAGAGTAAGAGGTGAATTTGCCATTAATCTGCAGGTTGTCTTCTGTCTTGATGCCAATGGTGTCTGATTCTTTTGGTACTATTCTAGCTATTCATATACCGTTTAATTCTAAAAATAACGCAGTTTATTCTAAGTAAATAAACAACTTTTCCAAAACACGCAGCTCTCATAGTCCGAGAAGACCAAAAACCATAAACGAATAAGTTTAAAAAAGAGCGCAATACTGCATGCCATATTCCGATCAGGGAACGTTTTTGCCAAAAATTTTTCAAAAAGAATTTCGAGCTAACCGTGTTCTGTTCATTCTCCTGCCGAAAGTAGAATTAACGGAATATTATTCTCTTCACCCTGAAAACTGAATAGGTTAAAAAAGAACGGGAGTACCGTCAGTTCTACGTATTGACCTACTAAGGAATATTTTCAAAACTTGTGATCTAAATTCAAAACGGTAATATTAGAAGTACTTATTTTGTTTCGTGAGTTAAAAAGTTCTCGGTAAATGTGCTTCAAAGCAATGATGAATAATTTAAATGTCTTTTCTTAGGTTGAATGAAAATTATGAAGTTTCCGATGGTGTGAGTTTGCCCCGGAGCGCTCTGTATTCGCATTACTTGGACTTTTGCGAAAAGAACAACTTATCTCCGGTGAATGCTGCAAGTTTTGGCAAGGTAGGTTCACTTCCTTCACAATAAGCAACGCATTTGGGTACTAACTTGTACGTCTGTGGATGAAATCTTGGAGTGAGACCTTTCAAATGGAAGCTACCGATCAGTACTGTCCTGTGGTGCTGTTTATTATTCTGTACAAAGTGGTTGAATTTTGAATCTGCTGGTGAAATCCTTAAGTGTGATCATTCAAATGAAAACCATTGAGCAGTATTTTCTTGTGGTACTGTTCATCACGTATACGTGACACTTTTGAGCGTTGTTTCGAAGAGAAACATGGAAATTTGTCTCCACTAATAAATCCACCTGCTAGGATATCAATTTACATCCCCACGATGATTCAAACAAAAAGATCACTGAGAAAGATGCCGACAAACCACAGGCATATACAAGAAAGCCATGAAACCTGCCGCTTGAGTCACTAAAGAAAACATAAGTAAATAATTAAACCAAAATCTTTTTTCAGATTATTCGACATACCTTTCCCAACTTAAAAACCAGGAGACTTGGAACACGTGGTCAATCGAAGTAAGTACACTTCGCTCTGATCAGTAGTTATTGGGCGTTATTGACCTAAGGCGGGGGCGAATAAGTGCCCGTATTTACCTGCTAGTGTCGTGGGCATCACTTTTTATTGATCAATAGTTTAGAAAAATTGTAAGCGCGCAATAGGCATAAACAGTACATCAATGTTGCTATGCGATTAATAAATGCTTTGGTTGTTCCCAAAAAAAGTATAAGAATAGTGCTCAAGTTTTTATTTTAAACTAATCTGTTACTATGTTAATCTCTCATACTTTCCAGAACATTAGATAAAATAAAATTCCAGGCAGCTCTCAAAATTACGCAACAGGTTCAGTTTCAATTTCATTTAATCTTTTTTTAGCACCTCTTTTCTTCGGAGTCAGATTATTTTTTATTAGCACATGGTTGCACAATGCCATTGTTTTTAAGTAAATGCGTCAGAAACTTTCCAGTTATTCAGCTAACATCACCATCTATTTGAAAATAGCTCTTTGTTTGAAAAGCTATCAAAGTTTAAACCTCGTTAAAGACGTGACTTAAATAACGGATTAAGGGAACGCGAAATGTAGAACAATAAATTTACTGTGAAATGTCTCCTGGAAAGGCCGCCACGCTTGAATTAACCTTGGTTACTTGGTGCGGTCATTAAGAGCTTATAATCTGATAAAAGATATCTTTGAAAAGATAAAATCTGTCTTTGAAAAGATAAAATCTGTCTTTGAAAAACTATAATGGGTCGAGGGTGCTAATCTACATGTATGAAATATTAGCATGTGATAACTCAACTCTAAATTAACGTTTATCCTCAGTTTCGTGACAAAATCATCGTTAGTTTCATTGCGTTGATCTCTGAGTAATTTGTCTCAATGGAATTCTAATATCACATACATGGCGTTTTCTTTTGTAGTGGATCAGATATTACTAGAAGTTTCAAACAAAGAGCGTCTCAACTTCCCTACTTAACAGTGTGGGCTTCAATATAATATCCACACCAGCAAAGAGTTATATAATTCATCGCAATTATTTTGCTTTTGTAGCGAGATTGAAACAGCTGCCCTTCAAAACGAAAAAAGTCAATGTTGTATTCGTTACAAAAAAAGGTCAAGGCGTTAAACGAAAACTAAACTAAAAAAAAAAAATTAAACAAACAAACATTCAAGATTTTACTACGTAAATCAAGTAGACGACAATAGAGGAAATTATCGCTTGATGTATATGTGACTTCACAAATGTTTGAAAAACACCCTGGAGAATTTTTAGGGCGATGTCTCATATCTGAGTCTCTGTTCTCCTGTCGATGTGGCTTTTGTTCAATTAAATAGCCTAGCATATGAAAAACTGATAAACTTTCGATACTTTTATTGTCAGATACCACTACTATGGAATCACTATAAAGCCAACTTCTCCTTATCACGATACTGTGTGTAACGCAGCGAGGCAAAGCAACACCGGGTAAGATATCAATCACACTTTTAGACTTCATAAGTTCCAGATTTAAGGTGGTCCTGGAGGCTGGAGTGACCCTTTTCAAATCGGTTGACTTCAAAACAGCTTGAAGTTTGTCACAAAATAAGTTTGTTTACAAATTTTCAATTCAAGGGAATCTGTTTTTAGCGAGATATAAGCAACTGAAGTTTCATCTCCAAGGAAAATTTTGCGGGAGCAGTACTTTCCTGTGGTACTGTTTAATACGCTGTACAAGGTGGTTCTAACTTTTAAGTCTGTGTGAGAAATCCTAAAGTGTGACCATTCAAATGAAAGCTACTGAGCAGTACTTTCCTGTGATGCTGTTTATTATGCTGTACAAGGTGGTTCTACGTTTTGCATTTGTCACTATGTAAATGAAAGCTGTTGAAACTACTTGAGAACGAATTAAATGATTGCTTTGTCTGAACAGTTTCAGCCAGTCATACAGCAAGAACGATCTGGATGACAGGACCCACGGCCACTCGCTTCATAAGAGCAGTCACGGGAATGGAACATACGTGGCGACGGCCCCTGGTGGCACTCTTTTGCCTGACTTCCCCAAGCCCAGCAAATTGAACCTCCCCGAGGATGTTCCACATGAGAAGGTGAGATAGAGGAGTGGCAAAGTGGGTTAAAACATTAGGTTCTTTTGTCAAGAAAGGAGAGAGTTGGTTACGCTAGGTTGTGTCTAATTTATATGATAGAAAAATATGAAAAATAAAAAAGTTAATATTTTGTGCTCTTATTAGGTAAAGACCTTTCTCATCATGTACCGAGCTCACTGTCAGAGAATACTGGATACCATTCTAAGAGCAAACTTTGGAGAGGTATGTGAATAGTAGAAAAAAAAAAGCAGAATGGCAAAATTTTAATTTCCAATAGCTTTAAATTTTTATTCCACACTGTAAGGCTGCCGGCGATTTTGGAAAGAAAAAATCGATAATAATAAAATTTGGGAAGTTGACACATAGCATAAAATAACAGAGAATATTGGAGCTGGTGTGAAGTAGCCAAAGAATACGAATTTTAACCCTATTGTGACGAAAATGCAATTTCTCTTTACATTATCACTACTTGTTCAAACATTGAAGTGATGAGAATAAA
>Ga0126336_10000540_pt1:0-15000 | contig 16022 bp, 21 predicted proteins | sample SidCmetagenome_FD_92530 | JGI IMG/M metagenome (GOLD analysis project Ga0126336, IMG submission 92530) | Coral microbial communities from El Islote,Puerto Morelos, Mexico - Siderastrea C C metagenome | ecosystem: Host-associated > Invertebrates > Cnidaria > Coral | place: El...
AAAATAAAATGGTTGTTGTTGTGTCAAGAAATGGCCATGGCGACCGACTACATGAGCTACTTCAGTGCTTTACTGAAAAAAAAGTTGAAATCTTTCATTTAGTGTTACAACAGTAGGAATAATTCTTATGCCCTCATATCTTGAAGCCACGAAACTGAAGAATTGGGGCACACTGTGACAGTGTAAAGGAATACCAATGTGAGCCTTTGTGTGTGATGAGAAGATCTCACTCGATCAGCAAGTGAAACAATTCTGGGACCTGGAAACACTAGGGATCAAAGAGAATGAACCAACGGTTTATGAGAAGTTTATCACAGACATCAGACACGATGGAGAAAGATACGAAGTAAAGCTGCCGTTCAAGGAATTCCATCCTGTTCTACCGGACAACTATCAATGAAGCAAAAGAAGTAACAAGGCGTACATCGCAATTTTCACTTGTGCGTCGTCTTGCGCGATTCACCTCGAGCTCGTGCCGGACCTTTCAACATCTTTGTTCTTGAGATGCTTTAAGCGGTTCATTTTCAGAAGAGGACTGCCACACTTCGTCATCTCAGATAATGGAAAGACCTTCAAGGGTTCAAGTTTAAAAACCTTTCTCATGCAACATGGCGTAACTTGGAAGTTCAACGTCCCACGCGCCCCATGGTGGGGCGGGTTCTTTGACAGTATGGTACGTTCCGTCAAACCTTGCCTCACCAAGACGTTCGGGACAGCACGAGTTGACTACGAAGAATTTGAGACAACATTGGTAGAAGTCGAGGGTATTCTCAACTCCCGGCCGCTGACCTACGTCACTGAAGACATCGAAGAGCCACTCACACCGTCTTTGCTATGCATTGCACGTAGACTTCTCAGTCCGACACGAAACCCAGGCACAGGGGAATTCGGCGACATTGTCAAGGCGCCAAAGGTACCTGGTCACAGTTTTGAAACACTTCTGGAATCGTTGGCGCAAGGAATACCTCACGGAGCTTTGAGAACACCATCGTGGTAAGAAGACACCTCAAAAGCGAGTTATAAAGAAGGGCAACGTTGTCTGTGTACATGAAGAATTCACACCTTGCCAAAGTTGGAAGATTGGCCTCGTTCAAGATTTAATTACCGGAAAAGATCAAGTTGTTCGAGCCGCCGTAGTTCGAGTACTCTGTCGTGGGCGAGGAATAGAAATCAAGCGGCCTGTTCAAAAATTGTATCTGGTTGAAGTCCCTAATGACTCTGGTCACGATGTACCCGATGGATGGACTGCTAGAGCAAATACAGAGGGACCTGCTATCAGATTCGTCTCTGATGATGAAGTAGAAGTCGTGAGAAGTTCTTAAATCAAACGTTGATGAACATTGAGAAAAAAATCTTTTAGAACTGATCCTTTGATTGACTAGGTCAATCAAGGGGGGGAGTGTGTTACAAATGATCTCATCGCGTGAGCTCTTAAATCGAATGACATGACTCTTGAACATGTTTTCTGTACAGGATAGCATTCAAAAATAGATCGATTGACACTCGTAGCGATAAAAGTCATTAAGGAAGAATGTTGTAACTCGGTAATAATCAAGTCATTCAGAGTTCTTCTGTCAGATTTTTCTAGATTCAGAACGAGTCGTGTGTCTACTCAGTGTACCAGGGATATTAAAGGATTTTTACTCACGAAGTTTGGTCATGGAATTTGTTTTAGGAATATCATCACTCTGACATTTTACAGCACTTGAATATACCATGGCCGCCCTAGCCTCTAGCTCTATACCCCTCCTCATTGCTGCAGTGACAACACGCCTGCTAGGATTAAGCTGAGAGACCAGATTCTCGAAGCCACTCACCCTTTTAGCAAAAGTGCCAAACTTGCTTGCAGTAATTCTCTTTTTCCGCAAACAGTGCTGAGGCTTCTTGACAAGCAGGTTTTGAACTTCCTTTTGCTTATTCCATCTCTGGGGCGTACTAGTGCAGGTCACTTCGTCAGGGAGTGCTTTAAGGCCAAGACGTTTGCAGTGAGCAATAGAGAACAACAAACCAATCACATGATGGCAGTAACCACTGACTCCAGCAATACAGCTGCACCTTGCCCCAGAAACTGTTTTGCCCACATTAACTGCCACTTGAAGAGAATGAGGGGGCTCGTTCTTTCTCATTGAACGAAAGCACTTTGCACTCACATTGGCCATCCCATCACCACAGCAAACTAGAAAAGATATATGAAGAATATTGGCAATATTTTAAGTACCAATGTTTGTATACTTTAAATTCAGCATGAGTGATTAACCCTCGCATGTACAAGCAACTCATTCCCCACCGTAGTACAAGGTGAAGAGCCTCCCTTGAGTTTTTGACATGTGACAACATTTTGTTACGTTTCTTTTCTTTTTTTTCAATTGAGGAAAGCCCTGTGGGCCCCCCCCCCTAAATTGATGGATGGCTTGCCCCCAGTGAACCCTTGCTATGTGGTATCCAACCACGTGATCAAGTTATGCAAAGGGCCTATCGATCTCATATCAAAACATCAGGGCCCCCTATTAAATATATGTCTCTTGATGTTTTCATTATGTGTTGACAGATGACTGTCAACACATAATTAGAGAAAATTAATGGCCCTAGCCTTTTTCTTTCATAACTTTGTGTAGAAACAACCTTTTTTTCTGAAAGTTTCTGTAAAGGATAGGTTTGAATAAAATCTACCTGAAAATGAAAAAAGCGTACTTAAAAAATGGCAGCCAATTTTGGGGTACCATGATACCTTAACTGACATCACTGCACACTCACATAAATGAATTGACTCAGGGTGGATTCATTTGCAGGATACGCATATAATTGTTGCATTTTTAAAGCATACCCCGTTGAAAATAAACGTCTCAATAACCTCCCAGAGAACTACCCATGTGAAACACGAGTACTCGAAAAGAAAGTACTCTCAAGTATTGATGGGACAAACAAATACACCTTGAAAATCTCAATTTGCGGCACAAACCATTTAGGGATAAGAAATGAAGGCCTCGTGGTTACCTACGGTTCAACCTTAAAGAAAAATTTTTATATTGTTGTTTAGAAAACTACGAAAACTATGAAAGGATCGAGACCAAGCAAGTCCATAATACGTACAGAAAATATAATGTAACAGCAGTGAAAACGGCTAACAAGCACATGGAACTGCAGCGGTTAATATAACAAACATCTAAAAGGAGCTGAAGTTAGATTCCCTTTGTTGAAATACATGTTAGCAACATCAAAACAATCCAAACTCAAAGAAAGAGGAAAGAATACTTTCGGTGTTCCGTTATATAAGAAATTTTATTTAAGGGTCATTCAATAAAATTCTGTAGTTTAAGCTGTTTAAAAATGTATTACATGGGCAGCTTCTTTATACAGAGAAGCATATCTTAAGTATGTATAAGTAAGCATATCTTATAAAACCTTTAGCCAACACCATCTGGTTCTATTTTTGGGTGTACATAATTAACAGTCTTGCAGTTTAAGACTACAATTAAAATATTTGCACGCAGATATAATTTTTATTCTATTTTATTTCTTCTGTTTTTTTAATCCTATTGTGGATGTTTTCTCCTGGTGTTTTATTCTATGCTGGACGTTTCCTGCTGGTATCAGTGAGGCTTTACAGATGCTTTTGTCAACCTCAATTCATTCGTTGGAGTCCACGTGAATTCCTTCAGGTAATCCTGTTTGTATCACAGGACTTGATGTAAATGCTTCCTTCCTTCCCACCATTGATGTAAGAATTTGTCATGTTTTAGTTTGTTTTCATTAAGCTGCACGGTCAATGTAATTACGTTTCACAGCTAAATTTTAATACAAATTATTATTATTATTATTATTATTACTATTATTATTATTATTATTATTATTATTATTATTATTACTTTTACAAGGACCATGGTCCTTTATGGGCAGTTTTGGGCAGCACAGAAGTCAACGGGTTAACTCACTTGTGCTGGAGTGAAAGGGGAGAAGTATATTTTATTAGCCATAACGGAATTTTTCCTCAAAAGGAATGAGTATATTTCTGGATGTTTCCTTAGGGTATCATCAGTTTACATACGGTCGTGAGCAATTGCTACAGGTAATCCAAGTTCAAAATCACGAAAATCTAGAATTTCTCAAGCAAACGGGAATGGCTGCTAGAAGAAAATAATATTCACAGGGCAACAGTGGTTCAGTGTCAAGAAAAGATTGCAGAGTGTCAAAACTATGCCCAGTACGGGGAAAACCAAGACAACACTTTGGCTCAAGAATTAAAGTGGGCAAAGGACACATCAGCAGCACATCTACACAGTGCAGTGGAGGAGCTTGGTGCATTTAAAACCGACTACTTTGCACTGCTGGGTAGAAAGACAGCGACATTCGTCAACTCAATCCCAGAGGAATCAGTAACTGAAGCGAAGCTATCTCACTCTTGGTGGCTGTTCAGGTCTTGAGAACCACTATGGAAACCACTATCAGGTTAATTCTTAGCAAGCAAAATATGCATCGGAAAGGAAAGAAAAGGTCATTCCTCACTTTTGCTTTTTGTTGTCACTTTGGGTACCTTAGTTTATTTACGTTGTGGTATAAGGCATTCAAAGGGCGTGCTGGTGCAGTGGCAATACATGTCAGCCATGCCCTGCCTTTTCACTATCGTTATTATCCTTAAAATTAGTCTGTTTTGATAAATGTCACTTTTAACACAACCTTAGCTAATACCAGCTTCTTGTGGGACAAAGCTCCTGCCTATTTCGTTTTGCTTTTTCAGATGCCTCGTAAGCCCCATTTACATGCAAAACAATATTGGTATGGCACCCCAAAATCTCGGCATGGTGCCCAAACTATTTTGGCATGGCACTCCCAATTTTCAACTGTAAACGTAACAGTCCAAACATTTATAAAGCACCAGTGCTGAAAATTTTGGGGGGTGCCAAGACAACCCCCTGGAGGTAGTCTCAGCGTGAGTAAATGAGGCACCGTGCAAAAATTTTTATGCAAACGTTTTCAGTGCTGTGCCTCTTAAATTGTGAATAACCTGAAATGTAGGCCTTCGCACATGTGTAGAAATCATTAAAATGTACACCTGCCAACTCTGACGATATTGCCGTTAGTCTCATGATTTTTTATTCTTTCTCACAGCCTCACGACAAGATTCCCAATCTCAAGGTTTCTGGGGGGAAATCCTTCTAAAATGTAATATCACCTTGTTGAGTAGAAAACCATAAAGGGATAAACTAATAATTACGGTACCAAGGAGTTCTGTCATATTTACTCCCGTGAACCGGTTTTGTTTTTTTGGCCAATTCCCTTAGGCTGCTGCTAGCGTTTTTACACAGCAGTTAAGTTAATCATTAAGAGAACCTTGATTCCATGCTCACTTTTCCTGTAATCTTTGTAAGTTCACATGCAATGCAGGAAAGTGATCACAATTGGATCAAAGTGGCAAAAGGCTGCTGAGAAAATGGAAGATTTGAATGTTGACACGGACTGGAAAGAACCTGCACAGAAAATTGGCCAAAAATATGATGGAGCAGCTAAGTATTGGGTAAAGTACAACCCTTCTTGGGCTAATTAATCTTGAGCTTAATGTAGTTTTTGATATTATATTGTTGTAACCCTTTGCTGCTATTCCCCACCTTTGAGAAACAGAGAGGGAAAGTAGTGTGTTTTTTATCGTTGTAAAAGGTGATTTGCCCTAACCAGGTAGAGGAATCCTTATTGATTCCAGATCTACCTACCTACAGCCATATTGACCTTGTTCATGGTTTGAGTTACTTGTTCAGTATCTTAGTAAACTTGTTCATCCATATTTTCCTTACATGACACATACAGCTGTACTCGTCGTATTCAAAAGGGCATCATATCTGACTTTGAAATTCCCTGATGTGTAGAAGTCATTAGTCATCCAATAACAGAGCAATTTACAGTAAGCACCAGAGGAAGGCAAGGTATATTTTTGTGGAATTTTCAAACAAAATTCATTCTTATGTCAGGTCCAAATGGAGAATAGAAACCTTAAAGATTACACTGCGCAAGATCTGATATATAAAATGAAAAAAATTAAACCAGAAATATATACACAAGAGAAAGACAAGTCTAACAAGAGTGGAACCGGAAGACGAAAGAAACGGATAGTCTTTGACAGAATGGATAGGATATTTTGCGTCAAACCACAAGTAAAAGCATCATTGGTTATTGACTCATCGGTTACTGAAGTAGATCTAGAATCAGGTAATCTGCCACGAAACATGACATTACACCGTACGTTTCATGATTTGTATAGACCAAATTAAATATTTTTCTTAGCCCTTGCCCTGGTTCAACAATTGTGGCACAGTAGACATACCCAGCTGGTTATGATAGGGTTGTCACGGTTGTAGAAAAGTCAGGGGAAAACATAATTTTTAAAGGATAAGGAAAATTTCAGGGAGTTTTGCATAATGCCAGGGATCTCCTTCATTGTACCTCAGTCAGTGAAAATCTGGGAGTTTTATTTTTTTTTTAACTTGGCACTAGGTTTGATAAGAATTTTTTTCTCTTGGCAAGATAATGTTGTCTAAAAAATATTCTTAAATCAACTGGTATTTGTGCCTTTACCATCAAAAGATTTACCATTCAGTGAAAATTGGTTCGTGGCCAGTGAAAAGTTAGCAGATAAGATAGGTGGCAACCCAGGTGGTGATGATATCAATACTGATACTGATACTGAAGAACAAGGTAATGCACTATTATTTGCTTACTAATTTGAAAATACATAAACGTACATGTATTTACAATAAGTAGGTTTGAAAGTTTCTGGACAACATATTTTGTCATGTTTAAGGCTGATGGCAAACCAAATTTGAGTCATTGCTACTGATATAAAAACTAGCCATCAATTTACTATACATGGCTGGTTTTCACTAGGACATAAGCATAAGCACAAGCATAAGCAAGTGAGAAGAACACTGGCAACATAAGCATAAGGACAAATGCATGCCCACAGTGCCATACTTGATGCAATTCTTGATACCAGCTGTCCTTGATTTCAAACAAGATGGTGAATGAGAATGAAATCTTTCTCTTTGCATTGCTTCTTATCCACATTCATCGGTTAAGGAGGCGACAAAGGACCAGGACAATACAGAGACCTAAAAGGTTTTGGGCGAGGGAAGTCTACTGCAGCAGACAAGCCCAAGGGGAGTTTAACAGTGTCTGTTTGCATGACATCACAAAAATTCAGAAAACGAGAAGCTGTCATCTTGGAGAAGTAACGTTTTATTCAACATGGCGGTTACTGAAGCATGTCTCTTCGAGAACGAGAAGTTTATTTTGTCTGCCTAAGGAGGGCAACATAAAGAGGACATATGTAGAGAAAATATCTGTAACTGACATTGATCCTTTCCTTGTTCCACAAGAAAAGCGTACTCTGGAATGTCTTCTGCCAGTTGAGTCCTGTGATCTTCTCTCGTATCTGATGTTTGATACGAGTTTCTACACAAAGGAGCAGTTTAAGAATTTTAAAAGTCTGCTTGAGTGTAACCAAATGGTGTCGGGGTTATTTACAGGTGTGACAATCAGTACGAGATAAATACGTGGTTCTTGCAAAAGTGAGGCACTCCCAACAGATGAATGATCCCCGCATGGAGTTGTAGAAAACAACAACCAGCGGTCTCATGCAGTGCATATTTATGTAAGAGATCTGCTCACAACAGCACAGCGCATTTTGAGCCTTTAGGCAACTGATATGGCAGACGCTTCTCAACCCCTTAAGCAAGAGTTGTAGAAGCTCAGGCAGCTATTACAGCCGTTCCAAATGAACCTCCTCCAGAGCCTGAGGCTGAAGTTGCTAACCATTAACCGCTGGTTTGAGAGGTATTTCTCTTCTTTTTTATTACAGCAGGCACAGTTTTGGTGCTATTTTTTAATTGCATTTTTATGCTTTCGCCTCCACATGCTTTTGCACCTGGCGGTAGTGCTTTATGACTTTCGCAGATGCTGTAGCCGTTTACCTTGACTGCCTGGAGGATTGGGAAGGCAACAACTGCATTCGCAATACTGATGCCTGTATCGAGATTATGGAGATCAAAGGTGATATCCAGAAAGACCAAGCTATGAATATTCAACAAAAACGTGAAGTCTGTCCTCCTTTATGGCTCAGAGACGTGGAGAGTAACAAAAGCAACTCCAACAAACTGCAGTCCTTCGTCAACAGATGCCTCAGATCCATCATGGGCATCCACTGGCCAGAGGTCATAAGTAATGAAAAACTGTGGGCAAGAGCTGGTCCCAGATCTCCCATGGTCGCTTGTAGGTGCAGACATTTGATTGTAATGGAATGCAATACCTGATACTTGTCGACTCCTACTCTGGATGGTTCAAGATGAATACTCTCCCCGATTTGTCTGCTAAAACTGTAATTAAGGAAATGAAAGTTCACCTTGCTGTCCACGGGATTCCCAGCGAGCTGCTGACCGACAATGCTCCACAATTTGCGAGAAGAGAGTTTGAAAGCTTCGCCAATGAATGGAATTTTGAGCATGACACCAGTAGCCTCCCCTTTCCTCAGTCAAATGGCCTGGTTGAAAATTCAGTGAATCAAGCCAAGAAGTTGCTTGAAAAAATGCAAGAAGGATGGCTCTGATCCCTTGCTTGGCTTACCATTATGGTTTCGCGCCCCATGAACTGCGTCGCCCGAAAAATGTGGGGTATCCATGATACTGTGCGCATTCACAAAGCACGCCGCCATTTTCGGCTCTCTTTGACTTCAACACAGAATATTTCCAAAAGGGATTTATACGGCTGTCATTCCCGTCCGTGAAAAGACAATAGGAGTAATTGCTATTGTGAAAATTTGCGGAAAATGCTCTCACTTTACATTAAAAATTGCTCAACCAGGAACATGCGAAAAATATTTTGTTCCAATGAAAACTTCGAGTGACCGCCGCGTGGGGATACACTTAGGCTTACACGAGTCGCGTAGAAATCCACACAAGTCATCTGCTGTTGTCTGTTTAAACAAAGAATCTTCTTTACGTGTTCGCGTACAGTACAAAAGAGAGGTTTTGATAATTCGAGTTTTGTGGATGCTGAGTTCCAGGAAAGAAAAGAAGCGATCTCTTGCCGGACGGCGCCATTTATAAACTTAGTTGTTTACTTGCGAGGCCATGCAGATGCGTGTCAGACTTTCTGTAGTTTTCGAAGGTCGCTGTTTTAGTCCGCTCAAATCTTCGCTTGCAGTGTCTGGTTTAATTTACCGTCAAGTATTTTGGTACCTTGAGGATTTTGACGAAAAGATGAAAAAAAAATTTTTTTTCAGATATTTTGATCCGATTACATGCAATGCTTTGCCTGCTGTTCTGTTACTTTTGGCGGTTGGGTTTAAATAATCGATCGATCGTTTGCCTGTTTTCCTAATAGTTTACATGTTTATTCTAAGCGATTTTGAATAATTTACGGACTTTACGAGACATGTTCATACTGCTTTCACGTTTATGTTAATTTAAGGTGTGAATTATTTTTAACAATACAGGTTAAACCGCGATGGCCTTCCTAATTACGGGCATTGTTCCTCACTGAATAGGTCGATGATTCGAACGCTGAGAGTAGAAACAATGGTTACGACATTGATATACACTTGGGACTTAAATGATTGGCAGCTCTGCATCTTGTTACGCATGCCCTGTACGTTTTTTAAAAGCTAATTTGCATGTTCGATCGACATGTTTCATGGGGCGCAAAACCGTAATGCAACCTCAGGTATGTTCCAAGAGATCAAGTCCTAGGTTCTCCTGCTCAGCAACTGATGTCTAGACGAACCAGAGGTGTTCTTCCCGTTGCAAAGAAACTCCTCACTCCCAAAGCACTTGACACCAGACATGTCTCTTCACGTGTGGAATTAAAGCAACAGCAAACAGCAGAAGGCCTACTACGATCAGCATGCCAAACCTCTTCCATCTCTCAATCCAGAGCAGGTTGTGAGACTTCAGACCAACAAAGGTTACGAGAAAGTTAGCATTGTTAAACGACCCGCCACTCAGCCACGATCCCACATTGTGGAAGCTGGGGGAAAGGAGTACCGTAGAAACCGCAGACATCTTCTGGTCGTTCCAGAACTGGTTCCTGTTCAGCCTACTAGTGCTCCTCAACAGCCTCCTGCAACGAACAAACAGGATGGGCCCTCTTTCTCTACTGTTGGGTCTCCAAGTCCTCACCATCCACATCCAAGACACCTGCCAAGTCTCCATTCCCTCAAGAGGCCCCCTTGAGGACTCTTGTCAGATCTCAAACTCCAATTAAGTCTTTTCTGAGCTCAACGACCACGTCAGATGCTGGTACTGGTAACCTGATCCATCCTGATGCTCACAAATCACAGGTCGTCACTCTTTGTTACTCGACTGGAGAAAATTACGTTGACTTTCTATTTTGGGACTGACCTTAAACATTGACTATTAGAACTGCTGACTCAGCAAATTGTTTTTTTTTTTTGCTGTAATTGGTTTGTGTTGTTTTCGGTTTTGTTATTTATTTTGCAAAGGGGGATGTAGAATGCGTGGAATGTCATTACAGAATGTTATCACATGCTCTCCCTTGGGTGTATAAATTATCGAACCATGTGCTTTTCATATTGCTCAGAATTGAATGTGTAATTTAGTTCTTCTAGTGTGTGATTTCATTAAAACGAGATCAGTTGCAAGCTCGGTCTCCCTTGGTCCTTCCTAAATCTTCATACTCTGGGACATGTAATAAACAATAAAATATACATGCTTCATTTCTTCCCAGCGGTTAGAAAACAACATCGAATGCGACCAGCATCAAATTCAGACCCTACTGCCCTCTTTATCAGATAAAAACAATTCTAAACCAAAAAAAACTTACCAAGCGACCAAATAAACAACTGATTGCAAGATACAATGCAGCCCATTTCAAACGCGTCTTGCGCTGAAAAGGGGCGTATAGCAGGTCTTTTTTCAGTACCTTCTCCAGGTTCTAAGATGTTCGCGCAAAGAAGTTCTTACACTTACTTATGGTCCGAAGCCAGTGATGATGAATTAGAAATGCTCTTCAAAAAGGACGACAAAAAAGAATTAACGGGTTTTGGCATCAATCTTTCCACTAATATTGAACAGGGAAACAAAAGATTTGAGCCACCCATTGACAAATTTGCACTTCCAGTGGGCCCGTCTGTAGGTTTGCAAAATCCTGTGAGGGCAGTCGATTTCTTTTTGCATTTCTTTGACAACAAATTGATTAAAGAAATCGTTTGATGTAGTAACATACATGCCAAAGTAAAAGGAGTCAGAAATTGGAGAGCCACAACTACACAGGAGATGAAATCCTTTCTGGCATTCCTGTCTCCAGACCTGTTCCCATATATGTGGAGTCATTGTACTCAAGTCTCTGTACCCATCAATGCAGCCCTGGCGACACTGAACAGATCATTTTTTTCAATACCTAATTGGTCCATACAAGAAAGAAAAAAAGCTATTTGCACCACCCAAGGCGACACTGTAATTACCTGAGAAGACTGCCCAATGTCTTCAGTTGCCAAAGGCCGCATCCACATTGATTACATTCTTCTGCAGTTTGATTGGCGCCACGATAACTTTCCTACAAAGTTGTCTCTTAACCATCTAACATCTTCGTCCCATGGGTTAACTCCAGAAGTATCCAAGAACCATTCATCAGCTAAAGAATGTTCTTCCAAATTTTCTGCCGCCTTAAACACCAATGCCTAAACCATCCCCAAATCCATCGGTTGGACCTGGCCCCAGAAAGAGTTGTTGAACACCCAATTCACATTCAAAGACCTCAACTTTGTCCACATCAACGATTAATAACAGTTCAACCCCCAAGCAACAGTCAAACACCCCTATTTTGTCCAGATCTACCAGCAATGACTTCACTGAGCAGCCATCTACCAGTGCAAAAACCTCTGCAGTCTGATGTCAGGAAACCCACTTCTCCTCAAGCGGAAAGTTTAACCAAGTCTGCTCCCGTTGAAGGAAACTCTGAGCCAATGGCCTCTTACTTTGAGAAGGAGTATGCGTCTTGACCACGCAAGTTGGCCAGGTGCTTCCAGGAAGGAACGCTAGCAAATATCAACATGTTCGTGGCAAGTTTGCATCGCACTCTGAAGATTTATCTGGAAAGGAAACAAAGCGTAGTTCATCTGCTGTCCACGCTACGTAAAATTTTGCATGACAAGGCCTACAAGCAGTGGATAAAAGCCAAAAGGGCAAGGCTACACAACGGCAGCACGACAACAACAAGCAACACAAGCAGGCAGAGTCTATATCAGTAGAATCGAGTCAGAGAGGACACTGGTTCCTGGCAAGTACGATTCGCCACAGACAACAACAAAGTTTACCATGTGAGAGGAGTTGGCTCCTCTGTCTGCACGTGTCAGCTTCGATATCCCCTCTGAGCACCCCTGCACACATTCCTACAAGTGCAATTGTCTCGGTTATGCTGTAATCTTGTATGTTGCCATATTCACGCTTTCAACATTGCAGAACCACCCAAAGAGGCAATGACCACTCCAGACAAGGCAGTTGATGATAGTGCTGAGAAAAGAAGGAGCATAGAAAGTTTAATTCAATGAGAAAAGTACCCCCAAAATGAAAATGGTTTCCAAGATCTCAAAGGATGCACAATGGCTGAGTTAGCTGAATGGAGTGATATTTTTCAAAGTGCTCCAAGCAAAAATACAGTTCATGCAGCATTACACCATATCCGCACTGCTAAATCAGTTTCACAGGGACTTTCCATAATTGGCAATGACCATCAGTATGTACAAACAAGATCATTTCCTCCTGACAAACTCGGTGAAAACAAAAACGGTTTCTCTCAATAAGAAAAAAAACCCCAAGTACAACAGCCAAAAGTCACACCCTGTCAGAAACTGTCCAGGAACTGGAAGACATTGAGCCATATGTTTGTGCCTCTTGTCTGAAAGAAGAGCCAACAAATAACACTAAGGCAACAGATTCAGTAGACTGGATAGAGTACGGACAATGCCAAGTTTGGGTTCCCACTTTATGCGACTATGTCGAGGATCATTCAATCCATGCCTGTTGCATGTGCCATTGCCAGTTTTAAAAGAAGGGGGCATACGGGGTATAGAGAAGAAGTTCCTTATGCCGTCCCTTATTTGTTTTTTTTTAGGTGTTTTATGTCATTAGCATGGCTAAATTGAACAATACCGTACTAACAATGACCTTCATAAACTGAGGAAGCAAGGCTCATCACACTCAGCAGTGATTCAAATACATTGTTACTCCGTTATGTTGCAATCAACTACTGTAAATCCCACAAGCTAAATTTCCAATTTAGGATAAGGCGATGTAACTACCCTTGGCCAGCAATATATTGTCTTCGTGCGTGGGGGTTTAAAACCTATTTTCATTTCAACTGATTAATCCCAAGGCCCCACGTCAGTTCTCAGGCAGATTAAAAACCTATGAAACAGAGTTTTAGAAGAGTTAAAATGACTAGTTGCATAGAACATTATGCAATAGAAAACAGCATTGACTACTGCTGCACTTCAAAGATTGTCTAGCTACTTCGCTGAAATGACAAGCACCACTGATAAAAGCAACACTTTCTAAGATCAGATGTCACTATTCTCAGTTGTTTCCAGTTATTCAATAATTAGCCATCATTGTTTCTTTATAATTAATGACAAAATTGGAGAATTAAGTTCGATGGGGAGAACTTCCATCCAGATTTACAGCACTCATTTTTTGGGGATTTTGGTAAATGTTATTCCTGACTTGTCTTTTTGCTTAACACGTTTCTTTTTTGCAAAACAGGAGCACAGTTACTATCAAGTGTTTCTGGTGTGTTGTCTCTTTCTGTATAACCAACGACTGAATGACAACAAATGAACATCCCTAATACATGGATGGTTACAAAAGGAGCAATCAACCATGCATAACTAAAATTCAAATACTATCGAGACTCATGTCATCTTAGACTGAGATCAACCTCATTCAGTTCACTTATAAAACCCAGGCAACTGGTTCTTTATGTGTCACAACCATAGGGCAACTTTAGAGGGAAATTTAGAGGGAAAGCGGTTAACTTATATAGGTAGTCTCTTTGCGTAGCAAGGGATTTCACTGCTGTGTCAATGATGTCTTTGTTGGGCACTGGTGCACCCGATGACATAGTGCAACCACTATAGTACACATCGAAATTACTGGGTCAAATTCGAAGAATTTGGCAAAAGAATGCTCTTCCTCTCCAAAGGAGAGTTCTCGAGGTAGTAAGAGCTCGGAGAAAAGACAACAGTCTTTACCCAAGACCGCTGTTGACAGTTGCTTGAATGCGAATCAGTTCGTTGGCTCTAAACTTTTTAACTACCAAGGAGATACGCTCCACGAGAAAATTGATCTCTTGATGGGGTTGGTACAAGAGATGGCACCTGTGGTGAAAACTTTACAAGAACGTGAAGCCACGCTATTGAACGTCGGGACAATGATTTCTTGCCGACTGATGGTGAGAGCGATGTTGAAGATGGGGAACCTCCGAGTAAACGAACCAAAGCAAGTGAAACGTCGGACAAAGAGCCCAGTTTTGACAAAATGGCAGTATCAGCGACTGCCACCAAAAGTAAGGTTGATTCCCTTGTTACTGAAGTGACGGAAGACTAAGTCACAGGACCTGCAATTTCAGAAAAAATCACAGATGTCCTTAGTGACATACTGGCTAGTGATCTGAATGAACAAGCTACGAAGCGGCAGAAAGAAAACATTCATAGACCATCATCAGACAGCAAATTGCTAGCACAAAGTCGTGTCAATCCTGAGATCTGAGACATGGCCAAAAAAGCAGACACGAAGCATGGATGCTTGGCTGAGAGCCTAACAAGACACCCTCATTAAAGGGCTTACTCCGCTTGCTGACATGGCAGGAAAAGTGGGTGAATGTTTGGATTCAGGCACTGCCATGCCAACCACAGAAGCCTTATGGGAAGCTTTATAAAATTCCCTCCTCCTTGTAGTGGGACGGATATGTGCAGATTTTGCCCTGAATTGTTCATTTTGTGTT
>Ga0126336_10000541_pt1 | contig 16018 bp, 6 predicted proteins | sample SidCmetagenome_FD_92530 | JGI IMG/M metagenome (GOLD analysis project Ga0126336, IMG submission 92530) | Coral microbial communities from El Islote,Puerto Morelos, Mexico - Siderastrea C C metagenome | ecosystem: Host-associated > Invertebrates > Cnidaria > Coral | place: El Islote,Puerto...
ATTAGCTTTATAGTTATCCTGAGTAAACATTACCTATTTTTGTATTAATATATTATATTGTAAAGTTTAACTTTTTTTCCTTTTTCTATTTGGTAATAAAGCTTGTTGTTGTTGTTGTTGTTAATCATAGTTCAGCATAAGGCTAACTTGAGCCAATAATTCGTAGGATTTCGTCAGAATTGCAGAATGAAGAAGCATGGAGAATCTCTCTGCAAAGTCAAACATACCAGGCATTGGCTTTGAAACGGTCTTTCGGGCAAATGACAACCACAGATCGTCATATGCCACAATAAAAAAACAAAAAGAAGGCGCAACTGTACACGAGTACCATACGCCTACAACGGGATCAAAACAACCAACACGAATTTCGACATTGTTGTCTATTAGCCCGCTGATACACTAATCAATTGATATGTGTAACATCCACTTAAGAAAGCAGTCTTACCTGACAAATGCATTAGACCAAGAAAAACGAAGAAAATGGAAGAGAAATGCATATTTACAAAGTCGGTGATGGTCGTATTTGAAATCTTGCTCTCACTTCGCAACTCGACTACGAAGTTAAGAGAAAGATTGTGCGACTTGTCGAATGTTAACGCACGTAACAAACTTATTTTAAGCACTGGCGTGGCATTATTACTAATTATTTTTACGCATCATTGCAAAAAAAAAATGATAAACAACCCACATTAATTATCGTTGCCTCTGACTACGCTTGCCCATGTTTCAAAATCCTACGTTTTTTATGTCGTGTAAGACAATAGTGAGCAAGTTGTAGCTTTGCATTACACGAAACAACTACCTTCGTAGGTTATTCGTCAGCATGTAGCATACAACAAAGCTGTACCGACTAGTTCGGCCCTTAGGATCACTGTGTGAATAATACCTTCATTCACCATTGGTGCTTGTTTTAGGTATAAAGCGCCTCCTTGGAGACGAAAAAGGCGAGGTTGGCTAGCTGAGTTTATTTCCGTATTGCGGCTACGTTTTGAGAATGTTGACTATTATGAAGCTGTTAAATTATAAAATTTATGATTTTTTCTTTCAAGCTTTTCATCTCTGTCTGTTCCGTGGCCATTCTTCGAACGGCAAGTGTGGTGTGTAAGCAGTCTCCATACGATTCGTCTCGTGGTATCAATAGACTTACTTCTCATACTTGCGGTCCATTCCGCCATGTTAGATAGCTGAACGGTTTTGGAGCCTCCATTTTTTCCTTTTCATTGATGATTTTCATTACTTCTGAAGTTTTATTCGGAAAATTAAGGTTGAGCTCATACCTTTTGGCAGACCACAGTTTCGCCAAACAAGTAGTGGTATTTGAGACATCTTTAATGTGCAATATTTCATTTCAGATTGTGCAGGCACTTTCACTTGGTATGAATTTTCCCCGGTCGAGACTACAGTGGATAATACTTTAATTCGTACTAGCAGCACTCAGTCTCTGCAAGGACCTACTAATGTTACTCTTAACTGGAACTTAAGTGTGGCAGCAGATATAAATATAAATCCTCCTGCATGTGGCGGTGGAACTGAAATTATACAAACATCTGCTTGTTCAAATTCTGTCCGACTCCATCTATGGCCTCGGATAAACACTGTCGTTCTCGAACGCCGTTTTCTGCGGTTTTACCTCGGTCGATCGCGGTGTTACGTGATTCCTTTTTTTTTTTTTTTTTATTTAGGTAAAACTTTGTAAAATAGCAGGACGTAGTTAAAATTAAGAAGGATTTTGTTTGTATTTTTTTTAGGGGAAGTTTTTTTTGTTTTTTTTTTTTTTTTTTTTTCATTTAGGTAAAACCTTGGTAAATAGCAGGACGTAGTTAAAATTAAGAAGGATATTGTTTGCATTGTTTTCAGGCGAAGTTTTGTTTGTCAAGATCATCCTTTGGTCCGATCAGATCTTGACGAAAACATTTCATAATATGTGAATATTTAAAAGAGGCTGGCACAGAACGTATTTGTAGGAGACGACGAAACGAAGAAAATGTAAAGTAAGCTTTTTTTGGAAAATGTATCAGATGGTAAACACGTTTTTGTGCAAATAAGACATAGTAGCCAGTAGCCTGCAATCAGGCCTTCCTTCTTCCTCCTAATCGCAGGTTAATAAGCCACGTTAGGATCTATTGCCCACGTGATCGCTAACGACAGGAGCGATCGCCACGCCAGGAAATTGCTTTCTATTCTTTTCATGTTTCACGTGTGTTCAATTTTAGAAATAGAGAGCTGCATCTTTGAGGTAGCATGCACAATTGTTTTCTTCAAGTTATAACGGCAAACACAATGACACAGCAACACAGAATGATGCAGGAGCAACATGTAAAATGAATTCCTGGATCTAAAGAATACTACAGTGCTTAGTGTATCTTTGTCTTTTTCAAGTCAAGAGCTAAAAGTGAAAAAGACAGTTTAATGTTTTCAACGTTCAGTGATCTATCCTCGTCATCCAAAAGACGAAGACTTAACCACATTTATCGACAAACCCAGACCCTTCCTTCGTAAATTTCCGTATATCTTTTGTCCTTTCACAGCCAGAAAGTTGGCTACAAATCTGAGGACGTCAACGAGAAAAAGGGTTTCTTACTTTCTCACCGTTTAGTTTACAAGCGTGTGTTCAGCTTGGCTGTGAACCATTGTTAAAGCCCTTTTCTTTTCTCGGAGTCATGTTGTCTATGCTTGCTACTTTGTGGCGGAAAGTTGGTCGCTTTCATGCGTAGTTCTGTCACTAGAATTCACATAAGTCAAGCTATTTTGACTTTTAATTTCCGCAACTTTTTCGATGCACAGGACAGCACAGGTGGCCAAGATTTTGGTTTGACCAAAAATCAAGGAGCTGTGACTTTAAACAAGTATATTTGTAATACTGCAGAAATTCGCGTTCATATCGAGCGTTCGTTGTCTTGAAGCGAGGAAAACACACCAACCTGGGGCCAATAAAACATTCACGAGTGTATTTTGCAATGCAAGTATTTGCAGGTTTCTCATAAATTAAAGCGCTCACGTCCTACGGTTAAATACTGTTATCAGATTGGAGTCGGTTTATTCACGCTGGGAAGCCTGGTGGCAGGCGCGGAAAGGGGAAGGAAAGGAGAAAATAATGTGAAAGTACGAAATTGCGTGCGCGACTTTACCTATGCGATGTCATTACAGCTTTAGAACAGTAAAGCGTTTCATTTGCAATTCATTAATTCACGATGACGAGAATGTTAGTCAAACCAATATTAGGCAAAATTTGGGTACCTTTTCGCGTCCCTTTTGATCTCTAACGTTGTCAAATTTATAAACCTAGGAGCTCGCAATGCTCTTACCTTTGGCACTCGCTTTGCATATGAAATTTCGGAAGTGGAAATGCAGCGTAAAATCGTACAAACCAGAAATACAACGTTCACGAAACAATTGTCGGTTTGTTTTTCTCGAAACTTTGATTGGTATTTTTGCATGCAGGTAACAGTCAAAGTGCCAGTTCGAATGGAAACGTCTAAAGGAAAATTATCTCTTAGACATTTTGAAATTCGGAAAATGTATTTATTTAAACTAACTCAAGTTCTACTGAATAACTTTTTGCCATAATCCCTAAAGAATTTAGGGAGCTTTCCAAAAGAACAATGAATTCGAAAACCTTTGGTCACCGACTAAGCTTTGAGATAATTTGCACGAAATGAAATTTGGAAGTTCTTTCTGTGGAGCTCTACTGTTGTCATGGCAACAGCTATGACGTCTGCCAGACAAAAGAGGTGTAAAGGTATTCATAGTTTACTTACATGATCAGAAATACTTCTCTGTAATCTCTCCTCACTTCAAAAGCATTTTGGCAATTAAAACCCCTTAAGAACCACCTTAATAAAAGCCATCTTAATAGACTGATTACGCTTTCCAGCTTCTCAGCTTCAAATGAGACACTATCACAGACAAATAACATGTGCTTTAAAGATGAACACCCTCTTCGGCCCTTTCCCATTAATGCATTTGCAAACTGGTCTCCGTTTTCAGGTGCCTAAAACACGGAACACAATACATATTTTTTCGTCCACACAAGCGTTTTTATATCGTTTTCACATGCCCCCAGCACTAGTACCTTTTTACTTGAAAACAGATTAATCTTTTTACACGTTTTCATTAATTTATTTCCACACAAAAACAGTGAAAATGTCGTCGTTGTTTCCAAAGTTCCCGATTTCACCTTATTCTCCACTTTGGAAAGTTGTTCGAAAATCTCCGTTTTCTTCAGTGTTTTCTGGTCGTTTTATTGCCGGTCAGTGTAAAACGCAGACTGCCAACTGCAAACTAAGGACTGCGGACCAGGGGTGAAAAGCAGACTGAGGGTAAAATGCAGACTGCAGACTGCAGACTAAGGGTAAAATGCAGGCTAGGGGTAAAATGCAGAATGAAGACTACAGACTGCAGACCAAGGGGAAATGAGAGAAAAGACGTCTGCGGAAATACGAAAATACGTCTGCGCTCGCAGAAGTTCGCAGAAATCTACTAAAATCTATTTAATATGGTCAAAATGCTTGCAATTTTTTTTCGTGTTCTAATACGAAAGTTTACCTACTAATTGAGGAGTAGAACAGTTTTCCACCAAGAATTGTCCGGGAGCAGAAGGGAATACGTTGTTCAAAAAAGAGTTTTGCTTCAACTTCAAGCCTAAGATTGTTCAGAATTTGATCCGACTACGCAAAACAACCTGTGTGTAATAAGCGAATAAGCTCGGACGGGGATAAATGTAGAGCTAATTATCTCATTAATCGGAACTTCTTAGTGTTCCAAAGAATCGCTGATGAACTTTATTTGCGAACTAGCTGAGGTAAGGCTACTTGTAGTTCCCGGTCGGTCACCCATCCAAGTACTAACCCCGCCGAACAGGGCTTAACTTCGCTCATCGTATAGACACTTAATGTCCAGGATTGAACTCTGCAACGAGTTTTACGATTTTTCGCTTCAGTTCCATTTTACGATTTTTCGTAATGTTACGATTTTTCGTTTCAAAGTAGCGAGATTAACAAATTTTACGTTTTTTACGATTTTTCGCTTCAGACAAACAAGATTTACGAATTTTACGTTTTTAGCGATTTTTTGCTTGAGACATGGAGGATTTAAAGATTTAGCGCTTTTAGCGATTTTCGTTAGCCTCAATGATTTTTTGCGATGCGTTGCGATTTTTCGAAGTCTTTTGTCTTGCTAATTACTTCATGACAACAGAGACTAGTCGGCTAACAGAGTTTACAAAATTTGCGAAATTTCGAAGCCGCGACGATTTTTCGCGCTGTGGTGCGATTTTTCGCAGTCTTTTGTCTTGCTAATTGCCTCATGACAACAGAGGCTAGTCGGCTAGCAATTTTTACAAAATTCGAGAAAACGATTGCTTATGCTCAACGATTGTTTATGCTCTTTTAGGATTTTTCACAGTCTTTAGTCTTGAGTCTCGTGAACCTATGAATATCCCTCGTTGTGAATGCTCCTAGCGCGAGATGTGACATGAATCTGTGAATATCCCTCGTCGTTAAAGCGCCTAGCGAGATATAAAAGGCATAGCGAACAAGATATAACTGAAATTTATGAATACTCCTCGTTCTTTTAGCTCCCAGCCCAAAATATAACATGGCTCTATGAATATCCCTCGTTCTAAAAGCACCTACCGCGAGATATAACATGAATCTATGAATATTCTCGTTCTAAAAGCAATATAGCGCGAGTTATAACAGAATCTATAAATATCCCTCTTGTTTCGCGCTGTGTTCGATTTTCAGTTTTCAAATCTATCAAAATCTATGAATCCCTCGTTCCAAAAGCATCAAGCGCAAGATATAAAAGGCATAGCGAACGAGATATCACTGAAATTTAAGAATATTCCTTGATCTTTAAGCTCCCAGCGCGAAATATAACATGGCTCTATGAATATCCTTCGTTCTAAAAGCACCTAGCGCAAGATATAACATGGACAGCCACATGTTCATGGCTAGACCACGTGTTGGTGACTACGAATCTAAGTTGACTAAAGCTTACCAAGGACCTTCACTTGAATATCGCGTCTCCATATTTTAAGACCTCCGCCAAAAGTAGACATCTCACAGGCAAATGTTCCATTATCGTCAACATTTGCATTGAAAATAACCAGAGCAACTCTTTGGGAATTAATCCACCTTGCACTGAACCGATTCTTGAAACCTTCTTGTAAAGTAACTTGCCCTGATACTGGCAGAATTTGAACAACCAGATCTGTGTTTAATTTCACTTCCACTACCAAAAGAGGATTTAAATCTGATGCAAGACTAAAGTTCCAGCTAAGTGTTACATTAGTGGATCCTTGCAGAAACTGAGTGTTGTTCGTGCGAATTAAAGTGTTATCCGCTGTAGTTTCGACCGGGGGAGGTTCATACCAAGTGATAGTGCCTCCTCCATCTGAAATAAAATATTTCATATTAAACATCTCCTCTGATACGGCTGCCGACTTCTTTTCATAGTTCACCATACATAGACGTTTAATTTTGATTTTTATATATTTACTCAGTTATGGTAATCTTTAAGCTACCTTCGTGATACAAACTTTCTTCAACTAGTGATTACCAGGAGAAGGGTGGGTTGGGACTAGGATAGGTCGATTCCATCTCCTTAACGATTCTGTTTAATATGATCCGGCTCCAATTTCGAATGGAACAAGCGAAAGTATGCCATCTCAGATTGACAGACTCACACAAGCTTCGCTAACATTCTAAACCTACGATAAGAATCTGGTCTTCTGCGCGGTTATGAGTTTGCGAGAGCGTCCTAGGGTTAATATTAACACAAAACAGCCAAACTACCATTTTTTGTGAGAATAGGCTAAATTCGCAGACTGGAAAAAGATATTGAGTTGGACACATTGGGCCGACTGGAGAAAAAGGAAGTTTAGAAAGGTTTTAAGACAAATGCAGTCTAAATCTATTTCAAGCAAGGTCATGACGATTAGCGCAATTTTTAGACTGTCTAGATGTGGCCTATGTAGTCTGTGGATCGTCCAAGTTCTAATAAATTTTGAACCGCTTAGACGTGGCTTGTGGAGAGCCAGCATTAGCCTCGATTTAGCCTAAAACCAGGTTTAACTTAGACTACGTCTGCGAAATCGGCTCATTGTGTTCACATTGGAGAATAAACTTAGTTTTTTATCCAGCATCGTTTGTTAATTGAAGTTTATTTTCATGTTTTTACATATTTGTCATTTTTTTTTTGCATGTAAAATATGAATTGAAATACTTATTCTCGTCAGTTTCTTCAGTCTTTACTGTAAGATTTTCGCTCACTAATCGAGCGAAAAACAGGCAAAGAAAGAGAGAAAAAAGGAAGCATTCGTAACATACAGCAAAAAAAATTCTTTAAAGTGTCCGAAGAACAAAGTGAAAGCGTTAGCTGTCTTTTTCTCAACGACCTACAGCTATCCATTTCATGACATCTTCTCCAGAACCTGCAACCACTAAAATGTTAAAGCAGTCTGAACTAGTGGAGTCTACGAAGCATACGTTTAATCGGAAAGATTGTTGTCTTTAGAAGCCCTGCCGCGTCACAGTTTACGTCTCGGCGTCACCGCGATCAAAGGAAGGCATCATTAGAGAAATAAACAATCTTTTCTATGATTTTGCATGGGATGGGATAAGAAAAAGCCCAAGGTCATGATAAACGACTTTACATATGAAGGTCTTAGGATGTTGGACATTGAGTTTCTCAGTAAAGCTCTGAAACGGAACGTTTCGGAGAAAAACTCCTTCTCACACCCAGCCTCATAAAAAAAGACATTTTAAACGCAGTCAAGGGCCCTTTTTTTCAGATACGTTTTAAACGCCAAGTGAACTTCAAACCTCATTTTAAATCGATTGAAAATTTTAACTCTCAAACCCTTTGGGTGAACTCGTTGTTCAAAATCGCTAACAGGCTCTTTTTCTACAACAAATGATTTGATAATATTGGAGCGAGTATACAAGTGAACGACTTGCTAAATAGTGAAAACTCTTCTCTCCTTCCATGATTTTAGGGAGAAATAAAAATTTGCAGTCCAGTCTTTACCTAGTGCGATGCTACCTCCGTTACCTCCACATTTTAAGTATAACATTTCTAAGCCCCTCTCCCACCTCACATCTCTCTTCTTATTTGACTTAGAAAAGAAAATAGAGAATGCCATATGACGTTCTTTTTCTGCCCCTCATCCATACACTCTCTCCACTTTTAACCTAAGTGATGAATCTCCTGATTTTCCAGTAGTAGCACTGTTAATTTATCAACGTGAGTTGTATATTTTTATAACCAAAAAAATTTTTAAGTTCTAAAACTGAGCAATGCTATTATTCCTTTACTGTTATGTGCCTGTATTACTGTGTTTCGCGTAACTCTTTAAATTAGCGCCGCATTATTGCATTAGTGCAGTAGTTAATAGTTGTGTTACTTTTAAAAATTTGTCTAATTAACGCTTAATAAAAAAAACTAAGTTGCTACCTATGCAAATGATAATAAAAACAATTGCTTGACGTCATAAAAGTAGTAGGAGACTGTCAGAATACTAACTGAATACATTACATTTTTATTTTTCTAATAAATTGTATAGGCTGTCTACACTAACGTGTTTTGTCTAGTAAACACGATTATTTCTATATAAAAATTGATCAAATTCAATGGAAATCAATGAAAATCGATAATAATCGATAACCACAATTTTTTAGGTTATCTATTTTAATCGAGTCTCGGTGTTAACCGATTATTGTTGGTTGTTATCGAATATCGATAAATTAAACTTTGATGAAGCATCCTAATGTGTATTCTTTCTCAGTTTTAATTGCCATGTCATTGAAGCTGCTATGTATTCAGACTACCACAGATTAACGTTGTGACAATGAAACAACTGAACCGGAGGAAAACGGACCATCTCGTCGCCTTATAATCGAAAGTACAGCAGATAAAGAACTCGCTAAATATTGAGCGATTTAATTTCATGACGTTACCCCGACAGTCTTCACTTTGCACTTGTCTTTTGATTGCCGTCCTAGAATTGCGTCTCAAGTTTTAATGATCTCGAACTCGTGTTAGAAATTGTTTAACTCGCCTCGCCGCGATCTTTTGAATTGATTTCTACCAACTGCAACCAGGGTTATGACTTCTTTACCGGGTGTTCGGTGTATAATCGTAGTCCAGCATAAGACTAACTTGAGCCAATAATTCGTACAATTTGGTAAGAATTGCAGAGTAAAGAGCGTGGAGAACCTCTCTGCAAAGTTTAGCATATCAGCCATCGGTTTTGAAACCGTGGATGACAACCCAAATCGTCATATGCGCAACTGTACACGAGTATTTTACGCTTACAACGGGATGAAAACAAGCAACACTAGTTTCGACATTGTTGTCTATTAGCCTGCCGATACAATAATCAATTGATACGTGCAGTGTAACTTCCACTTAAGAAAGCAGGCTTACCTGACAAGTGAATTAAACCAAGAAAAACGAAGAAAATGGAAGAGAACTGCATATTTACAAAGTCAGGGATGGCCGTATTTGAAATCTTGCTCTCACTCCACAACGCGATTACGAAGTTAAGAGAAAGATTGCGTGACTTGTGGAATGTCAACGCACGTAACAAACTTATTTTAATTAAGTACTGGCATGTTATTATTATTAATTATTTTTACGCATCAATGCAAAAAAATCATAAACAACCCTCATTAATTGTCATTCCCTCTGACTACATTTGCCTATGTTTCAAAATCCAACTTTTTTATGTCGTGTAAGACAATAGTGAGCAAGTTGTAGCTTTTAAATTCGAATTACACGAAACAACTTACAATAAAGCTGTACCGACTAGTTCGCCCCTTAGGATCACTGTGTGAATAATACCTTCATTCACCATTGGTGCTTGTTTTAGGTAAGCGTCTCCTTGGAGGCGAAGAACGGGCGAGGTTGGCTAACTGAGTTTATTTCCGTATTACCGTTACGTTTTGATAATGCTGACGATGATAAAACTTATGAGTTCAAGCTTTTTATCTCTGTCTGTTCTGTGGCCATTCTTCGAGCGGCAGGTGTGGTGTGTAAGCAGCATCCATACGATTCGTCTCATGGTATTAATAGGACTACCTCTCGTATTTGTAGTACACTTCGCCATGTTAGATAGCTGAAAGGTTTTCGAGCCTCCTTTTTTCCGTTTCAGTAATGATTCTCATTACTTCTGAAGTTTTATAAAATTTGGAAAATTAAGGTTGAGCTCATACCTTTTGGTAGACCACAGTTTAGCCACACAAGAAGTGGCATCTGACGCATCATTAATTTGCAATATTTGATTTCAGATGGAGCAGGCACTATCACTTGGTATGAACCTCCTCCTACTTTAATTCGCACCAACAGCACTTAGTTGGAACACTTAGCTGGAACTTTAGTCTGGTTGCAGATATAAATCCTCCTGCATGTCAGGGCGGTGCAAGTGAAGTTATACAAACAACTGCTTGTTCAATTCGGCCAGAATCAGGTGAAGTTGATGAGCAAAAGGGTTTCAAGGATCAGTTCAGTGTGAGCTGGATTAATTCCTAAAGAGTTACGCTAGTTATTTTCCATGAATCTTTTGACGACAATGGAACATTTGTCTTTGAACTGCCTTCTCTTGGAGGCGTTAAGATATGGAGACGCGAGATTCAAGTGAATGTCCCTGGTATAAAGCTTTTGCCAGCTTAAGTTTCTTAGTCACCCTATGTTCTGAAAGTTGAGAGAAAGCTGTGAATAAATTTCTGTCCGATTCTATCTATTCCCTCGGATGAACACCGTCGTTTTCTTCTAAGCGTGTCTACATCACCTAAAAACATGGCTTACAGTACCGCTCGAACTGCCGCGGTTTTGCCTCGGTCGATTGCGGTGTTACGCGGCAGTTTGACCCAGACTAAATCCTGTCTGTCATCCCGCAGACCTAGGTTTTATAGGTCATAATCTCTTTTTTTCCTTTAGGCACAACCTTTGTAAATAGCAGGACGCAAATAAATTTAAATAGGGTATTGCTTGCTTTGTTTTCGAATTCATTGAATTGGTTTGAACAAGCGAATTATATTTTTGTTTGCCAAGATCATTTTTACTCTGATCAGATCTTGAAGAAAATTAAACATTTCACAAATGTGAACATTTAAAATAAGCTGGCGTAGAATGTATTTGTGGGAAAGTAGAAAATGACCTGAAAGTGAAGTCTGTCACCCGGTGTTCTGAAAAGCAGCATAGGTTATAATACCGACAGCTGAAGACTGTGCAGGAATCGCGTTAAATAAACTAGCAGCTTTTCGTAACGATGATTTCACGATGAGGGTAAAACGCGAAATGAGTTTGCGGAATAGCGTGTGACATGATGCAAATGTAATATATGTGGATTGACTCAAATAAATAAATTAAACTGAAAACCGAGCCTTTTTTCGAGCAAATTGGAGCCGCTTTTTGTGATGTTCCAGGCTCCCAACGAAAAAGATTGCGTCAAAAATACCAAGCTAACGAATCCTCGTTCACCTGACACACTGTTTTCTATTTGCTAGCTTTTTTCGTTTACGGAATGATTTTTTTCCCTTTCTTTCGTTCTTGATGGATTCTACGAAAAGATTTCAGCTAGATAGTTACTCCAGTGCTAGGGCTTAATAGTATACTATGCGCGGCTTACGCTTTCGTGGTTAGGGTCCAGTAAACAACGACGGAACAGCATCTGACCGTAGATCTTAACGACCTAAAATGCCTCCAACATATCCTAATTGGTCGGTTTCGTGAATCGTCTGAATCCACTTTTACCACAGAACCACTTTCCGAGGAACTTTAAAAGAACGAAACTTTTGACCCGTGCTCGTCACGATGGCCTTTCGCGGTGCACTCGAGAACGCAGCGGTTTTTGCGGGACATTTTTTGGCGCATTTGAGGACATTCATTTGTCTTTATCCTTTAGCGTTGAACGATACATGAAGCACAAAAGTAAACGCAACATACCAGGGAAATTTGTACGGTGGCTTATAACGGCCATCGAAAGTAGCTCTTCTTTTTCTCTCTTCGACACTTAGTAACTGTCCATTGACACTTGCAAGTGTCGATCGGCACCTATAACTGTCGAAAAGAATAACTTTCGATTGACACTTAGAACTAGCGATCGGCACTTGTAAGCGTCGACCGACACTTATAATTGTCGATCGAGACTTATAACTGTCGGTCGACAGTTATAAGTGCCGAATGACAGTTACAAGTGTTAATTGACAGTTATTCTTTTCCACCGTTATTAGACTTCTGCGCACTTGTACTGCGCACCACGAGCAGTAGCCGACCTGACAAATTAGCATATTCGGATTCCTTCTCCGAGGGCAATCAAGCGATAAACGAAATGCAAAAGCTATTCCACATGTGCATGAAAAAACTAGACAATAGCCTTATGCAAGAAACAAAACCGCCAATAACAAACAAATTGTCAACTTGCCTCGGAACACCAACGTCAAGTTTCCTGACTTTATTTTTAGTATCTTGCAGAGGTAAAAGTATTTCAAAGCACTTGAAGATTGGAGGTCATGTAAAATACAACATAAACAAAAGGCCAACGGAGTTTCAAATAAATGCATCCAACAGCTTTTTTATTATTATCTTGGAACTTAACAGCAAGGTAATTTATGACAAAAAGGTGGAATGTAGCTTTTAATTACGTTCACACTGTTGGGAATCGGGTGAAGCGATTTCTTTCTTCTATTCCTGCAGGATAGCTGAAATCTCTAGAAACAATTTGAGGCCAAAGTTTTCTTTCCACGGTCAGGATAAATGTCAGTTTGAGGAACGCGAAAGGAATTGTTTATGATTCGTTTGTTGGCAGCAGCTAAAAACTTCAATCAATTATTTCTCGCAAACGCTCTCATAAAAAACGTTAAACATCGGTACAGCTGAAGACAATTATATGAACTACAAGTCCTTTAAATAGCTTTAAAAACGAATCTCTGGATTTCTTACAAATTAAGGAAAGGAAAAAATAGCAATGACGTCACCGTGTTGCTATGGATACGTCGACCTCGAAAAAACCCCACTTTTTCTGAACTTCAAATTATACCCTACAAATAGGTATAACTCGATTTCCTGTTTCGTTTGAGGCATCTTTGTATTTCATATTCAAAGAGAGTAGGTATGGTCAGTGAAAAACAGGGTCTAGCCACCTTAAATCCTTCTTCGGGTATTTCCACGCAGGAGTTGGTTTCAAAGCAGTCAGCATTAAAATGCTAAAAACGTAGACATTTTCCAGTTTTTCGGAAAGCCAAATCGCTTCTCATGGCGAAGCTGGTCGAGCCACTGCTTTGCTAGGTCTGGATTTCCTACAGGCAACTGGTGAAACGTTATACCTCTTTCCTTATCTTTTTCGGACATATTGTTACAGTCTGGGACTGTGTAAGCAAACGGCTGATAAGAATCTCACAAAACAAAAGATTTAATTAGCAAAACAATGAATCTGCACGTGCGATACAGATTTTAGTACATTTCTTTGCTGTCCTCTGCAAAGCAACAACGAAAAATGACCAAATTCAAAGTTTTATGTAGAACGTGGACACACGAAAGTGAATTTTCTTTTTTCTACCTGAACTGTAACGCCGTACTTACAGAGTCAGCTCCCGGATTGTTCGACTATATAAGACAGATCGGACGAGTTGAAACTATCGCGAACAAGTTTGAAATATTTGGAAGTCAGTTTTAAAGTGAAGTTTTCCTTGACGTTGCCGTCGTGGTTGCTTAAGCTCCCTTTTCAGTTCACAATGGCACCGCGAAAAAGAAATAAGAGCAGCCGAGAAGCTATGCACTTGAAATTGGCCAGCTGCGTTTGAGCTTCGCGCCAATTTCAATTTGGACGAAATGACGTCATGAATACGCGGCCAGGCTCCTAAGCGCTATCCAAAATGGCGGCGCCCGATGACGAATTTTTGCTTCTTCTGGAGAGGAATTTCATTGGGATCAGATGCACTATGGAAGCTCAAACAACGGTCAGTAACCCAACGCAATGTGGTCTTTTTATTGGTGAGTGCAAAAAATATACACTTTCTGGAGTGACCTTCTCCTTTAACAAACCCAGACCCTTACTTCGTAAATTACCGTATATCCTTGTCCTTTCACAGCAAGAAAGTTGGCTACAAATCTGGGGACGTCAACGAAAACATACGGATTTCGGCTGCTGTTGGTGACGTCAGCGCTTTTGTCTCTTTAGGTTGCTTTGTTTCGGTCTTAATTCTTGAGCTCTTTGAAAGGCTTTATTACTTTCTCACCGTTTAGTTTACAAGTGTGTATTCAGCTTGGCTGTGAACCATTGTTAAAGCGCTTTTCTTTTATCGGAGTCATGATTTCTCTGCTTGCTACTTTGTGGCGAAAAGTTGGTCGCTTTCATGCGTAGTCCTGTCACTAGAACTCACATAAGTCAAGCTATTTTGAATTCAAATTTCCGCAACTTTTTCGATGTGCAGGACAGCACAAGTAGCCAAAACTTTGGGTTGACCAAAAATCAAGAAGCTGTGACTTCAAACAAGTACTTGTGTATTCCTGCCGAACTTCTTGTTCATTAATTGAGCGTTCGTTGTCTTCAGGAAGCGAGGAAAACACGCCAATCAGGGACTAATGAAACATTTACACGTATTTTGCAATGCAAGTCCTTGCAGGTTTCTCATAAATTAAAGCGCACACGCTGTACGGTCAAATAATGTAATCAGATTGGACTCGATTTTTTCACGCTGGGTAGCCTGGTGGCAGGCGAGGAAAGTGGAGGGAAAGGAGGAAATAATGTAAAAGAACGAAATTGCGTGCGCGGCTTTACGTATGCGATATCACTACAGCTTTAAAACAGTACAATGCTTCATTCGTAATTCACTCAGTTTTAAACGATAGCGAGAATGTTACTCAAAGCAAAGTCCAGCAAAATGTGGGTGCCTTTTCGCGTCCATTTTGATCTCTAACGTTGTGAAATTCATAAACCTAAAAATTCGCTATGCTCTGACCCTTAGCCCTCGCTTTGCATATGAAAGAACGGAAGTGAAATGGCACTGTAAAATCATGCAATCCAGAAATACAATGTGCACAAAACATTTGTTTCTTTCTCGAAATTTTGCTCAGTATTTTTTTGCATGCAGGTCCATTCATTGTGCGAATTCGAATGGAAACGTCAGGAGGAAAATTATCTCGTAGAAATTTAAAATTTGAAAAATGCATTTATTTAAGGACGGTGCCTCCTAATAGAGATGTATTTTTGCAAAGGTTATGACTATGGGGAAAAATAGATCTTAGCAAGGGTAATTGGAATGGGTAACCACGCATCTTTCAGAGATAATTAAGCAACCATAATTCTATCAAAGCGTTAAAATACAAAAAATGTATGGCAAGTTCCTTCCAAATTTAAGTTCAATTATCTCTGAAAAATGCGTGCTTACCCCCAATTTGTTTCAGCTAGCCCTTGCTAAAATGTGCATTTCCGCGTAGAAATAAACCGCGCAAAATTGTTGTTGTATTAGGGGACAAATTCCTTAAGAAACCCAAATATCCCGAGATGCGCAGAACGTATGCGCAGAAACAGAAGGAGGCACCATCCTTAAAATAGTCTGAATTATAACTCAACTTGTACTGAATAACGTTTTGCCACGTCCCTAGAGAATTTAAGGACGTTCGCGCTAATTTTTTCTGCGCATCCCTACTGCGCACGCAATTCACTGCCACGTCATGCATTGAGCGCGCGCGCTGTTGAAGAAATGTGGAGATTTATAGGGCAAGTGGGCACTTTAGTATCTATGCACAGGTTTAACTCTCTTAAAAGTTCGGTGACCCCATATTTTATTTTGATAGATCACTTTCTCTGTCAATTATCTACGTTTTGAGAAAAATTAAAGAAAATCTGTATTGTGGAAGTTTGATTTTTTTCAACTTTTCTGCCCTCGGGTCATCGAATTATGCTATTATTGTAGCTGCACGGTGTTCGCAAAAGTCCATCTTAGAGGACGAGTTTAACTAAAAGGATGACACCAACTCACATTGTTTACTTGACAGACCCACTTAAATAAAA
>Ga0126336_10000542_pt1 | contig 16014 bp, 7 predicted proteins | sample SidCmetagenome_FD_92530 | JGI IMG/M metagenome (GOLD analysis project Ga0126336, IMG submission 92530) | Coral microbial communities from El Islote,Puerto Morelos, Mexico - Siderastrea C C metagenome | ecosystem: Host-associated > Invertebrates > Cnidaria > Coral | place: El Islote,Puerto...
CTACCATACTCTTAATGTGTTGTTCCAGAAAATAACCAATCCATATACTCCACCCATGTAGGGTTTTGTGGGTTTGAACCCCCAACCTCTGGAAATTCCAGTTTAGGCTCATACTTTCCTTTAAAAATTTTAGCCTTTAAACCCCCCTCCTCCTCGGAATTTCCAATACCCTCTGTGGTGGGGGTTTGGATATTTTCTAGAACCACACAATTACACCAATGGAAAGCAGTTTGCTGACTGCCTCACCTACTAGAGTAAAATTGATCCCCAGTCAGTTAAACTTTTCATTAACTCAAAGAGTTTTGTGTTTCCCCTGATGCTTAAAGTTAGTACTGTAAATACCAGTATATAAACCAACACTTTTTCACCCAAAAATCATACTCAAAATTGGGGATGTGGCTTACACTGTTAGTGCAGGGGCATTAAGGAAAGGTACCATACTTAACAGTTCTACAAAACCCAACTCGTTTGAGAAAACTGTTGTCCAGTTTTGCTAGCCAATGCAAATACTGCATGAAACCATAAGAGGATAAGAACTCAGGTGACTGCTTTTGCAAGTTTGGTGGCTACAAAAGGAGCCTTTTTAGCAGTTCAGTGTAAAATTGCCTTCCTTTGCAGAAGTCAGCAGATGTGAAATCTCCATTGCTCCTAAAAAGTTGTTTGCAGATTCACAGTCAGCCTGTCAATTCAGAGCTTGACTGTGAATTTTTCTTTTCTTTCCTTTTTTTTTTGCAAAAACTGGAACTTCTAAACTAACAGTGCAACTTACGTATGGGTGTGGCTTATATGCTGTTAAATTGTTTAGGGTAACAGGATTCAACAGCATTTAACAGCTGAACCGATATTCATATTAGACTAGGGGGTCTTTTTGCTCATGGATGCGTAAAGCATGGAGCAAGAATTGGAGATGATGGAGAAATTGGCTTCAAATTGTCATTTTCTGTTTGGACGAATCCAATCACTCGTCTCCAGGCCACCTAAGGGTGTTACTCTACTGCAACTCGTCCTCATGGGTGAATTCACAAATGAATCATGTTTTAGTTCGAGCCGGTAGATTTGGAATAGTTAGTTCATCCAACCTTAACAAGAAATATGTCATCACACTCACCTGTAGCTATATAATTGATTGTATCCCAAGCATCCCTTACAGTACCCATGTTTTCTTCCTTTTCAAATTTTTTGGACCTGGGAAAATGATATGTGATGCACTGTCCTCTGGGAATAGGAAAGTTAGGGTTGGGGGATTCATGGATGAACAAAATATCTTGGTGTTTTGCGGTGAAAGGAAAACTCTCAAGCTCTCGAGAGTTTGCAGTCGATTGGTTCCAATTACATCAAGTGCACGGCAATATTCAGTTCGAAGCCGACAGAAGCTTCAAGTTTCATGTACTGTCGAAAAATGCCAAATTTTACCACAGTTGTAGCTCCAAGTTAATATTGTGGGTCGCTGAATTTACCAACAAAATAAAATTTCCCGGCGAGAAAAAAAGTGGAAATTGTTTCGGAGATTACTGCAAACAACGTACACTATTGTATGCTTTTCTTTTTCTCACTTTTAATGAGCTTGGATCCTATCTCTGTGTAAAGTTTTACTCGCATTAGAGAATTTGTGCGTATAATTTTTGGGTTAATATTCTGGTTAAATCAAAATCAAGAACGTTTTTCTTAACGCAAAGTGGTGTGAAAACTGCAAGAGGAAGGAATCAAGGGAATTCTCAAAGTGGTACTACGATCAAAAAATCACCTTCATTTTTTCTTCGGATTTCGAAACTGTGTTTACTAAACACTCTCCAAGCTAAGTAGGGGCCTATGTCACCAATTTTAAGCATTAATTTAGCCAAAAGCCAAAATACGTGTTTATATTCATTTGATGGAAACCCAAAATAACGGTCCACTTTTGTTTAAAACTACTCTCCCAATGCACTGAAACTGCAAATAAGTGCCCATTTGCCGCGGATAGTAAGGATGGAAATGGGTTGCAACTTGGCCGCTTTTGTTTCAAGTTTTCCTTCGTGTCGTCCCGGCAGAAACCATTATAAACTGAATGCGTTTTACTCTCCTTTCAAGAATTTACTTGATTTTTTCCCCTAGCAGTTTTCAGACCACTTTGCGTATACGAAAATTTTCTTGATTTTGATTTAACCAGAATTTGTGGTTTCTTATCCTCAGTTTAACTGCGTGTATTTTTCATTTCTCTTGCGTAACGCCGGGCATGGAAATTGCGTGCAATATGGCGTCTTTACACGTATTTTACGGGCGTTTAATGCTGCAACACACGCGGCCGTTACTGCAGCATTTCAGACTTAATTTGTAATTGTGTAGCCTGAGAGGGCAAGACAATACTAGTCCCGGGGTTAGGCCTGAATAAGGGTACGGAACTGGTCAAACAGTTTTAAAATTAAAAATAGGTACTAGTAACTTCAGTGTGTTTGCTTAATAGGTTATGTTCAAACTATACCAGATATCATTATGCCCTGGCATACAAAATGCCTGGTAAGCTCATGAACATTTCAAGCACTAACATCATAGCCATATAAGTCATTCATCAGTACTGAAAATTAAAGAGATTGTGTACAAAACCTATCGGGAAAAGGTGTTTCACTTCAAAGACTGAAGTGGAACAACGTTTTAATTAACGTGAGTCCGGGGGATGTTACTAGGGTGCGGATTAGTAGACCGCGGAACCTGCGAAGCCTACATTTCTTCTTTCCTTTTTAAGAAAAAAAAGGTTTTCTAATTATTAATTCATTATTAATAATTATTAATAATTAGAAAAAAATTTTTCTTGAAAAGAAGAAAGAAAAAATATAGGTTCCGCAGGTTCCGTCTGCTGATTTGCACTTAGTAACACCCGGGTCCGGGTCAAGAATCACTTCAGAATGAATTTTTTCATATGTGAAATGAGTGCTTTTCCAGTATGGTTTCTGCACCAGTACAAATCTCGTCTAGTATATATATGTACATATACGGTGTGGCCTTTATTTTTCCAATAGGAAGTCCCTGGACGTTGCAGTACCTCCTTCAACAGCTTGTCTCAAAGTCACGTTTTTGGCCCACCGTGTATAACGGATGTCGCTGTGACAGAGAAACTCTCTCTTGGATTGAACAAGGTGGATTCGAAGTGGTACAGTCCATAAAAACATGGCCAAGTTGGTCCCCAGAAAAATATTCGAAGAAACATTCCTTTGATTGGGGAACAAGACTCAAGTTGTATATTATAAATTCAATGCTTGTTGGTTTTGCAGAGAAGGGAAAAACCGCTGAAGAGAAGAAACATTTATGACTTGTTAGTCAATATCACTGAGCCCATGATGAGTACAATGCTCCTTGAAGTAACGCCTTAAAAAGAATTTTGGTTCATCCGCTAGTTCATCCGCTACTAAACTCAGCTGAAACGGCTAAGCGTATTGTGCAAAAGGTGTCAACTGTTTCAACCAAAACTGTTTTAAAAAGTTTCCTTTCGGGCCACTGCAAGACTGGCTTGACACAGTGGCGTCTAATGGAACACGAAAAACAGTTCCTGTCGATCACAGTTATTTGATTTTGACGGTTAGTGAAAGGCCGAATCATATTGAGGCAAGGCGAGCCCTGACGCTTAGAAATCGGCAAGGAGGCTCTTGTACTACGAGAAGACAAGGCGTGAAAATAAAGTGCGTATAAGTAATACACTTTTAGTTCCTCCAACCGCGCTCTACGGAAAACACTGTTAAAGGCCTAGATGAGTGGAAGAAAAATGTCTGTTTTTTCGTGTCAGTTTTTATTTTTTCTTGACCGTAGGCTCGAAAAAATTGAAACTGTCTTAATAAAAATACCCAACCATATTTATACAAACTTCCACTGAATTAACGACTTCATACAACCTCAACCGCACAAAGTTTCCAATATTTAAAAAAATATTTAGTTTTATTTTTCTGGTATTCATAGACTTTAATAATAAAATCTTACATGTCCTGTTTTTCTGGAAAACCAGATGTTCCGTTTTGGTGTATTATTTATCGTTTATTGAAACTGTATGGTTTTCTAATGGTTCATACATGACGCCACTTAGCATAATATCTGTTCATAAGCTGAACCGCATGACAGAAGACTTAACAAGCAGTTTTACGCGCTTACGAAAGTTCCTACTCCGAACACCATAGATAAAAGGATTTAAAGTCGCATTCAAGAAGTATGTGACAGTTATCCAGTTCTTTATGATGAGATATCTTGGATCGCTCGGCGAAACCACAGCATAAAACGCAACTGACGGCACCCATGCTGCTATGAACACACCCAAAATAATCGCCATAGTTTTCGCTGACTTTCGCTCGTGCAAGAAATTGGTCCCTCTTTTGACGTTTGATACTTGCAGCGCGGCTATCTGTCTTGCCTTTTTCAAGGCAAACACAAAGATGTGGATATATAAAGAGGTTGTAACCAGTATCAAAAGAATACAATATGCAGATTGAAGATAGAAAAACTTGAAGTACATGAAAACAAAAGATATCACTGCGCCAGTCATCCATGTTAAGAAACTGTAAAACAGGGTGCGACGTTTAGTCATTATTGAAGTGTATTTGAATGGAAAAGAAATGGCGATGAACCTGTCTACTGCGATCGCGAATAAACTGGAGACAGCGGCAGCAACGACGAACTGCGCAATCGCTCGCTGGGCAAGTAGGAAGTTCTCGGGCACGTGACATAAAGCCATTCCAATGCAAAATATTTTATAGGTTGCACCTGGGGCCACATAAAACGTGCATAGTAAATCAATGGCAGCCAAGTTTGCGAGAAGTAAGTTCGACGCTGAAGCTCGACGAATGTTGAAAAATATGATTATCAGGACAAGAAGATTCCCGAGTGTTCCCAGAATACTCAAAAGTATGTTGATTGTTGCAGCTGATATAGCGGAGGCCAAGTCAATGTTGGCTGTCATTGAATGATCTGTTGTATTTCCGTGGTATGGATTGCTTGGTGCCATCGTGTTTGCTTTCGAAGCCTGGAACAAAGAAAATATTTGATTGTGAATAACGTACTAGTAATGGGAAGTGTGTCACCAAATACGTGTAGGCTTGGGGAAATTCAATATTCCGGAACAAGTTTGCCAATAAAAAGGGAGCTTTTTGTAAAATATTAAGGGATGATGGAACACATTTTGTAAATTCCAGGAATAATTGGTTTAATACAAAAACTAATTACGCTATTACAGTAAGGACAGCAGTTTTTAAAACCATGTTATGGGCATTTTGGTCTGATTTATTAAGTTGAAAACAAATTATAAGAGAGATTAAGTATAATGTACTGGAAATTTATCATACTAACAACATCAGCGAATCGAAGAGAACTCTACTCACGAATGAAGACCGCACTTTCACATAAAGTGATTTCCTATTTTTGAGTGGACCACACTTTCACATAAAGTGATTTCAGATCTGGCTGAGTAGACCACACTTTAAATACAAAATCTGATAAGCTAAGCTTGATTTCTTTAAGCCAGTTGGAAGAACGACGCAATCCATTTAACCTCTGTGCGGTTTCTTCTCATCCGTGCTCCTTCGTGGCTTCGTAGTATTCTTTGGAATTCACTCTCCTTTCAGTCTGGCAGATTCGTATGGCATACGTTCATGCAATGCGAGGGGCTAACTACTTAAACAATAGAGTTTTTCTGTCGAAGGTACTATCGTGTGATAGGTTGCCCGAGGAATTTGATGTCCACAACAAAATTACGTTCGAGGGCTTCTATGAAGTTTGAACATCAAATTTCCGTGGAAACCTATCACGCATAGGGCCTGGGACAGAAGGACTCTATTGTCTTTATTGTACAAAGCTAAATTTTGAGCGAAAAGTGCCACACACGGGCACTATTCGCTTATAGACGCCCGCTGAGGAGAGACACTATCGTGTCACCTGATCGACTTCGACCAATGGGAGCACGCCAAAATTTAGCGTTGTACTATAATTTCTTATGTGCTCAGTGTTTCTTTATTTGCTTGTTTTAAGCTGCGTTCAGACTAGCACCGAAACATGTTAAGATTTAGACGTATTAAAATGGACACGTTTCCCCCCAAAATTTTTGTTTGTTATTGCATTGTCAAGGTGTCGGTTTTAACACGCTTCTTGACTGGTTTTATATATTGTAAGCAGGCTGACCGAACACGCGCGCCATGACAACTAGTTTCAATCGTGCTCAGAATAAGCACGTTTCGATTGTGATTCGCACAATGCCTCGCCTGATGTGGACTCTTTTCATAGCGGAACATGTTTCATTCACTATCAAGTTAAACGGGTTTCTGCCTAGTGTGAACGCCAACGCTGTAGTAGACATTATATAATTTATGTCCATTTTGTATGAACCAATCATAGCTGAGCATAACCAATCTTCTTTACGTTTCAAGAAGAAAGGACGGCTTTAAAATCATGAGAGAACTGTCCTTTATCGTGAGTAATATTGAGCCCAGCGGAGAACTTCCCACGACAGTTTGAAGTGGGAACACTCGGTTTCCGGCGTCAGGCATTCAAATATAGCCATCTGTTTTTAGTACACTATAAATAGTTCCTCTTTCTTTAACTACAACGTTCCTTTTATCTACGTACTTTGAGACGTCGAACAGGAAATAGAAAATAAAAGCGTTCTTTACACGCTGCTGAATCTCATAGCACTTTCAGTATAACTCTTTTTTTCCAAGCTCAATGTTGGTGTCGGTATTGAGGTTTTGGCAGTACACCAGAACAATACTGACTTGTTGACAAGTTTTCTCTACTCGTTTTATATCTCTGCTTGAAAGTGTATTTCTAATGTAATGAGATTTTAGATGTTGTTGACACACTTTTGACAATAATAGGCACTAAGTGTTTACAAAATGGGTGTTTTAAGTAAACTAATTAATGACTGCAACGTGTGGTTTTTAAACCTTTTGACAGGCTTGAAGAAATCGTTCACTGAAATCCCCCCCCCCCCCAAAAAAAAAGGAAATTGTGAAATTTTCACTTCAGAATAGCAACCTATTTAAGAACCGATGTAGCACCGTGAAAGTACTGCTCAGTTGCTTTCATTTCATAATGTCATCCACCGACGCAGGTGTTGGAGCAGGAGACACGTAATCCAAGTTTTGCCTTTACCGGGAATATGCTTAATGACACATCAGTTTGTGTAGTACCTTATGTAACGACTCTAGAAGAATCATCTTATATAACGACTCTAGAATAGTCACCGACTCATGCTTCTATGTATTGGTAAGTTAAGCACAGAACATCCAGAAAAGTATTTGTAATAAGCATTCCAACTTTCATCATTTCCACTAAATCTCGTGCTCAGTTTTGATTTTAACGCAGTGACTCGTGTGTTACACTGATTTTAAGTTTCACCAGTTTACTGTAACTGTCAACATAAATTAAACTGGCAACAAAAGGAGTCAGTCACATGAAGAAACATAAATCAAAACGATCCGATGATGACCAGACAGAAGGTGAAAAAACTTACCGCACTGTGCACACCGGAGTCCTTTCCTGTCGTCTTTGTCAAGAGTAGCAATAGGTGTTTAAATAAAACCCACCATTTCAACCGGCGAAAACGGGACTCGGTGTTTGAATTACATCGCCAGCAACCAACTAGTCTAATCTTTGTGATCGGATTCTTGATGAATTACTGTTTTTTCGTGGCAGAACTGAAGTCGGAATAACTAGACGGAACAAGAAAACACAGACCGCAAATGATCCGTCAAACAGCTTGACAATTATCCCTAAATTCTATGGCGACAGTGTTAACTAGAACTTTCGATTAAACACTTGACCTCAAATCCAAACACTGAATGTTTGGCCTTACCCTTGTGCTTGGCCTTGCCCTTATTAAACATTCTGTTTCATTCTCTTGCATATTATAATTCTTCATTAATATTGTAGTGTGCTTTTAATAGTTGCTAAAGCTGTGACTTGTACGTGCAAAGGAAATACATAGGATATTGGCGCCCTTAGCGAGGCAGGAAAAGTGGGAAGTGTCTTATTCTTTACTACATAACTTCTTTTTGCGGTTCGTTGGTGGATTCTAGACGTGCAAAGCTAGTGAAAACAATCTTAAATTATCCGCCAAGTTATCCTTTAATTTGCTTGTTCTTTCGAGTGATACATTTTATGGTGAAACCTTGCTAAAGGCCTTAGAAACACTCAAGCAGTGATGCATAACTTTTGAATTGTTTTTCAACTTGCTGGCTGATCGGCGCAACTATATGTACTTAAAATGGTTCCATTGTTATATTATGATATTATTACACTGGTAGTTAACTTTCCACGAGTCAAACAAAATGCTTCAATCATGTGACGCCCAAACATCAGCACTAACGTGCCTCAGTCCCTGTACTTTACGAATGGTATTCGAGGAAAAACATCAAAAAGCTGTACATTTTACCTCGCCAAGGTACTCTACTGAAAAATCGTTAATCGAATTTAAAAATTCTTTTAATATTATTGACGCCCGGTTAATATTGGCATCTTACGATATGGGTTGTGCACTTATCACCAACACATTCGCGTGATTTGAGCCTAAAGCGGGTTTAAAAATAAGTCTTGTTAGAGGATTAAGGAATGGGGAATAACTAGCAACATAGTTATAGGGATGAGGGATGGTTAAGTCATTTTATTTATTTAGCGTTAGAGACCTAGTCAAAAATGCCCATCTCATCTTATGTGTTGCTCACTTTTGACACGCTTGGTGAGTCAGTTATTCTTAATTTGTGTATCGGCAAATCTAAACTGGCTTTCTCTTGATCGGTGTTTGGTTCCTGTTTGGTTGAGACATTTTTTTTTTTGAGGCTTACTCCGACACCGAGTTCCATTGGGTTTGTTCCATTGGCAAAGTTCAAAGAAGTTAGAGATAAAATCCCTAGTAAGCTGAGGGTTAAAGGAAACTGTCCTCAAAATTAAAAGGATACGAGAGAACCACATGCCCCTTAGAGGGCTTCACAAATTGTCACCGCAGTGTGTTTTTTTAACCAACCAGTCAACAATATTTGTTTCCTGCTTTGTACGCCTCAACAATGGAGCAAGTGATGTTTTGGGTGTCTATTGAGCCGCAGTACTAATAAGTGCTGTGCATGTCATTTTTAAGCAGACTGCGCGTAGTGTATTATACTATCAACAGCTGATAGTTAAATTAGCGTTAATCCATTATGTTTTCCCGCACTTACATAAGGGAGGCCTTTCAAAAGTCGTGTAAGAGTTGCCTATGTCCGGCTGTAATATCGCAGGAAACTTCTCGAATAACTTTCCTTTTCCTTAGTCACAACATCTTAATTTTCGCCAAACAAAACCTGCTAGGACTCGGTCAAACGCCCATTCTTTCGCATTTCTGACATGGGTGACTAATTGTCTGGCTGGAGTTAATATGTCGTTGGTCAAATTTCCGGGGGGGGTTACTCCCCTATATAAGCTATATAGGTATGTGCGGTGGCAAAGGGTATGGGTTTTGAGCCTCTTTGGTCTGAAATAGGGTGTAGATTTTGGCCATTTTGGTCTAAAATAGGGTGAGGTTTGTGCACTATGATATGGGATCTGGTATGGTTCTTACAAGAAGCTATCTTTTAATAATTTCCTTCTCCAAAGAACTAAGGTTTGATTAACGGTGGGAATTTGAAGCCCTTAGGTTCAGTTCTGAAATAGGGTGGGGAAAATCACATATTTTGGTCTGAAATAGGGTAAGGGTTTCCGGAAGCGCGCCGCACACCCCCAGCCAAAACTTCGGGAAGTACCCCTCGGGGGGTCAAATTTAAGGAGAAGTCCTCCGTCGAGATCGCAGACAAAGTGCGCATGAGGGCCTGTAAAAAGGGACTGCGTGGGTTTGGGCGACTTCATGATCATGAATTCGCGCCACAAAATGAGAGAGAGGGCTGTTTATTTCTATGCTGGGCAAGGTTGTTTTCACTTTTCAGTCTGTGGCGCTGTTTATCACACTGTATAGGGTGGTTCTATTTTTTTAGGCCGTGGATGAAACCATTAGAAGTGACTGTGAACACAGACCTAGACCATCTTACTGTAAACTAGTTCTTAATATATTCATACTCATCTATTTTTCTTGGCTTTTATATGTAGTTTGCCCTTTATTTAGCGTTTTCTTTCATTTTTTTTAGTATATTATTTAACATTTTATAGAGGGCCACAGGTTCGTCAGTTTTTAACTGAATGTGGTTTTACCCTCGTGAAATAAAGTTGTTATTATTATTATTATTACTCCAGTGAAAGCTATGGCATGTATAGAGCAGTGCGTTCTTGCTTCGCTTTTTAATATACTGTACAAGGTAGTTCCAACTTTACGTCTGTCGATAAAACCCTCAGAAATGACTCGGAAGGAAATCTTCTGAGAAGTACTTCCCAGTGGTGCTGTTTGTTTACTGTGCAAGGTTCTTCTAACCTTTCAGAGAGTTCATAAAATCCCAAGGTGTCATTTTATAAAAAAGAAATTCAATTGAAAACTATTGGGCAGTTCTTTGGTGTGGTACTGTTTATTACAGTTTAGAAGGTCGCGCAACTTTTACGTCTGTGGCTGAAATCCAAAAGTTTGTCTAAAATAAACACTGTGGAGCAGTACTTTCCTGTGGTACTGTTTATTAGTCGTGGTTCTACCTTTTGAGTCTGAGGATAAAATCCTAAAGTGTCACAATTACTCTGCGGTAGTGCTCTTTAGTATTGAGTATGCTTAGATGAAATTTTGACGTGTGACGATTCACATGAAATCAGCACGTTCCTGTTGTCAGACCGTGGATGACGTTCTGTCCCCTGAGTTAGCTTGAGTTCAAAGAGCAGATAACTTTATCCACTGGATAAGACGTAATCTACCAGATACAAAATGAGGCAAAATCGTTACATAGCTTTATGATTTATGAATAGAGCAAGAGTGCATCTATAATGAAGTGTGTGGCCATGCAAAAATGTGGCTTAATGTGTAAGTTGAAGGAAAATTGCTCCGTTGGATAACGACTCGTCCTCTGGGTAAAGTTATCCACTCTTTGAACAACTGGGGCCTGAAGTGTAACAATTCAAACGAAAGTCATTGAGCGGTACTTTCATGGTCTACTTGGTGCTTTTATTAAGCTGTACAAGGTGGTTCTAACGTTTTGGTTTGTGCATAAATCCTCAAGCGTAACAATTCAAGTGAAAGCTATTGAGCAGATGTGGTCCTTACTTCTGACTCTGGATAAACTCCCCAAAGCGGGACGTGTCAGATGAAGGCTCAGTTGGGCAGAAATATTCTGTGGTGTTTTTATTATGCTGTGCAAAGTGGTTCTGACTTTTGAGTCTGTGTATAAAATGTTAAAGTGTAATCATTCAAATTAAGCTATTGAGAAGTAAATTTTCCTGTGGTGGTGTTTGTTTGTCAATATTTTGCAAAGTGAAATTTGGGGTCGTACTCCAGTTTTGAACTCAACCGCTGCATGAAAGTGATCGGAACGCCAAATGAAAATACACTTTGTTCGATTGACGGTTCAATTTCTATTTAAAATTTAGAAATGTTATTTTAAAAGCTTTCATTTTTCGACTACCAATTTTACATGGTGGCCATTTGACTCAGTACCCCATGCATATGCGTCATCCTCTCTGCTAAGGAAAACACAAAACGACACATTTTTTATTCATGAAAACGTTTATTAAAACTAATTGTCTATTTTGATTTTTAGATAACCTTTTGGATCAAAAGCACAAATCTTCGCACAGTCTCTGAGGTCGATGAGCAAAACTAAGTATTTCTCTTATTCGTCTTCGCAATCCACGCATTGCAATCAGCTATGCAGTGAAGGTTATACTGTTGCTATACTGGATCAACAGAAGTACGTGTAGCCTGTGTTTACTCAAACCGGTTTGGACACTTTGTTAATGGAAGATATGAAGCTGCAGGCCAAATAACAAGTGAAGTCGGAAAGATAACGAGACGTTCAATCTCATGCGCTCCGGTAGACAAGTTTTTACCCTGCCAAGTACTCTTTTAATGAGTGCCGAGCGCACTTTACACACGAACCTGGCAAAACAAGCTGTGTTTTCAATACAGTGTGTCAGACCATTCCTACCAAAGTGTTCAAAACGCAATGTAAAGGCTACGTGTTCTTTCAGTTCCTATTCAGTGAAAAAAAATAATAATGACGCTCGGGTATCGTTAAACATCACCTTGCAACTGAAAATAGTGGCTTACTCGTTTTCAAAACTACATAATTAAAGAAAAAAACAGGTCATGGTCTGGATTTCGCTATTTCTATTTCCGTCACTTTGTTTTGATCCAGTGATAATTCTATCAACGTTAAATCTGCTACACTGTAGACCTCTGGAGATCATTGACGTGACACGTAGACAATAATTATTGAACGGAAATCGGAAATCCACTGTCAGACAGTAGACAGCAAAAATACGAAAATCACTGGTTTTCTAAATAATCAAGTAGACAGCTGTGCATAGCACACTTTGCAAAGAAGCCTCCCTCGTCATGACATTTTATGACGCACACTTGAGATCCTTGCATAAAAGATTGCATAGAACGGCTTTCTAATAACTTTGAAACAAAGAAGCAAAAACTCTGACATCAACAACTGAGCATTGGTCAATAACGAACCTATGCAGCAGAAAGTGAAATCAAGCCATCACCCCCGAGATTGCGATCGAGATCACAATCACGGGAATTCCTAGCTATCCGAAAAGGAAAATCCCCTTTCCCATAAATTGTTTCAGATGACATGCACGTGGGAGCTTTCTTTGAACAGCTTAGAAAACCGTTCCGTTTTGAATTAGTTTTACCTAATACGTAATCAATGCCGTTAAAAATGTTCAAAGTCCGTTCCCTGGGTTAATTATGGGATCCGAGTCTGTTCCTTAGGCATGATGACTTGGTCACTCATACCTGTACTTGTATTCCATGACCTTGCCGGTATCGGACAGACCCTGTTCTCCGAAGATGACTTTGTTACCATGCACGGTGACAACGCCCAGCTCGGAACCTTCTGGCAGGATCTCTTCCGTCAGCAGGTGCGCCCCGAACATCAGCTTCTTCTGTCCTTTTAGGAAGCGCAGTGCAGTCATCCTGCCGTTGTCTACTCCTCCATGGCCAAGCTGCGTCCCTAAGACCACCAGGATATCCCGGTCATCTTTGATCATGTCGTTGGCGAACAGCGAACCTGATACTGTAACTGTGGCGATGTTGTCGTTGTAGGTCATCTCGCTTAACACTTCCACCACCTTGACCACATCGTTTAGTATCGGAGAGTGCAAGGACAGCGCGAACAAGTTGTTGCTCAAGTGGACAGCGGATTGGATGGTATAATTCAAGTTTTCCATGTTGAGGATACGCTTGACTGTGACATGTGCGCCAGGGAGGCAGATGTTTTCGATCTTCAAGAGCTCACTCTTAGCTCCTTGCTTCACCAGCAACATCCCGTTGGCCTCGTCGTAATGGGATAGACTGTTCGTAAACAGATGTCCCAGGTCATTCTTTTTCAAGCCAGAGCGGAGAAGGTCAATTTCTTCACGTTTGGTAATTATCCTGCCGTCATCGCTGACTTCATGCACCTCAATGCGACCAAAAGACGAGGCATCGGTGATGAGAACGCCCAAACGACGGCTGCCATGGCAAACGACAAGGTCTAGGACCAGATCTTTGTCTGTCAGCGTTTTAGAGGCCAGCTCTTCAGAATGCTTGTGAATGGCAAGCTTAAACCCTTTGGTTTCGTCACCGTGAACCAATGCGATGGTGTCCTGGTCAAGCATGTCGATACCAATAACAGGAGTGTCTTGGGTGATTACCTTCTTCAGGCCTGGTCCATTGTTGGCAAATTCTAAAAAGAAATGAAAAAAATATATATTAGAATAAAAATAAACAGAGAAATGTAACGCACATGTACATATATTGAAATCACTGGGCAAGTCAAATGTCTCCTTTTTCACTTTCAAAGTGAACTCTTGACTCATGAAATGTGGTGGTTCTGACGTTTCAGTCAGAATAAAATACGTTAATGTGACCGTTTATATCAAAGCAAATCAGCAATACTTGCCTGTGATGCTGTTTATTATGCTGTACAAGGTGGTTCTTAGTTTTGAGCCTCGGGATGAAATCGTTTTGTGTGGCCACTCAAATGAAAGCAGTTGATTAGTACTTTTTCTGTGGCGTCGTTTATTACCCCGTATAAGGTGACTCTAACGTTTGAGTTTGCTGGTAAAATCCTTAAGTGTAACTTTGAAATGAATGTCTATTCAGCAATGTTTAGATTTTTAAGAAGGCCGATTCTTTTGCAGTGAAGAAAGCTCAAGAAGAACGAAAACATTTAAAAATACCTGTTGGTAGCATGCAGTCTTTCACTTTGCCCTCCATCACAAGTTTCGAGCAGTACTTGGTCAGGAAATCCGTCAGCCGTTGCTTCAATCTCTTAAGGTCGATGTCTGTGTCTCCAAGGAATTCGTTAGTGACCAGTTCTGTTAGTACTTTCATTTCTGCGTTGATGGGCACAGGGTCATCGAGGCTCTTCGCAATCCAGGTAGATGCGTCACCATCAGGGGGAATATCAGAGCCATGTTTGAGAGTGGTCTTGCTTGTCCGAGCTGACTCGAACCTCTCCCTCTGCTGCTTCTCGGAACTGGTCTCTGTTGTGATTCCGGCGGACAAGCGACCAGAGAGCCCTGCAGCTGCGCCCACGTCAAGTCCTTCGGAAACCATCTTCTCGTACTCATCAGTTGCTACTTTGCTTTCCTCTCCAAACTTGGATCCCATCACCACATCTGTGAGGAAGTGTGTGCCAAACTTGCTGACCAGAATTCTTAAATTCTCGTCCGAAGGGTCCTTGTCGCATTTCTTCAGTGAAGCTCTTAACTCATCTGAGAGCTTTGGTGGTAAATCTTTGGAAATGGTGCCACTGTAAACGCTGCAAGCAGCCTTGGTGTTAAGGTAGGAGTAACTGGCTTTCTTTAATTCTAAAACCTTGTGTTGAATCGTTGTGCTTGCTTTAAATGCCACTTTCAGGAACTCAACTTCAGGTAGCACATTGTTTGTTATCAAGTCAGCAATGTAAGACATTTCATTGCGATTCTCTGACGAGGTAAATTCAATCTTGCAGCTAACTGTTTTAAGAAATGACATTCCGTCTGGAATCAAGTACTTCTGGTCAGATGTGGTTAAGCCCCTATCGAAGGTAGGCTTAAAGATCGGCAGGCGAGAGACACCCGGATCGTGTCCTTCTTTTGTGTCAACGATCGGATTCCCATACAGAAGATCGTAGCCATGGAAGAGGTGTTCAATGTTGGGTATCACTTTGATGTCTTTCAGTTTTGACTTGGGTAGGGTAATGGGCAGTCTAGGTGGGATCTGGATCACCTCGATTCCATAGTTGCTCAGAATCTTCCTTGCTATTGCCATGTCCTTTCGAGGCAATGAGAACACCACCGTTACAGGTAACTTCAGAATTATTTGCATGTGACAAATCATCAGAGCTCCGTGTTCAGATGGGTGTACGTGCGAAAACATCAGCATAGCCTTGGCGTTCTTGTGAGAACGTAGTACCCCGTTGAGTGTGATCTCCTTGTGGATGACCTGTTCTGGGGTGTGCCTGATGTCCCTCGAGCGCGCCACAATGTAGTTCTGCATCTTTGAAGCAGATGGGCTAACAATACTGCTGGGGTCGAGAAGAGGGCTTGATGGTCCTTTGGGGCCTTGAGGGATGTACTTGAAGTCTGTCGTCTTCAAATCCGGCAACAGCTCATCGAGAAGCCAGACAGCACTGAATTCCAATTCTGAGCGGCTCTGCGGGACAATGTTTGGGACTTGCTCATTCAGGAAGTCGAGAATGCGGTGAGGGACTCGTGATAACATTGGACTCGGAGGACGAACTTTTGTCTTCAGACCACATGCTAAAAAAAGATAACCAGGTATGATCGTTATTTAATTTCTCAGAATACATCTATTTAACAATTAGATTATGAGCTCGAGATTTCTATCGCGTGATAGTTGATGAGGCCGAAGGCCGAATCAACTATCACGCATAGAAATCGAGAGCGAATAATCTAATTGTTTTAGTATAA
>Ga0126336_10000543_pt1 | contig 16011 bp, 11 predicted proteins | sample SidCmetagenome_FD_92530 | JGI IMG/M metagenome (GOLD analysis project Ga0126336, IMG submission 92530) | Coral microbial communities from El Islote,Puerto Morelos, Mexico - Siderastrea C C metagenome | ecosystem: Host-associated > Invertebrates > Cnidaria > Coral | place: El Islote,Puerto...
GGCTAAGATTAGATTCAAGCCAAAATATACAAAGTTTACATCTTTTTTTCTTGGACGCCATCCTCCCACTAACTAGGTTGCCATGGTAATTTTATAATTTCACATGTGAAATTATAAGTGCCAAAATTAAGGAGTAATTTGTCACCTAATTAATCATGAAATAGCTTGTTGGTGAAATAATTATTATTTAAGGCACTGCATTTACTACAGATATTTTTGTTATTATTCCAAAAAATATTTGTTTGCCAAGTTTCCTTTAGTGAAAAGCATTTCATTTACAGTTATATGCATTTTGTTGAAAAATACTACATTTAGATTATCCTGTTTAATCTTGTGGTAACAACTGACTTAGTCAACTCATCCTACAGCCTCATCCGTATCAGGCTATAATAATTTAATGTCAACTTTTGCAGTATATTGTATATTTACAGTTATTTCCTCTGAAATTTTGCAATCAATTGCATGTAAATTGTTTTAAGTTTTTAAAAAAAGTTATTTTGAAATGAATGGAATGATAAAACAAGTAATTCTGCCTTCTGCTTAATTCTAATTATAATTTTAGCCTACAGTCTCATAAGCCCCACCAATATTTTGCAATCCGTCATTCTCTATTACATTCTCCTTGTTAACAACCTGTCCTATTGCTTTTTTATAGGGAGTGAGTGTACCACATATTGTACCGTCGGAGTACCTTGTTAGCTCTGTCCCTCTTCATCATCATTCACCTGAAGATGACCCTTTGATGCATCCTATCTCCAGAAGTTGCAGAAGATATGTACTTGGTGATCGCTTTCATTCTGCGAGCAATCCTCACAAGTCACCTTTGTGTGCATTTCATAACATTAACCTTTGCTTACAGGCTAATACTGTGAAGACTAGTTATCAGGAAAGTGAGAACAATCGCAAGAACATTCGCAGGTTGAGAAGTGCATGTGTGCAAGGGTTTGGTGTCCATTTCCTCTACAATTACCTCATGGACTTTTATCAAAATGAAGCTATTGTAAGACAACAGATCGCCACACTGAAGAAGAATGCACACGGCCATGGGGATATTGTTAGAGATGAATATATGCGTTTTACTTTTGTTCAATCAGTTCCTAAGTAGTTTTTCAGCCCATGAGGTCTACAGGATGTACCATCACTTTCAAATAAGCATGAACACATGCCTCCTAAACTTGAACTTATTGGGTATTGAACATGGCTTGTTTGTTCGTCAAACATTTGAAGTTTAGAAGACCATAACGTGAACTTTTGCACAAAACTAGAAGAACCTTTTTTGGATTTAATCTTAATATTCACAAATCTTGTATTTTTTGTTTGGTCTGTTGCATAGTTTCGACGTTTTTTCAGCTGATTTTTAGGGCTTAATAGTTACATTTACTCAAGTATGTAGGCATGAAGGGAGAGAGAAACAGTACTATTTCTTTGTGTTTACATAGCTTCATTGAAGGTCGTGCAAACCCTGAACTGGGTTTGCATAACTGCCTTAAATCCGCAAGGAGCGTGTGTACTGTCATCAATGTCTTATCAACTGAATTGGATTTCACAGTTGTGAAATAGTTTCTGATATATATACATTTCGCCGATAAAAGTTAAAAAAAATAAAACTTAAGGTAAAAGCTGTTAAAATTGTTGCTAAACGTTTTCAATCTGTTCGATCATCACCAGAGTTAAAAAATCTGCATACTTAACGTTCTTAAAGTTCAGATATGTAATACCTGTTCCCATGGGGAACAAGGTGAGGTCCAGTGATTTCACTTGTTTGTTTAGTTCAGGCCAGTAGCGTGCAATGAAGAATGCTTCTTTTATTCCTCTTTTTAACCATGAGTGGGCAGTGGTTAAAACATTTTATACCATGCCATAGAAAATACAGCCAATCAGGATACAGGAAAGCCGTTGTATATTCGACGGTATTCAACCCAACCTTCCCATCGTGCACTGCGATCTTATTCTCGACGAAATTTGTGAGCGTATTTTCTATGGCATGGTATAAAATAGTTACACACTTTCTTGTAGTATACTATGGAATATCCCACTTGTCACTTGTATTTTCAAGTGACTCGTGGGATATTCCATAGTATAACACTCGAAAGCTTTTCATAACTAGTATATAGCTTATAAGTTTTTGTATTATCATAGTTGTAGTCATGCGAAAATCCAATATGATATCCAGTGATAAAGAGTAAAAGTTAAGGATCTTGACCTACAGAATTTGAAAAATAATAGCCCAATTTCGATATGTTAAAATAAATCAAAATAAATAAATCAACTTTGTTTTACGAGGGTTGCACATAACTGCCTTGCGACTGACAAACCTCTGGCCCTTGGATTCCCGATCGAAATAGAATTTAGAAGTGTTGGTTTTTTGGAGGGAGGAAAACCGGAGAACCCGGAGAAAAACCCTTGGAGCAGGGACCAGAACCAACAACAAACTCAACCCACATACGGCGCCGGGTCAGGGAATCGAACCCGGGCCACATTGGTGGGAAGCGAGCGCTGTCACCACTGTGCTATCCCTGCTCTCCATTAAAATTCAGCTTGAAACAATAGACTTCAGAACGAGGCTCCGGGGACTAAACTATGGAGTTTGTGGGGTCTATTCCCCAGAGACGTGTTGTGATGTCTATTATTTTAGGCTGACTTTTAAAATATCGAAATTGGGCTATTGGTACGTTAAATTTGTAGCATCAATAGACCATATTCGTATTCTCGGTATTGGACTGGAACTAGCTTGCAATGGAGGCTCATGCGGGGGAATATCATTAAAAACAGCTCCATGCCATTTGCATTTGAAAAGATTACCCGCATGAGCCTCCATCGCAAGCTAGTTCCAGTCCAATACCGAGAAAACGAATAAGGTCTATTGTCTGACACTTTGAAGTCATTTTGGACAAATTTTGTACAAAAATTTTCAACAGTATATCTTGGACACTTCTCAAAAACTCATCTAGTTTTCATTCTGGACACTTCTTTTGTCCAAAATAAAAAAAAATAAAGTTGGTTTTTTTTCTTTAAATTGAAGTATCTGAAAGCTCAGACAAATAGACCCAGCCTCTACAACAACATATCTAAACATATATCGACATAATAACTGCCACTCGACACCATATTGGATTAAATCATGACTAAAACTTCTATACTCCATATTCGAGCTGCAAAAGCATTACTTGTTAACAATTTTATTCATGGGGGCCTATTTTCTTTCAAAGACTTGTTGTTGGATGGTGTAGACCTATACCTAAATATCCTTGTTTTGTTCCTATTCACCATTATAAGTCAAAATGGGTGAATTCATCGTGTCAAAAATTTTGCAAGCAAGGGAGGGTTTTAAACTGCTAAAGTCAACGTGCCGTCTTAAAGCAAAAAGAGCATGAATGAGAGCCTTTTCTCTTAAGTGATCCAGCGACAGTGTGAAATTTCCAGATGAAGAAATTCGCGTTCCTAGATAACTATAATTCAAAACAGTGTCAATCTTTTCTTTGCCAATATAAAAGTTACAGTCATATTTTTTTCGCGCGTTTTTTGAAAAACCAATCTTTTAGTTCTCTTAGGATGTACAATACTGGGCTAACGTATTGCGACGATTTTGCAGCCTTGCTTTTTATCGTGATAGTGTTATCAACTCATCTGCATGTAAAAGAGACTTTAATTTGGTTCGATTGGGTAAAACAAATTCCTGATCCGGTAGAATATTGTCGAAAGAGAGAGGCTAGTCGTTAATGTATACATTTTTGGCAATCCTTATTGCCAATCCTTATAGAACTGGTAGATGAGAATTGTAGTAGAGGCTTTTGATTAGGTCATAAAAATTAACTCCAACATTATTTTGTAGCAGTTTATAAAGGAGCCCATCGTGCCATACCGAGTCGAAAGTATTACAGTAAATTTCTTACTGTTAGTGTTCAAATGCCTAAAATTAAATTTTTTCATGTTACAGTAACCAAAAATCAAGTGTTTACGGACACCACGGTATTACGGACAGTTTCGTTGGTCCCGACGAAAACCTTATACATATTCTCTAAAATTAACCTGCTTAATACGGACACCCGTTAATACGGACAACGGACACTTTTCTGTGTCCCGAGTGACAAACTGTCATACATTGTCAACCCCGCTTACGGACACTATTTAATATGCTGTTGTCTGCTTGTTTGAAATTAAACTTGTTATAATACAAAGTAATATGGTCGCTGAACTATGTTATTTCTTGGAGATTCTACTAGTTCATGTCAACCTGAATTCGTTAAGAAGAATTTTTGGGTAGAACGATTTCGCATAACTCGACTTTTATATGCTACTGAGTCTGGTAAAATGCTAATAAGGAAGAACAATAGAGAATCATGTGCGATGAAATAAGCGTGCTGCTGTTAAAAATTCTGTGCTGCTGTATTCTTGTTCACATGCACATGCATGTCCCACACACACAACAGAAAGCATTTTTGAGAAAAATACACTTGAAATATTTTTTTTAGAAGAGTTCGATCTGGCAGGAAAACCAGGCTTTGCAAATAGAACTGAACTACAGCATTGCAGAAATCACTTTTTATTTCTTTACCATTGGATGAAAGGAACTAACTCGGTCACATTGAATAACGCTGTCAAAAATGAAGGTCACTAAAACACTGCTTCAGGTGAACAAAACTTTGGAAATATATATCCGTGCGTAGCTAAAATAACATATAGGAAATTCGAATGATCGTTTAGAAAAAATACATGTTAATATTTAAATCTGTAGACAAGGGCCACAATTGTACATGTAGCCATGGGCGCCAAAGGTTAGACATTTTGAGCACAGCGCTTGTCCTCAGTTGTTATTACCACCCGTTTAAAGAAGGGGTTGTTTTTCAACACCAGCGCCAGAACGCAGGTTTTATAATTGCACGCTGGTATGCACAGTGGAAGAGGTTTGAACAATAGCTCATTTGCTTTATTTCAACTGAATAAAATTTTCCTACAAGGTGTTTACTTTTATTAGACATGGATATGGAGGAGATACAAGTTGTGCTTTTAAATATTTTGGCATTGTTACTGCTCTTTATTACTCTGCAGCCTCCAATAGCGGAAAATAGCTACCCTCTGCAACAGCGCCTTTTCCCAAATTTTCGTGAGTCTGCATTCCGCGGTCGAGATGTTTTTTCTCTGATATCAGGGCAAGCATTTCTATTCTGGAGAAACACCGGTGAAACACCCGGATCATTTTTGAGACTAGCGACTGTCATTGTGCCATCACTATTACATCTTACAATCTATGGAAGACCCCGAGTTCGACAACGCCACCAGAAACTTAATTTTATCAACCAAATATTATTAGTGCTAATGTGGCTAAGGAAATACCCACACGTGGATAGCCTAGCGCTTTGGTTCGACATTGACCCCTCGTCTGTCGTCCGGATAGTTTACAAAATTTTACCAGAACTTTGGCGCTACTTTCACAATCAAATCGTGTGGCCAAATCTTCTGGAATGGAACAATGTGATGGGAAACTGGCCTGAATTTCCCAGTGTGGTAGACACAATCGACACCACACCGCATGAAATTTATCGACCACTAACAGAACCCCAGCGGCCATTCTACAGTGGCCATCGTCATTATCACTGTTTCAACACCCAACTTGTTATGGACAATAGGGGGCACATCCGGATTTTACAGGCTGGTTTTCTGGGCAGTATGCATGATGCTGTGTCATTCCGACTTATGGAACCCATTGGACCAGGACGTAATCTAGACCTCCCGCCAAATGCAAAGTTATTGGCTGACAAGGCCTATCCTGACGGTAGCGCTCTTATAACACCAGTTAGGGCAAATCAGATTCCCTTGCTGAACAACAGAGAAAGGAGACGAGCTCGAAGATTTAACAGAGTCCTATCAAAGAGAAGATTCAAGGTGGAACACATTTTTAAAGAAATGAAAACTTACAAGGCTATCAGTCAGATATGGCGCCACCCACGCTGGCTCCTGCCTGTCTGCGTAGAGTTAGCGGCATTTTTGGCTGAAAGGCGCGTAAGACTCTTTAAAGGGTATAAGTATTCAAGCCGTGGACAGCCGATACTTAAAACCGAACATTTGAAGCACAGCTTTCAGAAATGTTGTTTTTTCATTTTTTAGCACTTGTTACGTTATTTTTTATTTTTTCGCACTTATCCGATTGCTTTTAAGTTCTGCAAGCAGATTCTAATTTTCTCGCCAGATTGGACTGTTCAGCAATAAAAAATAGGGTTCAAGAACTGCACTTTTTGTTTGGTGTTGTTTGCCATATCTGGGACATAGGCAGGCACGTTGGTATGAACGCAAATGGAAAATCTCTATTGTTCTTCCTCATTAGCATTTAATGGTACTCATTAGCATTTAAAAAAAAGACTTATGCGAAATCGTTCTATTACATGAAATTTTCGCGACATGTTAATTTCGCGATTTTGAGGTGCGCGTACTTCGTGTCACTTAAATTTTCGCGATTTTGCGAAAATGTTGTATTTTGAATCACTTTAATTCCGCGTTTTTGAGTAAGACACAATATACATTTCCTTAGCAATATCATTTGACATGTCCTTGTATAAAGTAAAACTACTTTATCAAACGAAAAATAACGTCAAATTTAACAAAAACACAACTGTGATCATGGCTAAATATCAACAGTAACAACAGAGCAGTTCTCACAATGTCCACAAAAAGTTCATGCTTGTACATGAGTTATTGTTCTTTTATCAATTGACCACAACGTCCATTTACATTGAAATTTTTTTCTTTCAGTGGTACTAAATGTTCTTTTTTGATTATTGATCTAATGTGAGTCACTTAATTTTCGCGTCATGTTATGTTCGCGACACTTATTGTTCACGTCACTTTCATTTCGCGATGTTTCTTGAATCGCGAAATTCGCGAAATTAACGTGTCGCGAAAATTACACGTAATAAGGTAGATAGCTAGTTTTGACTAAACTATTTAGTTCAGTATAAAGGGTCAAGTTCAAAATCAATATACTCGATTTGTGATATGTAGATATATTATTTTTTATGCAGGTGACATGTTCCAGTTACTAAAACGTCGCTTTTGGATAGCTGATGGTATTTGACAGACAGACTATTTTTGTTTTATAAGTGGTTCGCCAATTGTTTACTCCTTTTCTTTAAGAAAAAGAAACCCTTTTTGAACTCGCGAGTTACTGTTTATTAAATAAACATGCGGCTTGTAAACTGCTGCTGAACAGTAATAAAATACAAATAGCGGCAACAAACAACACATAACAAATAAATAAACAAATAAATAAATAAACTTTCTTTTTACGAGGGTTGCACATAACAGTCTTTCGACTGACAAACCTGTGGCCCTCGGTTTCACGATCGAATTGGAATTTAGAAGTGCTGCCTCTTGTGGAGGGAGGAAAACCTGAGCACCCGGGGAAAAACCCTTTGTTGAAAGCATGTAGGTCTTGACTCTTCTCGTGCTCTTCTCTTCTTACTAGCATTGTAAGAAGAATCGTAAGAACTGTCTTTACGTTTCGATACAAGACTTCATTCGTGGTCTCGATGGTCTCCACCAGACCATTGGATTTCTCCACAGTATATGCCCACTTTGTCTTTCATCATATAACTTCATTGTCATAGACCACCTTGTCAGAAAGATCGTGGATCTTATGTAATGAGGAAAATCAGTGTAATTCCGTGATTTCAGAGAAACAAAGTTTATTGTTATTATTATTATTATTATTATTATTATGATGCCAACATTTAGACTTTAATACATAACGTTATATTAGCGTCATCAACAAAGTAATCAGCACGTCTTTACCATTAATTGGCCGGACAGGGGGATCGAGTGAATGCCAACCCCCGACCCCCTTGAAAATGGAGAAATCCAAGATGGTGGACTCATGATCAAGATGACGGCTCTAATGATATCATATGTCACTCAGCCAACAAAAATCTTGTGATCTTGTAGAGTAACCAAAGGGTTTTTCACTCAATCCAAAATAACTTCACTGGGCATTAATAGAACGAGATGGAGAGTTCCATTCATCCCTCCCCCTTGTATCACGTGAAGCCGGGTATGAATTTACTTTTACGTCCGAGGGTTATCAACTTACTGTTTTATTTCGCTAACAAATGTAACGGTACGTTTTCCATTGTGGGTGTATGGAGAAACGGGCGAACTCTGAACTTGAGATAATGAGACGACTGCGATGATAATTCAGGGAGTGCGCAGGAAGAATTTGAGTGTGTGTGTGGGGGGGGGGAGGGGGCTTAAAGTCGAACGTAGAAGCGTGAGCCAACTAGGGGAGGGGGTCCGGGAGCATGCTCCTCCGGGAAGTTTTCAATTTCTCTTAGATACCGGAACATACGCTTAAGTAATAATTTTATAAAAGTATTTCTCTTGTTAAAACGAAAAAACGATGCGATAAGGAGACGTTTCTCCACAAAACATTCGATATAATTACTCACTGAATTAGATCAAGACACGAACCATTCTCACCATGTTGAAGAGATGTTACCAGAACGAATAAAGACAGAAAAGACAATTTCACTGTCGTTGTTAGAAAATGAATTACCTTTAGCATGAGCTCGAAAACAAACAGTATTGCCTTATAAACTTAAACCACTGTTGTTCGGATCGAAACTGACCAATGATGAAACACGCTTTTCTTCATGAGAAGTCCACTCACCCTTTAAAAGCCTGTTGTTAATTAAGGGAATGATCCTGTAGTAACCTAACATTTTTCGATTATAACTAAAAACCTTAAAGACAGTTGTCCGCATTTTCGTGTTTTTTTATGTATCTAAGTTGAAGGTGAGTCTATTTTGGCAATAGTATTTGCTGTTAATTTCGTCCTTTACAAACTAAATCAATGATATGGCGACCAGAAACGATTTTTTTGCAGAAATTTTTATTTTCTTTTTAAATTTATTATATATTTTTTGGTCACTTTTGTTAAATGTAATAAAGAAATTTAATCGAAAAAGTATAACAAGTGCATTTGCTTAAGGGGGCGAATTTTATACGAGTTACAAAACCCTTAAACTTGTCTCGAAAAAGCAAGACAGATATAACGAGTGAACTGGCTTTGTGTCATGATACTTCGTTAGGGTTTATAAAATTTGTTCTCTTCGCGCTCTCTGAGCTCGACTTTTAGGCAAGTCTGATATTTCGTGTGAGAACACACGCACAATCAGGAGACAGTATTCAGAGAGCTTTTTGAACTGGTCTGGTAATACTATTTCCCCATGGGGCACTTTCAGTAGCTCCAGTCCAACTTTTATGCCGTTTTTTTTTTCTCACAGTTTCGCGCTATTTTTTTAGCCGCATTTTCGCGTTTCCCTCGCCCTACTAACTGCCTCTGGGTATCTTAGGATGGACTACATCGTAAGGATTTCGTAAAAACAATTAATTTTCGTCAGAGAGTTCACAGTTTGTATTTGTTACAGTTACAGTACAATTACACGATGTTTTGTTGCCGTTAAAACGTTTGACTCCGTTTTTGTGTCGATAAAACATGTATCCGTGACTTAAGGACAATTTGGCCTGTCCCCTTGGTGTCCTTATTAACACATTCCACTGTATTTGACTCCGGCCGGATTTTTCACAATGCCCCTTTATTAGTAGACTTTACTAGTAGAGCGACTTAAATTTGTAAGCAGTTTTCATGATGGTAAACATTCAGTTTTCATGCGCTCTTGGTGATCTGTGTCGATTGAATAGGCTGGCGGAATACACGATTTGAAATAGTGGTTGGGACAGACAAAGTTTGCATCTCCGTTTTTCTTCTTTTTATTGCTGGTGTTTATGCACTTCGTAGGTTACTCGCAATTAGAAATTAGAAACGACAAAGGGAGAACAGAACACCAATGTTCTATTTTTTTGTGTGTTTTCTTTTTTAATTAGTTCGCAAACATAACAGCGCGCGTGAAGGTGGCCGGGTGGTGACGAACGGTTCCGTATGTTTAGCGGGTTTCATTGCTGTTCGAACTTTCGTGGTACTTGTTCGGAGAAGAAACATTTCTATATATAAGGATTATCTTTTTCACGAAAAATGCATTTCCTTTTTTTCTCTACAAAAGTTGACAGCACGCGTTGACTAGGCGATGACGAAAGGTTTTTTTTCCTACAGTTTTATTCAACTCTATTCGCTTGAAGAGGCGATTTCTTTTTTCGATTTCACAACCTTGTCAAATGTATAACCGCAAGCGCATCCTTATTGGCTGAAGTCGATAATTTCATTAATCATTGTGCGCCCGCTTTGGAATTGACTCGTGATATCGTATCCCGCTCAACGCTACACATTTATGCAAATCCTTTTAATCTTTCGTCCGTTGTCCAGACCATGACCCAACTAATACTGTGCCAGTTTAATGGGCCGAATTTCTTGTACAATTCCAATCAGGTTCCATTCAGACCTGTCTTTATAACAAAAACCTTTTGATAAGGAAACAACGAACGTGACCAGGACCTGGTTGTATAAAGTGTCTTTGTTTACACAACCTTGACAGTGATGTCTTCAAACAAAAGCCAATTGTTTGAAAACAACAGTATCTTTCATGCTGATGGAACTTGTACCGGAAATCCCCAGGAATAACCACGGCTGCCTCCTTAAAAGTACCACGATCAATTGCTTCCAACAGTTCCTAGGTACTCATTTCTTAGCAAGGACTGCTTTCACTGCCGAGCCTCGAGCTGAGTTGAGCCTAGTCTAGAAAATGGACGATTTCTTTGACGAAGAAGAGATCAGTTGATCATGTTGATGTGAGTATAAGTAAAACAATCCAGCATTTGCTATTGCCGCAGTTAGGATGATGTTGGTGGTTTCTCGATATGAGAAACATTTCCCTGTTTCCTTTAGGAACAAAACGATGAAGAGCCAACATTTTTTATTGTTGACGGAGCCACGTATATCAAACGAAAAAAGGAACGAGTCATGTTTGGTGATTTTTATCTGAAATTCCTGGGCGAAATCGTGGAAAAAGGCCACTGGGTCTGCAGTTTCGGTGCGAGAGTGCTGGGAGTTCTCAAAGAAAGGTAAGAGTCATGCGAAGCGTCGCGGTAGTTTAAGCCAATTGTAGACGCCTTATTATTCTTATAATGTAAGAAACATAAAAATATTAGTTATCTAAAAACGAGAAGCACCAAAGAAGTGTTAATAAGCCGAAAAGGAACAAGGATGCGCGAAGATGGAGAAGATCTGGACGGATTGCAAATGACTATCAAGAAGACCATGAAGTTCTAATCTAAGTAATCTACGCTCGAATTTTCTCTAGCTATGATGTATCTCTGAGTTTAAATCTTGCTACTTTTCGCCTACTTAGCTAGTTGCATACGTAAAAAAATCGTTAGGGCGCCAGGTAAATGTGCTTCGTATTGTTATTTTATTTTATCAAGTTTTTTTCAACACCCTGGAGCTTCGTACAAATTATGACTTTTCACGACCACGTGCGTAAATCGCGTGAAAGCTGGGGAGGGCTAGTGACCTCGTCCTCGTACCCAGGGTTTTTGTTCCTAGGTACGAGACTGACTCGTTTCCCGAAATGCGCCCAATGGCGCCATTAAACGTATTGCCGATTTTGAGGATTTCAACTGGAAAATGAGTTTCACGATAATTGAAACAGAGTACGTGGCTCTTTCAAAGACGATATCATTGCTTAGAGGAGACCAGATTTTTTTTTTCCAAAGTCAGGACTTCAGTACGCCGGTAATTATGATGATTTAATAATGATGTTGAAGAATTTAGCTGAGATGCTGAGAATTTAGCTTATAGATTTGTTAAATTGGTATTTTTTTAGTTGAATAAGGACGCACAGGGCAAACTTTTGTTTGTTTTACGAAAAAATCTGTCGCCAGTTCCAGGTAATTTTTAGATCTGTACAGGCCCGCAAATGATCCTGGCCCGCAAATGATCCCGGGACCGCAAGTGATCCCAAATTGGACTGCAAATGATCCCAGTACCGGTACCGGAAATGATTCATGTAAATGATACAACAGAATACTTGGAATGGCGTGGACTTTATGAATAGTCCGTGGATGTATTTTTATAAAAGACAAGTGCCTCAGGCATAATCCAACGCAACGATAAAAAGCTGTGAAATAACAAAAGAAACATGTGACTATCTAAGTTTTTCATTTAGAAAACGCACCTAAAAAATAAACATGAATCTTCGCAGACGCCCTTGCTGTCTAATAACCAACTTAGAATTTTTTTCCTGTACAATCCGTCTAGGTAGACACAAGCCTTCTTTTCCTTGGAAGCGCACAAAATTTCTACGTGCAAATTTCAGAAATTATGACAGATTTGTAGTTTATTTTGAAATCGCTATTTGCCGGGGTGTTCTGGGGTGTTCCGGGTGGGTTCCGGGTTTTACAGACACCCTTTCCTTCGCAATTCGTTCGTGCAAATATTAAATGAAATACAGTAAACGGTTACAGCGTCTGTGGGTAGATTTACTTGCATACTGCGCGTGTAGAGCTGTCAACTTTTGCACGTGCAAATTTCTTACTGTCAATTAATCTGTACTGAAAGCTTCGCGAAAATGAAGTCAGTTTTCTAGAGAATTTTCAGTTGCCTTTAAGCTCCAGAACACTGTGAAAATCCTGTGTCAGAATTTATTTCAGTGACTTGATAAAGACATTCAAAGAAAAAAATAACCCTCAGATTTCGAAAGAGAGTAGCTCGATAACAAGAGTCGGAGATCAACATGATAGAAATCAGCAACAAAACACAACTTTCTCCCACACTTTTCGTCTAGACATTAACGACCTTCAGATTTGAATACGAGTACGAGACCGAGTACGCGTACGACTTTGGAATTTTGACACAATTATATCCCGAGGATCATTTGCGGTTCAATTTGGGGATCATTTCTGGTCCTGAGATCATCTGCGGTCCAATTTTGGGATCATTTCTGGTCCCGGGATCATTTGCGGGTCGGGATCATTTGCGGGCCTGTACAGATCTACCAAATTTTGTCAAGCTTACCAAACGTCAAAGGCACCGTCGTTCTGCCTTGGAGCAGGACAAATTTTTGTTTCTAGCATCAAAGCTTACAAATTTTTTAATTAACATGACTTAAATAAAGAAAAGAAAATGTCAAACAAGTATGTTTGATCTCGCTTTTCAAGGCAGTTGTCAGCCAAAATATTTTATTTTTCTCGACAATAAATTGAGCTATGAACATGGAGGACGGCAGAGATATATAAATGAAAATCAACGCACACAACAAATATTTACGGCTTGCAGCACTTCTGACTTGGCCCAGGATAGTGTGGCGAGTCAAGTCTATTAAATTCTACTAAAAGCGAAAAATACGGCTCTTATTGGCCGGAACTTAACATTCTTTTCAGCAGACGGAAAGATATCGAAGGTGCACAGTTTTAAAATGATTGACACTTTGTGGTTATTAAATAATTTGATGCTTTCAAGCGCGTCCATGATTGCCATTAATTCAAAATTTTGTTTTTGTCAAGACAAAGACCGTCATCCTCAGGGGGGGAGGGGGTAGGGATAAAAAATGTACTGCCCCGATGCAAACTGATTCCTCTGGTAATTGGTTTGTAATATATTTCTTTTAAGAGTTTTAGGAACCAGGCTATACCTCCCCATCCAAGTCATACATATAGAGAGTGGGGGTTAGTTTTTTACTGCTTAGCAAGTGAGTATCTTTGGCTTTAATTTTTTTTTTCGTGTGGGAGCCCCCATCCCCAGGGCTCTAGTGAATGCAGTGTGCAATGAAGAGGAAAATAACTTAATACAGAGTCAGCGGTTTCTCTGATAGTCAATTATTGCTTAAATGAGGCCAATGTTTATGTCTATTTATTAATAGCAAATATATCTTCCATGAGTGGTCAAACCCTTTTCATTAATCTTGCAGGAGAATAGCTATTCCAGCATCCACTTTTGACAGCAAGCAAACGTTTCTTGAAAACACACGAAAAAGCTTTGGAGGGGGCACTTTTAACATAAGTGAGGCAGGCCTTCTCGAACCGTATTACAGTTTCCTTAAAGACGAATATTCTCATGTTCGGCCTCGAGCGTTTTATGCTGCTGAATGCGTTGGTCTACAAAAGGCCATGGATCACCAAACTGATTATTGGTGCTTGTCCAGTGAGGTAGGTCAAAACCATTATCGATTAAAACTAAACTTATTTATAATGAAGGTGTGATGGCCTAATGGTTAGCGCGTTTGACCCCGAGTCAAACGGCCCTGGGTTCGAGGCCAGGCCGGGGTGCTGCGTTGTGTTCTTGGGCAGGATACTTTACTCTAAAGTGCCTCTCTTCACCCAGGTGTATAAATGGGTACTGGCGAATTTACTGCTGGGGGGTAACCCTGCGATGGACTAGCATCCCATCCAGGGGGGAGTAGCAATACTCCTAGTCCCTTAATGGTACAGAAACGGGGATAAGCTCCGGCTCTATGGGCCACTTAGACTCGGACAGACTTGTTTTACCTTTTATTTATAATGACTGTACTGATCATAGTAATTTGTTAAATTATCATCATCATCATTTTGATTTATAATGATTATAATAATGATAGTGATTTTAAAACTTACAAGAACATGAATGATAGATAGTGCCTCTACAGGATGAAGTATGTCTTTATAGTATTATTTTAAAAGTTTTGCCTTTGCATTTATTTGGAATCTATTCCATTTAAACAGGTTCACATACAAAGGAAACAAATGTTGTCCAAGGAGGAGCAATCATTCTTCTTCTTGGACGAAAAAAAAAAGGCTTATGAAGTATGTGTTCAGCGGCGCCTTTTTCAAGACAGGCAATATTTACTTGGCGTATGCAAGAGGTAAATATCCTAACCTATTACTTATCATTTATTTATTCGGTATTAAGTTATTCAGTTGTAATCATGCTTAAATAAACATCTTCTCTTAACCTATGGAAAAGAAATTGGCAAAATTTATGTGGAATCTGTGTGGCAAATATGTGGCAAATATGCCACATTTGATAAATTAGAATTTGCGAAAACCAAACACATTACTTTAATCATGATCATGAAGTAAGTTGTGAGAATCATGTGATGTTCTATTTATTATTTTACTATGTACTGCTAATGACAATGACTAGAGTGACAGTTTTATAATTTGCTTAAAAAACTCATTAATAATTCAGAAAGAAATTACAAAAGAAATTAATGTTTAATGACTGTCTTTATATCTGATTAAGACACGGTGAAACTTTACATCCAATTTTCTAGGCCAAAATAACCACAAATGTAAATATTAGTGCAAGAATGAGTTGATCTACATCATTCAGAAGATTTTTAAGCTGTTCAATAAATTCGCAGTTTAGAACCTGTAAGGCTAAAATTTTCAAAATAGATACCATTCGCAGTTCATGTTTTATCAAGTCTAAAACACTCGGCTGCGCCTTGTGTTTCAAACTTGATATAACACTGCTGCTCATTTATTAAACATTACTCAAAGTGCCTATGAAGTAAGAATTAATTGATGCTTATTTGAAAGGCTTTTACAAATAAAGAATGGTGTTTAATAACAAAACGTAAATATCTCTAAAACAAAAAAGATATTGCAAAGCGAAAAATGCCATTCTTCTTTATTTTGAAAAGCTTTTAAACAAAACAGCAGTTATTTTTTACTTCATAGGCACTTAAATCTCAAATCAGCCTGCAAGTGACAAAATACAGCAACCGTTAATAGTCATTTAAAATCAAAGCTTTTCATATACATGTAATAATGATGACAATGATGACAATAATTATCTTGATGATGTAAGCACTGATTATAGTTTTAATTTTTTATTTCCTTTGTCATAGATTTATTGAGTGTTGTGTAGCGTTTGGGGTTAATGAATTATCTGTAAAGCTTGCTACAGCATTTGTGCTTTTGAGGCTCTTACGAATCAGAGATGAGGAGTCTTGGAGTAAGTAAAAGATCATATGTAACTAGTTAGTACTAGAGCTCCTTTAAAAATTTATGAAGCTGACTTTTTATCTATTGTCTCTGTTCCACTGTTTAGATGAAAGTGCAATTGCTCTTCTGTATTCACCTATCGAGGAA